>Ga0116191_1004067_pt1 | contig 10512 bp, 7 predicted proteins | sample AD_UKC111_MetaG_FD_89897 | JGI IMG/M metagenome (GOLD analysis project Ga0116191, IMG submission 89897) | Active sludge microbial communities of municipal wastewater-treating anaerobic digesters from Hong Kong - AD_UKC111_MetaG | ecosystem: Engineered > Bioreactor > Anaerobic > Digestate | place...
CCCAAATAGACAGGCGAAATAACCATCTCCCCCTTTTGATTGAGATAGCCATAGCGTTGCTCCCCATTCTGCTGAAATTTGACCAGTCCTTCATGGAAACTGCCCAGCAGAGCCTCCGTTTCAAAGATTACTTTTCCCTGCTCATCAATGACCAGCGACTTCTTTTCTGATACCTGAACCGTAGCCAAGCCTTCAGAAAACTCCCCAATTGCCAGGTTATTGGGAGCAAGAATGACCCGCCCGCTGTGACGTTCAATGAGACCGACCTTGAACCGTTCCTGGGGAGTAAAGAGACTATTCTCCTCGCTAGCTTGCCCCTGCTCTACCCCTTTGACGAAAATTTGGACCCACCGGCTGCCGGCCTGCCATTCCATCCCATCATAGGCCGGCTGAACGACAAAATCACCTTGGGCATTAATTAACCCCCATTTGCGCACGCCATTTTCTTCCGTGTACGCAGGATATAAATTAATGACTGCTTTTGCTTCATCCGGGTTTTCTACCGCTTTTTCCCCCTTGGTGCAGGCAGCCAAACTTCCCAATAAGGTCAGAACGGTAATATTTATCACTACAAGCTTAAAAAGCCTTGGGAAATTTTTCATACTCTACCTACCTCCTTACTCCTGTTAATTTACCATTTTTTTCACCACTAGTCACGCATTTTTCGGCAAAGCTACCTGAGTATATACATAATCCAATAAGAGCAACGGTACCTACGAAAATGTTAGCTCCAGAACGACACCACATCGTCATGCATAGCCCGAACCCAAGGATGAGTGAGCTCGATTCCTTTTGGTCATACGGAGTCTGGAGCTTACATTTTGCTGGACCGTTACTAATAACAATTGACATAGAGCCGTTTTTTAGAGCCAGCCTCTGTCTTTCATTGCCTGCACAATTCTCTGAATGGCAATGGCAAAAGCGGCTACGCGGTAATCCTCACAATTGTGTTCCTTTTTAAATTGATAAATATCATCAAAAGCTTTCGTCATGGCCGTTTCAAGCTTTTCGGCAACCTCTTCCGCCGACCAGTAATAGCCCATTCTATTCTGAACCCATTCAAAATAACTGACGGTAACCCCGCCGGCATTCGTTAAAATGTCAGGCAGAATCGGGATTTTTCTCGCCGTCAACGCCGCATCGGCTTCCGGAGTAATCGGACCATTCCCCAGCTCGGCAATCATTTTTGCTTTGATCTGAGCCGCGTTCTTTTCATTGATGACACCTTCCAGCGAAGCCGGTACTAAGATATCACATTCGCTGGTCAAGAGTTCATCCGGCGTAATTTGCCTTCCTCCCGGATAAGCCTTGAGGGAACCCGTTTCCGCTTTGACCTTTTGGGCTAATTCCACATCAAGACCTTTCGGATCATAAACGGCTGTTTTTGAATCGGCAATCCCAATGATCTTGCATCCTTCTGCCGCAAAAATGCTGGCCGCATAACTGCCGGCATTCCCGAAACCGTGAATACAAAATGTGGCGTCTTTGAGGGATATCCCCTCTTTTTCACAGGCCGCTTTCACGACATAATAGCCGCCCTGGGCCGTGGCACTGCTTCTGCCCGCAGAACCGCCCACGCTTAACGGTTTCCCCGTAATCACCCCAAAATCGCTGTATTGTTTGATGGCGGCAAATTCGTCCATCATCCAGCCCATAATCTTGGGATTGGTATACATATCGGGGGCCGGAATATCCTTGTCGGAGGAAATAATCTGCGCAATCGCCCGGATATACCCTCTGCTCACCCTTTCCAGTTCCCCTTCGGACATTTCCTTGACATTACAGGTAACGCCACCTTTACCGCCTCCGTATGGCAAGCCGATCACGGAACATTTTATGCTCATCAAAGTGGCCAGCGCTTTAACCTCGTTAAAGTCCACATTGGGATGGAAACGGATTCCGCCTTTGGCCGGGCCTAAAACATCGGTATGTTGTACCCGGTAGCCTTTAAATACTTTCACCTGCCCGTTGTCCATTCTAACCGGAAAACTCACTTCCAAGGCTTTTTTCGGCTCCAGCAAGGCTTTCGTCGTTTCCTCGTCAAGCTTCAGCAAATTAATTGCTCTTTTAATCTGATATTGCGCCGCTTCATTGAACCCCATGAAATACTCCTCCCTTTCCCCTATCCGTTATTTAATTACAGGCCTGTAATATAACCTGGCCGAGAATTTTTTCTTGTTCTAATATACAATATTTTATTTTATACTACCATACTTTCAATTCATGTATACAATATTTTTTTACATTCCACTCGCGGCAGGAATAACGGGTAAGGCAGGAAAAAACTCCGCTCTCAATAAGAGTTCTTTAGTTTCCGGATGATGACTACCCCGAGAATGAGCGTCACCGCCACAATCACTGCATTAAACAGAAGTCGGGAATCAAGACCCTGCGGTTGTGTGTCGGCCGAGGTCGGCGCCGCCGGAAGAATCTTTAAATCCCGTAAAGGTAAAAGGTCATATCCTTCCTGCAGGATCTGCTCCTGATAATTGACCAAATCATAAGCGGGCGGTACCGTATATTCCGGATTGCCAAATTTCAGGACAAAGTCTGTCCTTCCGGCCCCGTTAAAAATGACCTCGTCCGCATAATACTTCACCAGAACCTGCTTTACTTCGATCGGTTGATCGTCATTATTCTCGATGACTAAGACTGCCGTATCCGTATTCATCCTGAACCCGGCCAGCGGAAGAATTAAATCACTATATTCCGTCTCCTGGAAGTGCAAATTATACAGCATTTTTTCATAGATATCCGCGAAGATGACGCGCCGTTTAAAGATACTGTCCGTTTCCAGGGTGATGCTGTCCAGTTTAAGATTCTGCAGTCCGCTGAGCTTGATTAAGGTTTTTTGTCCCTGCTCTTCCACCGTGTATTCCGGCCTAAATGTATCTGTGAAGCGCTCCCGCGAAAGAGTAACATCATTGTAGTTTAAGGTCACGGCGGAAAAAGAGATTTTCTCCAAATTATTGGCGATTTTAAAACGATAATGGGTAAATTTCCGGGCGGGTGGTCCCAGGGGGATTTCCAACTGTTCCTTTCCTTCCACCCGGTAGAGGATCACGTCCGTTATTTTTTCCCAATGTTGATTATCATAACTGCCGAATACTTCCACCTGTTTGGCAAAGTCGGTTTTTTCCGTGGCCACCAGAAGAGAAGTAGCCAGAACATCTTCATTTTCCGGAACCTTTACGGCATAATCATAATAAAAGAATTCTCCCTTCGTAAAAGAATTAACGCGCGTCATGGGATAGCTTTCATTGATCGCCGTTACCTGCGGTGAAAAGCGGTGCAGAAAATACGGCACAGGCTGGCCGTCTTGCGCAAAAATGCGTAAATCGGCAAGATTCTCCTGGGCGGCCCGGTAAATCTCCGCGGTGAGCCTGACGCCCTTGTATTGTTTATCACCCTCATTTTTCAGCACGGCGCTTCCCCGGAAATCATCCGCCTGCGATTCCGCAGGATTGCCCGCCGCCGTCGCATAAACAGGGAACAGGAAAACCATGATCAGGACGGACAGCACAAAGAATGCTGTCCTTTTTTGGGCTTTTCTACAACTGAATATTTTCTGTTTTTTTCTCATCGGGCATGATCTCTCCTTTAACTTCTAATTTTTTACTGAAATACTGATAGACAAAGGAGATCGCCAGCAAGGTCAGCCCAAAGGCAAAATAGGAAACAATTCTGGCCACCTCAGATAAGAACGATAAATCAAGGAGGAAAAGCTTGGCCACCGCCATAATGGCCAAAGCCAGAGCACAACGTCTCAGAAAAGCATACCTTTTCATAAAGCCAAAAACAATGAGGGATAAAGCCGTGATCACATAAATAATACTAATCGCCCCATTGGTAAATTCCAAATCGTACTGCGAGATTAAAATTTGGGTAAGGGTGAATAAAAAGTAAGCCGAAAGAATTAACGGATACCATTCCAAACCGAGCTTTCTCTCTAAAACTAAGCGGGAGACCAAATCACGCATGGCCAGAATCGCCAAAACATTAATGATTACCAGCACCAAAGTCCCCGTGATAAGCAGGGAAGATGGTACATCGGTTTGCCAAAAGCCCTGATTGGGAGCGAGCTCATTTAATCCAAACAGGGAGATGAAGCTCAGCACATAAATGAAAACAGAAATACCCTTCATGACGCCGTCAGAAAGCAGTCTGATCCGGGGAATCAGATAAGCAAGCAGGAAGCTGACCACCGTCATGAGGGCATTAATCAGGTAGTCTGCATCCCAGAAACTGTATTGTAATGCATCCTCCAACTTGATGGCCAGTTCTTCGCCGATCAGATACATCAGGAAAAACCAGAGGTTCAGCGTTGTGCCATACTTAAACCAGGTAATCCCCCGGGTCGCTAAAGCTCTTTTCAAATAGGCCGACGCTAAGATGAGCAGCGTGCCCAGCGTAACCGCCGTATATTTATAAACAAAAAGGGAGCCACTCCCGGACCTGCCCAGCACATCAACGAACAGGAACGCCGCAAGACATAAAGCAAAGATGGCTGCTCCCGCCTTCCGGAAAACGGCCTGTTCCTTCGCAATGCCGAACACGATGAGGGCAGTTCCTTCAATCAGCCAGCCTAAGGACAACCACACCTTGCCAAATTGAAAAGGAATAATCAGCACCACAAAGGTCAATCCGGTAAGATAAAAGAGCGCCTGGGCACTTTTTTCCCGGGTTAACTGTCGCTGCAAAAAACGCCCTAAACTTAGATAGAGCACGGCAAAAAGCATCGAGAGCAAGCCGGTGTAGTCCTCCAAACCCACCGCATAAAAAACCGCATACAGTATAAAAGCACTAATAGCCGTGTTTAAAGCCAGTAAGCTAATCTCCGATTTTTTAAAGCCAGACCTTTTATAATATGTACTGCAAATGGGAATCAGTGTATAGATTAAGAAGGCAAATACCACATAACATATTGCCGGCATATCATGCACATTAAACGGTGCTCCATAAGGGCGATCTTCTAACAGCATCTGGAGAATATAGAGTGTTCCCGCTACATTCAGAAAAAAGCCGAGGAAAGAGGAGACTATCCATTTTTTCCGCGTCGATATAAATAAAGCGAAGAAATTTAAAATGATAAAGTAACCCATGGCACTATAAACCAGGACTTTCTCGCCGGCAATCGAAAGAAGCGGCAAGTACCCGCCAAGCAAGGCAAAAGCGGCAATCGTCTGGGCATTATAGCGCAAAGCCAGGACAAACGCCCCGATTGTCGTTAAAACACATAATAATAAGGCCGGATACATGGTGATTATTTTTAATTGGAAATAACTAAGGGCGATGGTCGCAAATAAAGTGGCAATCCCGGCGCTGGTTATCCCCAAGGAAAAGATATCGGGTCTTTTTTTGTTGAGCATCTCTCCGGCGATCAACAGAATTGCCCCAAATGACAAGCCGAAAATCCCCTTATAAATATCCGGCAATTTAAAAAAGGTATATTGGGAGGCGGTGATGATGCCGATGAGCAAAAGCAAAATCCCCACTTTATTAAGAAAATTAAGGCCGATCAGTGCTTCGATGTTGTTCTTTTTGATAACCCCTTTCATTCGCTCTTCCGTTAACGGTTCTTCCCGCAGCTTCTGATAATGCTCTTCCGTATCAAGACGAAGCAAATGGTTCTTCTCGGTTAATTCCTCCCGCATCAGAGTAATCTTTTTATTCAGTAACTCATTTAACGCCGCGATTTGGGCGTATATTTCGTCTTCAAGTGCAATCCGGTTTTCGCGCAGTGTTGCCGTGATTTCCTCAATCCGTCTTTTCGTCGCCAGTTCAAAAGTGGTTAGACGGTTAATTTCCTGCTCACAATTGCTTTGAAAATAAACCTGCAGCTTTTCCGAACTCATCCTCAGGATGGCCATTTTTTCGTTATAGATCTGTTCATATAAAGCATTTTTTAAATTGCGGTTTTCCGCCTCCAAAAGAGCCTTGTCAGTACTGACTTTTTCCAGGGCTTCTTTGTTTGCCGCTAATTCCGCTTTTAACTGGGTATTATCGCGCACTAAATCGCTTTTTTCTAACTCCTGGATCTCACCGTCTAAATCTGTGACAATCCCCTTCTGCCGGTCCAGGATTTTTTTCAAACTGTCAACATTATTCAAGAACGCACCCCCTTGTCTATTGTTTGACGATTCATTATACAATAATACTAATATTATACCAAATTATTGATTTTAGCGGAAACAGACTATGCAAGAATGCATACACAAAAGCCCGGGGCTAATTGAACCAGTCCCGGGCAAATCAGTCTTATTCTTTTTTTGTTTTTCTTTTTTTGCTGTCCCCTGATTACTTACACGGAAGCAGGTTCATTTTGCTCTGCAGTAACCATGGGGTCTTTACGCATGATGAAAATGAAGAAAGGAACAGTGACCACGAAAATACTGAAAACTGTAAACATAACCGCATCCTTGGGACGATATAAAGAATAAAGATTATAATAAGCGGCCAGATAAAGGAGAAAAACACACAGCCAAATCAAATTTCCAATCACACTGACCCGGCCTAACGCAAATAAGGCAACCATGGCAACCGGTAAAACAATCTCGGCGGTTGGAATGACATATTGACTTACTTTAATTTCTTTGATCAATTTCCCCATAATAAAATAGTTGGCGATAGGCACAAACGCAAGCCAACTGTTCTCCAGTCCCGCTCTTTTCGCCATTTCGTACAAACCAAAAGCCTGGATAACAAATAAAACTAAGCCCACAATAATACCAATGATGGCAAGAATCAATAAAAGCCCGCCTAAAAAAATTAACCCCCCCATATTTGCACCTCCAGTAAATAATTTAATTAAATAATACTATATTGCATTATAATTTACAATATTTATCATTTTTCCCTTTTTAGTTGCCGAAGGGTCTTTTGATACTCCTCTTCCAACAGTTCCTTGGCGGCTCCGGGTAAAGACATTTTAGCAATGATCTCACTGAGACGCATCCGCAAAACTGCTTCCGTTAATTCCTCTTCCGCGTTCTCAACCCCGGCCGCCTTTTGACGGCTTTCCTCCCAGGCCTGCCAGTTTCCTTCGAACTCCGTAATCTGTTGCTTCTCCAGAATCAGCAAGCGATCCGCCACCGCATCCACAAAAGCCCGGTCATGGGACACAAATAAGACGGTCCCCGCATATTCGCCAAGGATCTTCTGCAACGCTTCAAGTGAGGTAAGATCAAGATAATTGGTCGGTTCATCTAATAACAGGACATTCGCCCTGGAGACAAATAATTTGGCAAAGGATACCTTGATTCTTTCCCCGCCGCTTAGTACCCCCACTTTTTTATAAATATCATCACCAAAGAAGAGTAATCGCGCCAGGATGGTCCGCACCACAGTCTCATCCTGAATACTGTCTGCGCTGACGTTTTCGATGATCGTCCTGTCATTATCAAGATTTTCAAAGCCTTGATAAAAATAACCGATCCTCGCTTTCGGCACAACGTATATCCCGTTTTTACGCTCATGAATCAGGTTTAAGAGCGTCGTCTTTCCGGAGCCGTTCTCGCCGATTAGGGCGGTCTTGCTCCCGTTGTAGAGCTTGAAGTCCGCATGCCGGAATAACTCGTTGCCTTGATCATAACTAAAGCTTAAATTCTCACACGAGATAATAATTTTATTCCGTGGGGGATCGGTTAAAGAAAAATCAAACTTCACCTGGGCACTTTTCCTGGGTTTCTCCTTCACTTCGAGCTTTTCCAGGCGCGTCTTCAGAACATGGACGGTCTGATGCACCTTTTTCTGTCTTTCCTTCACCGCTCCCTTGTGCAGGCGGGCTTCGGAATTACCCATGCGTGAAGGCGCCCTCCTGATCTGTTTAGCCCGTTCATACTGTTTGCGCACCGCATTCTCCAGTTTACATTTTTCCTCAAGATATTGCTCATATTCAAAACGGGCGCGTTCCTCTTCAGCTCGTTTTTGTTCTTGATAAGCCGAGAAATTTCCTTCGTAAACGGTTAGCTTCCCATTCCGAATCTCAATGATTTTCCGGCAAAATTCATCCAATAATGTCCGGTCATGACTGATGAGAAGCAAGGTATCCACTTCTCTCAGCTTTTCCTTTAATAATCTGATTCCTTGAAAATCAAGATTAGATGTTGGTTCATCAGCAAAAAGCACTGCTTTATGCCGGCTTAATACCTCGGCTATCTTCAGTCTGGTCTGTTCTCCCCCACTGACTTTACTCAACTCGAGTTTATCCCGTACTCCCAATTCCTTGAGCAATTTTTGCTTTGTCCCCGGCACAGCATCCGCTACATCTGTTTCATCTACCTCAATATCCGACTTTGCTGCATTTGCTTCATCTGCTTCATCTAACTTATTATCCAATGTTGCTACATTTGCTTGATCTGCTTCAATATCCAACCGCGCTTCGGGCGCAGTGCAGGATAACCCGTTCCCTTCGGCAGAAAACTGCTTTAGATAAGCCGGCTCGCAATACCTTCTTACCGTACCTGCATCAACCGTTATTTCACCGGCTAAGATATTTAATAAGGTCGTTTTACCTGCCCCGTTTTGTCCGACAATCCCGATTTTGTCACCGGAATGAATCTCGAAACGATCAAAAGCGATAATCAACCGGTTGGCAAAATATTTCTTTATATTGTTAGCTTCTATCAGTAGCATAAAAAATCTCTCCTTTGCTAGCGCCGGAAAGATCAATGAAAAAGAAAAGATAACTGTAGACCCCAGATTATCAATTCCTCATCTATTTATTACCCTTTCATTAAACCAATCCAGCAAAATAAGTGTGCCGCTAACCGGTGTTTGCGCCATGACAAATCATCACCTAGGCACAGCCCGGTCCGCCGCCACAAAATATCTTCTTCAGATTATGAGCTGAATTAGTTTATCTTCATTAGTTAAATACCTCTGCCTTTCTTAAAATTAGTGAGTTCCCTTAAATATATTATAAATGAATTATGCTAAATGGGGAATAAGCTGTTTCTTTTTATAACCCAGGCCTGTAAACCTGGCCACTAACTCCTGCCGGTCGTCAAAAATATCCACGTTATAGGTGACCAGTCGGTTTTGCGTCGATACTTCGGTGGCTTTGGCAATCAGTTTCTTTCCTTGCCCTGCCTGAAAATAAGTAATATTTCCATTCACCGCCACCACAACCTGCCCGCACATATTGGAGGCTGCGGCAAAAGTATAATCAGCCAGCGTAAACATCACTCCGCCCTGGACAATTCTTAACGCATTGAAGTGCCGCTCGGTAATCTCTAATTCGGAAACAGCATAGCCCGGTTTAACCTCAACCAGCTTGATGCCGATAGAAGTGGCAAATTGATCTTTCGCGAAATACTCTTTAATTTCTTCTTCAGACATTGTCGCATTTTCTGCGTCCATCTTCCCGGTTCCACCTTTCTTTTACAAATATTTTTGCCCGTAGACTTTCTCCCCGATCACCACTTTCTCCACATATATTATTTCACAGTCGGGATCAGTTCGATCTAAACTGGTTTTCCAAAAGCTTTGTCCGATTTCATCAAAAACCGAAACATCAACCAGATGACCCTCCAAATAGATTATATCACCGGCACGTACCTGTTTTAAGCCGTACAAAACATCCTCATCGGCGTGAATAAGATGGTTGTTGGCAAAATGATCATTAATATAATCTGAGGAAAGGGGACAATCCTCCCGAAAAGTCATGTTGCAAATCCGCCCTTCGTGACTAAATCGATAATATTTCTCCATTTCCCGGTCAGCCAGTTTCCCCCACACCATGGCAAAGTCAAATTGGGAAAGAAGCGTGCTCCAATCACCATCCGGCAAATAATTAATGCTGGTCACCTTCCCCACCATTTTATAATCAGCTCTGCCCACAAAGGCAAAATTATACTGATCAGAGAATTTCGTAAAGTTCTCCATGGTGCAGGCCGTTTGTAGCGGCTCCTGACTTACATCCAGTCCTCCATAAACAGTAACGACATTTTTTTTATAATACGGACTCTGGCTCAAAACGCCAATGATTATGGCAACGATGATTAAAAAAGCAAGCACTGTTAATAACCCGATATATCCTTTGTTTGTCCTGCTCTCCAACTCTTGTTTCATATGCGACACATCATTCCTCTTCCGCTACGGTTCTTGACAAAATTTTACCATAAAAAAGAAATGTACACCTAATTAATTCTTCGGCCACGGCAGCAGTTTACTTCTGCCCCTTAATCATTTATTATTATTATGTGGTGGATTAAGTAGTATACAATTATCTCATAGATATGACGGAATATTTAAAATGATGAGGTGAAATTCAGTGAACGATTCTAAAGTCTTACGCATCTTTGTGGAGAAGAAACCCGGCTTCGATATCGAAGCGCAAAAACTGTTTGCTGATCTCAGGATGATGTTGAATATCGATGAACTAACCGGCTTGAGAATCATTAACAGGTATGATGTGGAAGGAATAACCCCGGCGGAATTTGCCGCCTCCCGGGATACTATTTTTGCGGAACCCACGGTTGACCATATTTACCTGGAGGAGGTCTCCTTCGC
>Ga0116191_1004078_pt1 | contig 10480 bp, 9 predicted proteins | sample AD_UKC111_MetaG_FD_89897 | JGI IMG/M metagenome (GOLD analysis project Ga0116191, IMG submission 89897) | Active sludge microbial communities of municipal wastewater-treating anaerobic digesters from Hong Kong - AD_UKC111_MetaG | ecosystem: Engineered > Bioreactor > Anaerobic > Digestate | place...
ATTGTGGTATGCACAAGAGGTTGAAGGTATTCGTACAGATGTGAGAGTTATCAATACCAGTCTGATAGAAGGAGATGCTTATATTAGTCAATTGAGACTTCCTATGAATGGAAGTAAAGCCGTCAAATTGTCTATTCCTCAAGATAAAATTAAAGGCGAAAATAGAAGCTATTTTAGAGCTTCTCCTAATCCACATTCTGCAGATACGCTTAATTGAAAGATATCATTGATTTCCTAATGAGTGATAACGAAAGTGCCAAAGTGAGGTATCAAAATGGAGCTTCTGAGAACTTTATTCCTACAACGCATACATATATTGATATTGATAGAGAGAAAGCTATCAATGCTAAATTCCTTATCACAAAAGATAAGATGAATAATATCCCAAGCAGAATCAATCTTGAATTACCTGGTTCATTATCTAGAGGAGCTCTGATTCAGTTAGATGTAATTATGAATAATCTCTATGATAGACCTATTTGTTTTGCTTCTTCCAATCCTTCAGTCACAGGATTAGGGTTGAGAAATTATCTTCAAAATGAAGGTATGATTATTAAGTTTACGCCTACAGGTTATCCTGACCCAAGTGGACTAGAGGCGATGAACTCTGACGATATGTATGGGCAAGTGATGAAATATGATTTCGGTAAAATCAAAGAAAATGATATTTTACTCGATGAGCATACGATGATTAGTTATATAAATATCAAACAAGCAATAGCTAATTTAGCGCTATTCTATGCAGTTAGAAATCAAGTAGATACTGCGAATAAATTGCTTGATCATTTGTATAACAATATTCCAGTTTCAAAGATGCCACCTAATTATGTGGATTTACCAGCGCTTCAAGCTGCTGAATTGGTCAAAAATGCGAAATACATTAAGTTATTATCGAATAGTATATTTGAAAATAGTACTTCAACAATGGATTGGTTGACAAATCCTTCTAATTTAAAAAATGTAAGTCCATATCAAGATGAAATCCGATACAATCTATCTGCATTGAGTAATCTAAAAGATATAGTTGGTCGCTCAGGAGATAGTACTTTAACGAATAAAATCAATCAGAAATTCAAAGGTTATGAATCTGCCTTAATGGTAAATCTGACTCAGTAATTAGGAAATGTACTATAGTTTGTTTGATGCAAATTATAGATAAAATATGAGATTTATATTATCTCTTATCTTAAAACCTCTATCGATAGGCTATGGTTTAATTGTTTATATTAGACATTGGCTGTATGATAGAGGTTTTTTGGCTTCCTACACGTTTGATACTCCTATTATTAAAATAGGTAATTTGTCATTTGGTGGGACAGGGAAGAGCCCTATGACCATATTCTTGGCGAATTATTTTAAGGAAAAATATGAAGTGAATATCGTCAGTAGAGGCTATGGACGTAGTACTAAAGGATTACAACAGGTTTATCAAGAAAGTAAGGCAGATGATGTCGGAGATGAGCCATTAATGATTAAACGAAATTGTGTAAATTCAAATGTATTTGTATGTGAAGATAGAGTTTCTATTATTCAAAAAATCACAAAACAACTTAACATAATAAAAATTATTATATTAGACGATGCACTACAACATCGGAGATTAAAATCAGGTTTTCAAATATTATTGACAGATTATAATGCTCTATTTTTTGATGATTCACTTTTTCCTTTAGGAAAACTGAGAGATATTAAGTCTAGAGCTTCGTTGGCAGATGCAATTATTGTCACAAAATCGAAAAGCAGAGATGAGGTAACTATTTCTAAGATAAAAAAGTATTCAAATGCACCAATATTCTTTTCTCAAATCGAGTACTTAGACTACCTTGATTATTTCCAAAATAGTAAAGTCAAATTGAATCAAAAAGTGATTTTAGTTTCTGCTATAGCCAATATTAGTCTATTCAAAATAGAGATTAAGAGGAATGCTCAAGTTCAAAATGAATTTTCATATAGAGACCATTATCGTTTTAAAATTAAAGATGTAAATGATTGGATAAATGATTGTCATGAATTACAAATCACACAAATAGTGACTACCGAAAAAGATGCCGTTAAATTGCTCGATTTCAAAGATATTTTTATTCAAAATCAAATTCAATTGGTTGTACTTCCCATACAAGTTCAAATGACTGAAGAAGATAAAAATATGCTTTTTACACTCATAGAAAATTATATTCAAGAATTTGAAAACTAAAATTCTCATTTCAGTGACCAATGATATTGCCTACGACCAACGTATGCAAAAAACGGCTAGAACATTGATAAATGAAGGATTTGAAATTAAAATTATCGGTAGATTAAAACTGACTAGCAAAGAATATTTTGACCCAAGTTTTGAAACGAAGCGATTTTCATTATTTTTTCAAAAAGGGAAGTGTTTTTATTTAGAATACAATTTACGACTCTTTTTTTACTTATTGTTTCAGAAAGCTGATATTTTTTGTGCTGTGGATTTAGATACTATTTTCCCCAATGTCTTAGTTGGTAAATTGAGGAAAATCCCCATTATTTACGATGCGCATGAGTATTTCACAGAAGTGCCAGAGCTGCAAGGTCGAGAAAAAGTGAAATCAATATGGAAGTGGGTGGAAAGAGTTTGTGTTCCTCGATGTTATAAAATGTACACGGTGAGCGATAATATTGCGAAACTATTTATCGAAGAATATTCTATAGGTTGTCAAGTGATTTATAATTTTCCAATGAAAAGTTCAAATTTGACTATTTCGCCAAAGGAAAAGTCTATCATGATTTATCAAGGAGATTTGAATGAAGGTCGAGGCTTGGAGACGGCGATTCAGGCACTTAAGATGCTCAAAAATATAGAATTATGGATTATTGGAGATGGATATGAGCGGAAAAATCTTGAAAATTTGGCGATAAATTGCAAGGTAATTAATAGCGTTAAATTTATGGGATATATTAGCCCAAATGAATTGAAATCTTATACAAATCAAGCTAGTTTGGGATTGAATTTATTGGAAAATAAAGGCTTAAATCATTATTATTCTTTAGCGAATAAGTACTTTGATTATATTCAATCTGGAGTTCCGCCAATTTCGATGAATTTTCCTGAATATCAAAAATTTAACATGGAATATGAATGTGCAATTCTTTTGGAAGATTTATCGGTAGAAACGTTTGTGAATAAGGTAAGTAAAGTATTAAATGATAAAAATAAGTATAGCGAATTGGTCAAAAATTGCGATATTGCAGCACGTTTTTACAATTGGGAAGCGCAGGAAAAAAAGCTGAGTTCTATATATAATAATGTCTAAACATATACATATCATTTCTTTTGATATACCTTATCCACCTATCTATGGTGGTATTATTGACGTTTTTTATAAAATCAAATCTCTCTATCAATTAGGATATCAAATTACTCTTCACTGCTTTCAATATAATGAAAAACAACAGACAACTATTTTAAATGACTACTGTCAGGAGGTTCTTTATTATCCTCGAAAAAAAGCATACAAGGTTTTCTTCAGTACAATGCCTTATATCATCAGTTCTAGAGCTTCCGATGAATTATTATATAATTTAACATTGGATAATGACCCTATTATTTTTGAAGGATTGCATACATGTTTTTATTTGGCTCATCCCAGTCTTAAAAGTAGAAATAAAATAGTCTGGATGCACAATATTGAATGGGATTATTATCAAAATCTGAGCAAAGCGGACAAAAATTTTATTCATAAAATCCATTTTAGTATAGAGAGTAAAAAGTTGAAATTATTTGAAAATAATCTTCATGCCGCCAATACTATCTTTAGTGTCAATCAAAAGGATGCAGAATATATGGAGCAATATTGTGATAGTTCTATATTTATTCCACCATTTCATCTAAACGAAGAAGTTACCGTGAAGAAAGGTATAGGAGATTATGTTCTCTATCATGGCAGTCTAGACGTAATCGAGAATCATCAAGCAGCTGTATATCTTATTACGACGGTGTTTTCCAAACTAGATAAAAAAGTAATCATCGCAGGAAAACTTCCTAAATCAGGATTGGTAGATTTGATTAAAAAATATTCTCATATTGAATTGAGAGCTAATTTACCCCAACCTGAATTGAATACATTGATAGAAAATGCACAATGCAATGTCTTATTTACATTTCAATCTACGGGTCTAAAACATAAATTAATAAATGCTTTGTATAAAGGTCGATTTGTTATCACAAATGACAAAATGGTAATGAATTCTGGATTGGATAAACTCTGTGTCATTGCGAATTCTTCTGAAGAAATTATAGCTGAAATTAATAAATGTTGGGAGAATGAGTTATCTGATACAGAAATAGAATCAAGAAAAGCATATTTGCTAGAGTATTATTCTAATATGTCCAATGCTAAAGCAATAGTACCTTATTTATAATTAAGAAAATTAGATGGAGAAAAAAAGAAATTATTTTACTGAATCGGTAGCTCTTCATAAGAAAATGAGAGGTAAATTACAAATGGAATCTAAAGTTGAGATAAACAATTTAGAAGACTTATCGGTAGTTTATTCACCAGGTGTAGCACAGCCTTGTATTGAAATTTCTCGCGATGTAGCTTTAGCCAAAGAGTTGACTATCAAGGCGAATACAGTCGCTATAATTACCGATGGAAGTGCTGTTTTAGGGTTGGGAAATATAGGCGCAGAAGCCGCCATTCCTGTTATGGAAGGTAAAGCTATTCTTTTTAAAGAATTTGCTGGAATTGACGCATTTCCTATTTGTCTTCGTACGCAAGATAAAGATGAAATTATCCAAACGATAAAAAATATTTCTCCTGTTTTTGGAGGAATTAATCTAGAGGATATTCAAGCGCCTAAATGCTTTGAAATAGAGGAGAGTTTGCAATCATTAGGCATTCCTGTTTTTCACGATGATCAGCACGGAACGGCAATTGTACTTTTGGCTGCATTGATAAATGCATGTAAAGTCACAGGTAAAAATTTAGCAGACCTTAAAATAGTTATTAATGGTGCTGGGGCAGCAGGAGTAGCGATATTGAAATTATTGAAATGCGTGGGCTATGATAGCCGATTTTGTACTTCTGTAAGAGAGGTCATTATGTGTGATACCCTTGGTATCATAAGTAGAGATAGAAAAGACCTCAATACTTCTAAAAAGGAAATATTGAGATTTTCAAATCCCAATAATCTCAATGGTACACTAAAAGATGCTTTGGTCGGAGCAGATGTCTTTATTGGAGTAAGTTCTGGGGATATATTAACTGCGGAGGATATCCAAACTATGTACACAGACCCCATTATTTTTGCTATGGCAAATCCGATTCCCGAAATAATGCCAGAAGAAGCTATTAAAGGCGGTGCGGCTATTGTAGGTACGGGTCGAAGTGATTTTCCTAATCAAGTTAATAATGTATTGGCATTTCCAGGTATATTCAAAGGTGCACTTCAAGCGAAAGCACATCAAATTACGAATGAGATGAAAATCGCTGCGGCACTCGCTCTAAGTAATATGGTAATAGAACCGAAAAAAGACTATTTACTGCCACATGCGCTGGATAAGACTGTTCCAATCGTTATCGCTAATGCTGTAGCAGAAGCTTGGGACCATTCAATTTATAATTAAAAAATATATAATAACATTCAAATTTATTCACTCAATTTATGGAGAATATTCAATCAAATCTTTTTGCTGCTCTCAATGAAATGGAACATGAGCAAGTCATTTATTGTCATGACAAAGAAACTGGACTCAAAGCTATTATTGCTATTCATAATACAGTTTTAGGCCCTTCTTTAGGAGGTACTAGAGTTTGGAATTATAGCTCGGAAGCGGATGCTCTCAATGATGTATTGAGACTTTCGAGAGGTATGACTTTTAAATCATCTATAAGTGGTATCAATCTTGGCGGTGGTAAAGCAGTGATAATAGCTGATGCCAATACAAAACGCAATGAGGCTTTTTGGAGAAGATATGGTCAATTTGTCAATAATCTTAATGGAAAATATATCACAGCTGAAGATGTAGGAACATCACCAAAGGAAATAGAATATATCGCTAAAGAAACCAAGCATGTGGCAGGAAAACCATTTCATCTGAATGGAAGTGGAGATCCAAGCCCTTTTACAGCTTATGGAGTGTATGTAGCTATGAAAGCGAGTTGGAAAAAAGCTACAGGCTCTGAATCTCTTACTGGAGTTAAAATAGCTGTTCAAGGAACTGGTCATGTAGGTCAATATTTAATAGATCATTTGATGAGTGAAAATGCTATCGTTTCTATCGCGGATATTAATCAAGCCAATTTGGAAATGGTATCAAAAAAGCATAATGTATCAGTCGTCAATCCAAATGAAATCGCTTTGCTCGATGTCGATATTTATGCTCCTTGTGCTTTGGGAGCTGTTTTAAATGCAGAATCTATCCCAAATTTAAAATGTAAAGTCGTCTGTGGAGCAGCGAATAATCAATTAAAAGATGAGACAATAGATGGCAATGCAATAATGAATCGTGGCATTTTATATGCTCCTGATTTTCTAGTTAATGCAGGTGGAGTTATCAATTGCTATACGGAGACTATTGGGGAATACAGCAAGGAAAACACTATACAACTTATCAATCCTATTTATGACAAAGTGATAGAGATTATGGATAAGTCTCAGAGAGAAAATATTAATACACAACAAGCTGCTATTGCTATAGCAAAAGATAGAATAGAAAAAGCCAAGCTAAAACCAATGGCAAGCAATGATTAGTCGCAGGAGTATAAGAATCAAGGTACTTCAGGCTCTATATAGTCAAATTATAGTACAAAAATCGGATAGTAAAGAAGCTATAGCTGTTTATGATAAGAGTATCAAAGAAGTCCTAGAGGTCAATCTATGCTATCTTCATTATGCGATGGAAATCATTTCTTATGTCAAAGAATATGATAAGCAACAGCAAGAGAAATTTTTAATTTCAGATGCGGAGCGTTCGATTGATAAATCGATTTTAAATTCAAAATTCTATATTTATTTTTCAAACAATGAATTGTTTCAGAAAAATATTAAGAAATATAAAATAGAGAATTATATTCAGTCTGAGTTTGTAAGACCTATGTTTTTTGATTTAATCAAGTTGAGAGAATATAAAGAATATACTCTTGCTCCTAATGGAATGAATGAGTACAATCTCCTCAATACTTTTTTTAAGAAGATATTATTTAAAAATGAAGAGTTAATCGCATATTTAGAATCATACTATGCTAATGTGGAAGAAGATGCTGATTTAGTACATTTTTCACTAAAAAGAAGTATTAAAACTATTCTTGAAGATAAGCCATTTTACACTTCTTTGGGATTCGATGAAATGAAAAATCTAGAAGATTTTGCTTATAATTTAATCAAAGTCACACTGAGTCACCAGGATGAATATACCAAATTGATTGAGCCTAAATTAATCGGCTGGGATGCGGATAGAATTCCTGTATTAGATATGACGATTCTAAAAATGGCTATGAGCGAAATGCTTCATCTCCCTACGATTCCACTCAAAGTTACGGTCAATGAATATATAGATTTATCTAAAATATTCTGTAGCGTTAAAAGCAAGGATTTTGTCAATGGCGTGATGGATAGACTGATGAAAGAATTTCAAAGTCAAGGAAAAATTCTAAAAACGGGAAGAGGCTTAGATTAAATTATTTTTTTCCAGCACAATTTCTCATTCGAAGACTTGTCGCTTTTTTATATTTTAATTTTTCTGCTTCACGAATATATTCACATCCGTTGACATCATCATTCATAAGTAAATAGCAATGCCCTATTCTAAAATTAATTTCAGGTGCGAGCTCTGGTGAATAGGGAAGGAGTTGACTATATATCTCTATGGCTTTGGAATATTCTAGTTTATAATAATGAATGGAAGCAATATTGTATTGGATAAATTTAGATTTGGGTTTTAGTTCGAGCAAACTTCTAAAAGCAAGAAAAGCCATATCTAAATATCCCTCTTCCATCGCTACGACTGCTTTTATTATCTGAGCCGTTTCATTGAAGGCATTGATAGCAATGGCTTCGTCTAGGAAAATATCGGATTTTCGTTGATTGTGAATCCAATAATAGAGCATCGAACGAAGTGCATAGAAATGATCATTAGAAGGATTTTGTTGATTCAGTTCATTGAGTATTTTAAATGATTTGACAAGAAATGGTATATCTCCTTGAATTGCTTTCTTTTTGACGAGTGTTTTTACATAAAATAATTCTTCATACATAGAATCCAACCACAGAGTCTTATCTACACTCGGCACATTTCCATATACGATGAGATTATAAATCCATCGGCTCATGGCTGTCGTATCATGTTCTGGAAGATTAAAAGAATCAAATAGATTGATATCTTCATCGATGTCATTCATTTCTGTAATTCTTTGAAAAAGATTATCATTAAGTCTTTTTACGGCTTCATAATCCTTTTCACTTGTGTATTTTAGAGAATCAAAATGAATTTGCTCGCCATTGAGATAGATGATTTGTTGACTATATTGTGTTCGATTATTTGCGGTAACTTGTATTTTCAATACGTCCCCAGCATCGAGTACTTTGCCTCGTTCTACATTGGGATTTAATTCTAGAATGTCAAAAACCGTAATCCCATATTGCCGAGAAATTGAATATAGAGATTCCTTTGGTTGAATAATATGTTTAATTGTTTTTATTATTTGCCCTTTTTGCTTTGAAGCATTATAGTTTTTATCAGGGATTATCAATTTTTGATAAATCAATAAGGGTTGTGTAATCGAGTCCAAAGCATTGATTTTAGAAATCTGCTTAGGAGTGACCCCATAGATTCTCGCTATTTTATATATATCGTCTCTATCTGTGACGATATGGACATAGGTTTGACTATAAATATCATAAAGCAGAATATTGGATAAAGCCAATAAAAAAACTCTGATTCTATAAATCATGAATGGTTTTAGGTAAATATAATTTCGGTCACTAACGCTTGATGGATATATTCATTAACTTTATCTATTAGGAGTTGTCTATCGGCATACAATAGTTCTTTTAGAGAAGAATTATCTATTTTGAGATAAATTTTAGGAATGCGAACATCGATTCTAGTCGTGTGATGGTAAATCGTATTTCCTACGATTTCATTCCAATTTTCAGTGATTTTAAAGCCTATAGATTTTTCTACATAATGGTTGTTTTTTAACCATTCGTTAAATCCATCTCCAACACGGACAGTTTCAAAATCTCTTTTCTTCATCTCAATTTATCAATCTTTGGGAGCCATCATTTTGTAGAATCCACCACTATTTTTATCGGGATCTCTTCCTTCAAATTTTTTGAAATTATAAGTCATAGTAAATAATCCATATCTATTCATCGCATTGATTCTAGTATCTGTGACAGATGTGTTGCTGACTGATCTTGAGATATTTTGATTTTGATTCAATATGTCAAATATAGTGATTTTAGCTTCTAATTGTTTGTTTTTAAGGAATTTATATGCTAAGCTAGAGCCGAGTAAGAAAATATGTTGATTTAGACTTGGGTCAATCTGACTATTGTAGTTATATGAAAAATCATAACTCCATACTAAGTTTTTAAAGAATGTTGCTTTCAAATTAGAACTAACTGTATGTGTCCAATAATTACTACTTTTCAATCCTTCAAGGCTAAATGTATTAACAAAATATTTAGGATTATAACTAATTGCAAAATCTAAATTTTCACTCACATTACTAGAAATCATAGACCCCGCAGAGAACATATTGGTCTTGGTATTATTTTCTTTTAGATTTATCATCGAAGGAGTTAAAGTATATGAATAGCTACCATTGAGACTCAGATTAGATTTGATAAATTTAATAGGGAAGGTGTAATTACCAAATACAAAACTCGATAAGCCTGTATTTAAGTTTATTGTTTTGTTATAAGTCATTCCTTTTCTAAGACTTACATTATCTATACTAGTATCTGCTACGGTGGTATAGGTATAGTTCGCTAATTTATCAGTCGCAATATTGATATTTGATACAAAAATCAAGAATGTTCCTTTAACGATATTCGGTTTCATATAATGAAAAAACAAATTGTGGCTGTATTCATTCGATAGATTTTCATTTCCTTTATAGACCGATACAGGGTTAGAAATATCGAGGACTGGCTGTATTTGAGACACTGACGGCACATTCATCGAAGTATTATAAGTCAATCTCAATTTAGTCATTTTTTGAGGGCTAAATTGAAGATTGAAATAGGGCAATACTCCAAAGAAATCTCTTTTTAATTCGCTAGAACTTGGGTATTTCTGCTGACCATTGAAGCTGATATTCTGAACATTTGATCCAAACATGATTCTCCATTTAGAATATTGAAGTCTATAACTTACGCCACCGATATTATAAAATAAGTCATTGTTAAAATTACTAGAAAGGCTATCTGACTGGATAGGAGTTGTATTAGTACTATTGAATATACCTACGACGCGGTCATTTTTTCTATTGGAAATAGAAGGGCTGTA
>Ga0116191_1004088_pt1 | contig 10466 bp, 16 predicted proteins | sample AD_UKC111_MetaG_FD_89897 | JGI IMG/M metagenome (GOLD analysis project Ga0116191, IMG submission 89897) | Active sludge microbial communities of municipal wastewater-treating anaerobic digesters from Hong Kong - AD_UKC111_MetaG | ecosystem: Engineered > Bioreactor > Anaerobic > Digestate...
CATGATAGTTCTTTGCTATTTTTTTCTCTTTGTGGAATATTGAATTTATCAAAAGTCTCAATTAGACAATCCTCTAATTGCGGTTTTAGTTTTCCATCTGCATCTAGTGTGTAATTTATATAATCTAATTCTGATGGAAATGGACTCAGCGGTCTTTGTAATTCAAATAAGGATTTATTTTTTCTAATTGATTCTTTGATATAAGGGAAGGATTTATGTAAAATTTTATTTTTATCTCCTGGAATTGATACTGTTATCATGTTATATGTAGATGAAAACCATATAATTACTTGCTTTTTAAGTCTTTTTTCTAATTTTGTTTTATTTTGAGTTATATCTGATAGAATCTTTTGATATGTTTCTTCTGTTGTTTTTATGTAAATACATCCGTAGTAGAAATGATTATTTTCAGATTGAGCCACGGCCCATGTGTTATCGCCCATGTTTTCATATGTATTTGTCGTGGGTATTTCAATATTTTTAAAATTATTTCTATCAAATATTTCTTGTAAATATTCGGATAAATCTTCTATTAAAGTATTTGAAATATTTATACCTTCTTTTATAGGATCACTTAGTCGGATAATTATTCTTGGTCCTTGATGTAGATTTGGATTTTTTTCTATAATATAAATGGGTGAGTATATCCGAGCCTCTATAGTTTTTTGAGATCTTCTAATATCAGATAATATACTGTTCTTAAAATTTTTAATATTCTCGATTACTATTTCATATCTATTTCTTATTATTCTGTATGACCATGTTGGATAAAAATAGTCGGAATTTGGTGAATTGAAGTGTATTATATGATATTTATCAAATATTTCTTGTAGACAATCTGATAGATTTTCTAATAATTTTTCATTTTGACGACGCAACGAAGGACTGTTTTCTTGTATTTTCGTAAAATTATTTTCATTTTCAATAACTTTCATTAATTATATATTAAATATATTCATTGAATATATTTATAAAAATATATACTTATCAGTTATTATCATTATCCTTATACATGTTGGTAATATTGATGAAGATAATAGTACCCTTTTTTCTAACCAAATTTGATTTCCTATCCTGTTCTCTATATTAGATTTATTTTTTTCCAAATCAATAAATATGTCTTTAATTATATATTCGTTTGCGAATATAGATATACACCAAAATGACAGATGTGGGATAATAGCCCAAATTGGATTAGTTTTAAATGAAGGGCTGTAAATGGATAGTCCATCATCTCCTGAAATAAATGCGTAAGATATATGATATTTATCAAATATTTCTTGTAGATATTCTGAAAGCTCTTCATATCTATTTAATGAATCCATATAGTCTTCTAGATCTTCTGTATTATATCTATTATATTCTTTAAGATGAATCATATATTATATATTAATAATTTAATATAATCCTAGATCACTTCTTAATTTTAGTGATGGTTCCCCAGTAAATATTGTTAGATATCCTGATGGTAGATATCCATCATTTATATTAAATATTTTATTTCCTCTTTTATGTCCATAATATTCTATTTCAATTTGATGTCCTAATCTTTTTTCGATAGTTGGTATTAATTTAATTACATCTTGTAGTAAATTTTTAAAAATTTCTTCTGTGTTATTTATGTGTATGAAGTTTTCAAATTTCCTATAATATGGGCAATCATGCCATTTTCCATTATGGAAAACAGGTGGTGTCATAAATGATTTGATGGAATATTTATCAAATATTTCTTGTAGATAGTCCTCTAAATCATTTATGAAATTTTTATATCCACTTATATATTTCATATTAGCCAACCTTTAATTCTTTTAGATGTTTTTTTATAAAATTTTTCCCATTTGTCTGGAGTGAAAGCGAGTATATCATTTTCTAAGTCTCCACAGATATTCATATCTCCAATGCTTTTTATTACATATTGTATATAATCTTCTGCTTCTTTATCTGATTTTATACTTTTCATTTTATCAGAATATAATTTTAAGCTTTTTTCATCTACTGAATATGAATAGGCATTTGGATATTCATTTGTTACTTCCCCTGTTTTTTTATTGTCATCTATTACGACTCCATTTTCACAAACTAGTAATGTTTTATTCTGCAAATTATCATTGTAAATATTATCGACTAATCTATATATACCAACTTTTCCTTTATTAACTCCTTTAGCCCAGTTCTTAACAGTATTTCTATAATCTTCTGTCCCATGACCATACATTCTGGTATCTGGATATAAAAATATATCAGATTCATCAAAGATATTAAAATATGGTTTAATATCTAGATTTGATATTGGGTCGTTTATATTTTTATCATTTTTCCTAATTAAATATGACATTAATACCCCAGCATTGACATGTTGTTTAATATATCTTACATTGCTTCCACTATATATGTATTTATCGATATCTTCAATCATATCAATTATATGATTATATTTGTCAGCTAAATCGTTGAATTCTTGATTATCCGTATCTATAAGACCATCCTCATCTTCATATCTATATAATAGATCTTTATCAATGTGAATAGAATTTGATTCCAATTCATCCATAATTGATTTTCTATGTTCTTCTATACCTACAAATAAATCAATATCTACTTTTTCTATCTCACTTAAGGTATCGTCTTCTTCTAATATTTTGTCTATTTTTCCCCCTAATTCTCTTAAATTTATTTTATCCAATTCTTTTTTAATATTTGAAATATGATTTTTATATCTTTTTGTGTCTGACCTAGCCATTGTTAGACAATTAGACCAATTTCTATCTGTATCTGAACCAGCTATATCATATGGATGTCTTGATATGCAAACCATTAGATCATCACCAGCTTTTCTATCTGGGTCTTCTATAAATTTTTTTGATAATTCTTTAGCTGATTCATCATTTCTTTCAATTCTCTGTAAAATTTGACCTATTCTGGTTACATTTTTTGCTGATTTGAATTTAGCCCTGCCCAATGTGTAGTCTATAATTTCATATCCATGTTTATTCAATAATTTTTCAATTTTAGAGTGTGTTTCTGATTTTACTCTTATAATTGGTAAATAAATTCTATAGAAATTTTTATCATGTTCTCCAGTGAAAGATTTGAATAATTTCTCATATTTATTTTTATCAAAATCTTTCACATACTCCCTATATTGAGATGGTAATAGAGATTCATTAAATTCGATAAATTTTTTAATTATCATTATTTATATATTATTTGGGATAAATAGTAATATTTACTTCGACCATTGATTTGTTGATAAAAGATTGTATATCTGTTTCATTTCCGAATATTAGATTTATCCTGTTTTTGATTTTTTCAAAGAAATCCAGACCCTTTAATCGATGATCAAAATTAAAACATACAACTATTGTATCATCATCTATAATGAAGCTATATCTTATCCCTGAGATATCATCTATATCATTAATAAAAATATCTTCTATTTCAAACAGATTTGGAAATTTTTGAAGTCGATTTTTAAATTTTGACATAAAGTTTAAAAAAATTGACTTTATATTATCGCTATTATTTATAGTGAACAATAGATCTGCACATTTTTTACTGACTTCTTGTCTTTCTTTTTCAGTCAATATGGTAAAATCATCTTCATCATACCCCGATGATATGAAAATTTTTCGGTAGTTTGTTTTATTAAGAATTCCCAGTTTTGTGTAGCTGCAATAGTATGCAAATAGTATAACGTCTTCTATAGACACTTCACCATTCAGTGATTCATTCATTTTGGTATTTTTGGATATTATTATGCTAAGATACTCACATTCGGGCTTTAGATCAGTATGCCTTTCCGGATTTATATATTTACTTGTATATCCAGTTTTGCACCATTCTTTTTTTATTGCATAAACATGATATCCAAAATTTTTTAATCTATTTGAAAATATTTGAAAATCCTTTGATAGATCTTTTTCGATCTCATAAACCCCATCATAGACGATATATCCAATAGATACTTCTATTGACATAGTTGTGAACGGTAATCTTCTTATTCGATATACCATTTCTTCAGGATTATTAAACCAGTGAGAATATATCGGCTTTTCAATTTGAACTAATTTCCATTTATCAATATATTCTTGAAATAAATCTTCAATTGTTTCAATATCAGATGTGTTTGGATATTCACTTTCGAATAATTTAATATATTTCATATTTTATATATTAAATAAGTATGTGAAAAAACATTTGAATAATATTTGATAAATTTTATTGTAGTTCAAGTACGATCATTCCAAATCTTTCCCAATTATGGGCTCTGACACTATAGAATGCTCTTTGAGGTCTTTCATCTGGATATCTTTCATTTCTCCTTTCCAATTCCTTTAAATCTTTTAATATTTGATGATCTTCCGCTATATAAAGTGGGTGATTTGGTGTGAGGTCATGAGTCTTGGTGGGTATTTTTTCCATAAAATAAATATTAATTTCCGATCTTTTTCCATAGTATCCGCTAGTGCCTTCTCTTTTATCAAATGATGAATATTTTAAATTATATTTTTCTTTCATGACTCTCTTTATTATACCAGGCTCTACTGTTCTCATATTAAAAATTCCTCCAAAGGCGTCATATAGCGATAGACCGCGAGGCTCTCTTAATATTTTAATTATAATAGCACCTTCTAATATTTCTAGTGTCCAATCATATCCTAAATATTCTATCCTACTTAATGGAATTTTTAATTTATTGATAAAATCGGACGCTAATTTATAATCATTAGATATCGAATTAATATCATCCATGTTATTAGCAGTATCTCTAAGGTAATCTTTATATAAAGAAATTTTTATATAAGATTCATTGTCATTGTTAATGGATCCTACTTCTTCATTATCTGTAAATTCTGCAAAAATTGAATCTACTTCCCCAAATTGCATATCTGAATTTTCAAATAATTTAATATACCTCATTAATTATATATTTAAAATATTATCTATTTTTCTATCTCTTATATACGATGATTTGATGGTATCTATATCCACTAATTCTTCTGATATTTTAATAAAATATCTTGGATCTTCTAGACCATATGATTTTCGGCTAAAATATCTGAATGGGGGTGATTTATATACAAATTCATATTTAAAATCATATTTATTTAAATCAAATTTGGATATATCTTTTGTAATAATTATAATAGGCAACTTTATATATTTTCTTATTGATGATAATATATCTGTATTGGATTCTATTATGATTAGATCGACTTTATATAAATTGTTCCCATTTGCAAATTGGCTCAATTTTGAAGGAGAGTATATATAGGATTTGTTATATAAAATTTTTGTAGCAAAAGAAGAAGACACTCGATGTAACAGTACCCAATTATATTCATGGTCATACATTTCTAGTACTTTTAAGACACCATAATGTGAATCATTTCCTGCATGAAAAATGTTATTATATCCTATTTCTAACATAAAGTTATATTCCTATTATATGAATTACTATCCATTGTATATGATTTATTGATCCACTCTTCTTTAATTTTGTAATTATTTTATAGTCAAATGGATCTATATGATTCATTTCTTCTTTTTTCTTAATTTTATTGTAATCCATCTATTCTCATTTTCATTACCTGTATATTTTTCATCATAAATTAGGATTTTATTATAAACTCTTTCTTCTATAATAGGTTGTAGTTTAATTATTTCTATTTTTATTTTATTAAATATTTTTGGTGGTATTTGTTCAATTGTCACTGAATCGTAATTGCTCCACCAAGATAAATTTGATGTTATGTCGATTCTCCCCTCTTGCTTAGGTATTTTATATTCATCAAATATCTCTTGTAGGCAATCTTCTAAATTAAATATCAATGATTTTTTCTTTTTTAATTGATTCATCCTTTGTGAATATTTAGGTCCCCTCGGAATACTTTCTATTCCTCTTAAATTATCATTTTCAAAATATTTTATATGTTTCATTTTATATATTTTTTCTTAGAAAGGACATTAATCCATCTAACTGATCACATTTATAGAAAAATGGTCCTTCATTTAAATCTATTATTACATAATACCATTCATCTTTTAGCTTAATAATAGTTATTCCTTCACTTTTTATTTCTATTCTTCCAGGAACTTTATATGGTCCCGGTGGTATACCTAACATAAATAATTCTCCTTCCCCGTCTAAACCGCTTATATATCCTATAGTATCAATTATCTCAACATCTGTATATGGAATTAGAGATATTATTGTATTTATTTCTGAATTTTTAAAATTCTCCCATTTATTTTTTATATTATTTAATATATCATCTAATTCTTCCTTGGTTTCAACATCACTAACTAGGTCATTGAAATCATAAGTTGATTTTGATCCTAAGACTTCTTTTCCAAAAAGATATGGTGTAATTAATTCATAAGATATATCCCCATGTTTATGTTTTTGGGTATGTGCCCAAGACCTTTCAAATTCTTCTAGCATAGGATTTTCCACAAACCATTCATTTTTCTTTTCTTTTAGTAAATATTCAAGTGAATAAAATTGATCGCATTTATAAAATTTTCCTCCATTTTCAATTTTTATCATAACACAATACCACTCATCTTCTAATTTTATTATCACCATTCTCAAATTATTCGATTTTACATCAATTCTATCATTTCCTATTGGATTCATTATTTTGTGTGGATATAGAATATCTTTAATTTTATTTATTTCTTCTTTAGTGAAATTTATCCATGTATTTTTTATAAATTCAGTAGCTGATATTTCTATCCATCCTTGAAAGTTTTCAAATAGTAATAGGTAGTTCATATCTTATATATTATATTTGTAATAGTAATATGTTTGTTATATTTAAAATATTGAGGCATTCTATTGAATTTTGTTCTGATGATTTAGAGTTAGTTACTACAATTCAATTTGATAATATCCCAACCGATGAACTTTTATTATTAAGAATTCATAATATTCTGAGTACTCAAGCGGAATATAATATGAATAATATAGAATTATCGAATTATGGATATGCTTTTGCATTTAGAAGAGTACTCCAAGGTGTTTCTAAAGCTGAATTTCTTATAATTAATATTGATCACAAAAATATCAAAAGAAAAGATATAGAATCTATAGCTCGGGAAGTTAAAATCGATCAGATTATTTCCTAAATTTATTGATTTTAAGATACTGTAATTGTTTTTGATATGTATAATCAGAGAGGAAAATGCTAATTGTTTTAGAATTTTCATTTTCCTTTTCTATTCTATGATAGATTCTGGTTCCTATTCTTTGTTGAATTGTATTTTTAATTTTTGATATATCATCATAAATTTCTTTTGATTTTTCATTGTCTAGCTTGTTTATTACAATATGTGGGCTTCCAAGTTTTCGATTTGATATCCACCACTGTTTTTCATTAATTGATAAATTTTTATTTAGCTCCGGTATTTCATATTTATCAAAAATTTCTATTAAACAATCTGCTAGATTTAGTAATAGATTGGATACTCTATTCTTTAGTTGATTTTCTTTTTCCGGATCAATAGAATTGAATTTATTTTATTTATATACTTCATTTTGATAAGATTTGTTTTAATCCATCAAATGTGTCACATAGATAATATTCATTATATATTCTTTCTTCTATGAGCTTTTTATCTGTGGCTATTTCTAAAAGAAAATATTCATCTTTAAATTTTCTTATTTCTACAAATTTTACTTTAGATCTGCTGTGCATTTCAATATTGATTTTTGATCCCGAAAAAGAGATCTCGAATATGTCTTTATGATGCAATTGTCCTTTGAATGTTTGTCTAAGCCATGTCAATTCTTCGTTAAGAAAATGGTCCGATTTATGACTATAGATATAATCAATAGATTGTCTCATATTAATTTTTTGATATAGACTTTCCTTTGGTTCAAATTTCGATTTCTTAAAAAAATTAAATTCATTTATATGTTTCATTAAACTATATATTACTTTCCTATGAAAATTTTCAAACACCAAGTTGGATTATTTGGTCCAGGGTATTTTTTTTCTATTATAATTTCTTTTTCAAGTCTTTTTTCTATTTGTGGTTTTAGCCTCATCAATTCATTGTAACATTTTTGATATTTGGACAATCCACTTTTTTCATTTTCGATGGAAGAAAGTATATCAATTCTTATAAAAAATATTGGATTATTTTGGAAATCAATTTTCCAGCTATCAGAGCTGCTGTCGTTATAGAATATATTATTTTCATCAAAAAATTCTTGTAAATATTCAGATAGATCCTCAATTTTTTTATTATTTAATCTAACTTTTGATGGACTATTGATGAGGAATAATTTTAAAAATCTCATATATTTTTGATATAATTATTGAATCCATCTTTTAATCCTTTCAGTTCAAAGCCCATAGATAAATATAAATTATTAGCTGGGTTATTATCTATATCTGTATTCAATTCTAATAATGGAATATTCTTTTCTTTACATCTTTTAATGGCATTTTCCATTAGTTTCCTACCATATCCTTTTTTTCTATAGTCTGATAGAATTTCCAATGAAAATACGGATGCCTTTCCTTCTTCATATATTAGTAATAGACTTCCGACTTGTTGATTATTTTCAGTTAAGTATACCAGTTCTGTATTGAGTGTCGATACTCCTATATTAACTCTATTTTCACATATTTTTGAAAATTTGTTCATAGAGTATATATTATAATATTTTTATATAAAAGTCAGAATAAGGAACAGCAGAACCGGGATATTTTCTATGCTTACGTATTAAGATTTCTCTGCCTATTCTTTTTTCTATTGTTGGTTTTATTTTTAATATCTCCTCGTATAGATCATGAAATATTGATTTACATTCATCAAATTCTATTGCATTACTTAGTGCCTTACTTATATAGTAGTTTGGATATAGTGGGGATGGCCAATCATCTGGATTTGATTTTTTGATATTATATTTATCGAGTATTTCTTGGAGACAACCTTCTAAATCTTCTATATTTAAATCTCCTGTAGCATTATTTTCAAATGTATTATACATCATATCTGCACCTAACCCAATTATCCAGTATGTAGAACCTCCACTTATAGATAATTTTTGACCTATCCTTTTTGATATAGCATTTTTAATTTTTTGAATATCTTGAAATATAGATTCGGATATATTTATTGTGGGAATATTTTCAATATAAATTTCATCATGTTGTAAATAATAGCATATTCCTGTATTCCTAAATTCCGAATCTGAAATTTTATTAATATTAATTTTTTTAATATGATATTTATCAAATATTTCCTGTAAGCAGTCCTCTAGATTTTCTAGATCTGACTCCATATTCTCATATTTCTTCAGATATTTCATTTATAATTTTAATTTTCATGAAATCCCTTTTATTATAGTCTCCTATAATTTCTAATTGTAGCCCTAATCTCTTTTCGACAGTTGGTAATATTCTTAATATTTCCTCATATATTTTAAACCATTTTTTTGATTTATCCAATCTTGTTCCACCCTTTTCTATTGATTCAATATATATTGAATTATTAACATAATTTACCCAGTAGTGTATATGATCTGGACTTATTCCAATACTTTTTTTAATATGATATTTATCAAATAATTCTTGAAGGTAATCCTCGAGATCATCCAAAATATTCTTAGTTTGGTGATTAAATTTCTTTAAGCGAGTCATAAACTATATATTATATTAAAGAGATGAGTTGGGAATGATTATATCTCCTCTTAGTAAATTTAGCAATTCCTCGAATCCATCTAAGATATAATATTCATTTAACCATGCTGGTTGTTTATACATACTATTTCTTTTTGTCATTGAGGGGCATTTTGAAACTAAAATCCACCCATCTTCCCTTTTATTTATCCGAAGTTGCATATCATAATTGAATAAACTTGTTCTATGTGTATCATTTAGTCTTATCTCTATAATATTTTTTGTGGGTATTGATAGACTATTAAATTTTTTTGATCCAAACGGTGATTCTTTAGCTAGTTTAATTTTTTTTATTTCTCCTTCTGTAAAATCTTCTGGTTTAAATTTAGCTAATTTACCGATGAATACATCTTTATCAACCTTTTTAGTTAGGCTTTCTTCTTCCTCTTCCTGTGATTCGAATTTTTTGATATATTTCATTTACTATATATTATTTTAAATCAGGAAAAATAAAAATTGATCCACCAGATCTAGTAGTTGCTGTAAATTTTACACTGATGTCTTTATTAATTCTTTTTCTAATAAGTGGTTTTATTTTTCGAATGTTATCTAGTAGATTATAAAAAAATGTGTTTTCCCCAAGATCTTCTTCTTTTGGAGACAAAAGGGAAAATAATTCACCCTCATATGGTATATTTGTTATTAACACATATGGATATAATATATTTGTAGTAATTGGATTTTTGATACACCATATTGTTTCTTCTGAATTTAATCCTCCGCCGCCTCCGAGACCATGATTAGCTTTAGATAGTGAGTCGCTATATTTTA
>Ga0116191_1004093_pt1 | contig 10456 bp, 11 predicted proteins | sample AD_UKC111_MetaG_FD_89897 | JGI IMG/M metagenome (GOLD analysis project Ga0116191, IMG submission 89897) | Active sludge microbial communities of municipal wastewater-treating anaerobic digesters from Hong Kong - AD_UKC111_MetaG | ecosystem: Engineered > Bioreactor > Anaerobic > Digestate...
GCCGTGAAGTCGGGGCGCAGGCACGCCTCGGCGCCGCCTTCGGCCTGCACCACGAACAGGCGCGCGCGCAGCGCCTCGCCGGCTACGTCCAGCAGCGCGCCCAGCGGCTGGAGGATCGGTGGATCGACCGCCACGACGCCAGCGCCGGCGAACGGCGCGCGGATGGCGGCGAGCGCCGCCTCGGGAACTCTGGGCTCGGCCCTCATTTCCCCGCCTCCACGATGCGTTTGACGAAGGCCAGAAGCTCGGCACGCGGAATGGTCGCCTGGCCCGGACGCTGCTCGCGCCACTGGGCGTTGTCGGTGACGCCGGCGGCCAGTTCGCGTCCCAGGTCCAGGTCCTTCACGGTCACCGTGCCGGCCGCGATCTCGTCGCCGCCCAGGATCACGGCCGCCGGCGCCAGGCGCCGGTCCGCGTACTTCATCTGGGCCTTCATGCCCGAGCCGCCCAGATAGACCTCGGCCGGGACGCCCGCCGCGCGCAACTCGCCGGCGACGGCGAAGTACTCGCCCATGTGCGCCTGGTCGAAGGCCACGATCACCACCGGCCCGCGCGTCTGCTCCCCCAGGTCCCGACCCGCCGCGCGCAGCGCCGCCGCCAGCCGCGAGACGCCGAACGAGAAGCCGGTGGCGGGCACGGGCTGCCCCGTGAATCGCGCCACCAGGTCGTCATAGCGCCCGCCGCCGCCGACCGAGCCGAAGCGCACCGCCTGGCCCTTGTCGTCCGTGGTCTCCAGCATCAGCTCGGCCTCGAAGACCGCGCCGGTGTAGTATTCCAGCCCGCGCACCACCGTCGGATCAATGCGCGCCAGTTCGTCGCTCACGCCCAGGGCCGTCAGGGCCGTGTCGATCGCCGACAGCTCCTTGAGCGCCTCTGCGCCCGCCGCGCCCAGGTTCAGCCCGGCGAGCGCGTCGATGAGCGCGCCGCGACCCAGGGCGCTGGCGCCCAGGAAGGCCTCGACCGCCGCGATCGCCTTGAAGGGCAGCTCCGCGCCCTTGGTGAAGTCGCCGGACTCGTCCAGGCGCCCCTTGCCCAGGAGGGCGGCCACGCCTTCCCAGCCCAGGCGGTCGAACTTGTCGATGGCCCGCAGGACGGTCAGCTTTCGCTTGTCGTCGACGATCCCCTCCTCGGCCAGCAAGCCGTCGAGGAGCTTGCGGTTGTTGATCTTCAGCACCGCCTGGCCGCGGCCAAGGCCCGCCGCCTGGAAGCCCTCGACCGCCATGGCCACGATCTCGGCGTCGGCCTCCGGGCGCGCCGAACCGACGGTGTCGGCGTCGCACTGGGTGAACTCGCGGAAGCGGCCCGGCCCCGGCTTCTCGTTGCGCCAGACCGACCCGTAGGCGTAGCGGCGGAACGGCTTGGGCAGGGTCTCCCAGTTCTGGGCGGCGAAACGGGCCAGCGGCGCGGTCAGGTCGTATCGCAGCGCCATCCACTGCTCATCGTCGTCCTGCAGGGCGAAGACGCCCTCGTTCGGACGGTCGGCGTCGGGCAGGAACTTGCCCAGGGCGTCGGCGTACTCCATCGCCCCGGTGTCCAGCGCCTCGAAGCCGTAGCGTTCGTAGACGGCCGACACGGCGGCCAAGATCTTCCGTTCGGCCGCGAGGTCGCGGGCGCGTCGGTCGGCGAAGCCGCGCGGGGCGCGCGCTTCAGGTCGGAGGGCGTCGCTGGTCATGGCGCGGGCTTAGAGAATGCCGCCGCGCGCGGCAAGGACGCGCAGGCGTTGTCGGGCAAAGGGTTCATCGGGTCTTCCATCGCAATTGGGCGCCTCTAGGGGCGGTCGGGCGATGGGGCGCATCGGCCGCGCCCCGTCGCGGGGGCTTCGGCCGGTCGGAACCTCGCTCAGGCCAAGCGACGCCGACCGATCCCGCCCCGCGAGATCGGATGGTGATGGCCGTGGTGGTGATGCGAGGTCCGCGTCATGGACCGGCCCTATAGCCGAGACGTGCGACAAACGCGAGTCGCGGCCCTTGACCCTGCCCGCCAACCACGATTCACCGGGAGCATGACTGCGTCAGAACCCTCCGCCGGATGGCTCGACGGCAAGGAGCACGTCCTGCCGGTGCGCATCTATTACGAGGACACCGACTTCACCGGTGTCGTCTACCATGCCAACTACGTTCGCTACTTCGAGCGGGGCCGGTCGGACTTCCTTCGGCTTGCGGGCGTGGGCCATGCCGACCTGCTCGGCCGGGCCGACCCGGCGGCCTTCACGGTCGTGAAGCTGGAGATCGAATTCAAGCGCCCCGCACGCATCGACGACGCCCTGGAAGTGCGCACGATCTACGAGGCTGCCCGGGGCCCTCGCCTCTTCATCCGTCAGCGGATTCTGCGCGGCGGCGAGGAGATTTGCCTCGGCCGCGTCGAAGCCGCCTGCATCGACCTTTCCGGCCGTCCCAGAAAGCCGCCCGCCGGCATGATCGAGACGCTTCGCCCCCTGTTCGGCTAAGGCCGAAGCGCCTTAGTTTCACCACCGCGCCGTTACACACGCCTAGTCCTGTTCACAGCCCCCGGAGCCCAGGCCGCATGGACCCTTCCGCCTCACTGACGCCCGAAAGCTTCTCCTTCATCGCGCTGTTCCTGCGCGCCGGATGGGTGGTCAAGGGCGTGATGGTCGGACTGGGGATCGCGTCCCTGGCGTCGTGGGCCGTGATCCTCGACAAGGGCGTGCGATTCTACCGCCTGAACCGCGAAGCCGACGCCTTCGAGGAGAAGCTGGGGGCTGGCCGCGCCCTTGAAGACGTCGCCCAGGAGGCGGGCGAGCGGCCCACCCACGCCCTGCCGCGCATGCTCCAGGCCGCCCTCAAGGAATGGCGCGACGCCCGCACCAAAGGCCTGACCGGCGAGAGCCAGACCGCCTTCCTCGTCCAGCGCATCGACCGCGTGCTCGACACCATCATCGCCCGCGAGACCTCGCGCGTCGAAGACGGCCTCGGCACCCTGGCCATCGTCGCCACGGCCTCGCCCTTCGTCGGTCTGTTCGGCACGGTCTGGGGCATCATGCACGCCTTCCAGGCCATCGCCCTGCAGAAGAACACCAACCTGTCGGTCGTCGCCCCGGCCATCGCCGAGGCCCTGTTCGCCACCGCCATCGGTCTGGTGGCCGCCATTCCCGCCTACATCGCCTACAACAAGTTCTCGACGGACGCCGGCAAGTACGCTGGACGCCTCGAGGGCTTCGCCGACGACCTGTCCACGGCGATCCAGCGTCGCCTGACCGAACGGGCGGGCTGAACCGTGGCGCTGTCGACCCACGACGCCTTCGCCGCTGGCGGCGGCCGACGCCGGCGCGGTCGCCGGCGGGGACGCGGCGCCCTGTCCGAGATCAACGTCACGCCCCTCGTCGACGTCATGCTGGTGCTGCTGATCATCTTCATGATCTCGGCGCCCCTGCTCACCGCCGGCGTGCCGCTTGAACTGCCGAAGACCGAGGCCGCCGCCGTCCAGGATCAGAGCGAGCCGATGACCGTCTCGGTCCGCGCCGACGGCGCCATCTTCATCCAGGACAAGGCGACGCCCTTCGAGGAGCTGTCGCCGCGCCTCAAGGCGATGGCGGGCGCGGGCCTCAAGCGCCCCATCTACGTTCGCGCCGACGGCCGCGCGTCGTATGAGACCGTGGCCCGCGTCATGGCCGCGCTTTCGACCTCGGGCTTCACGTCCATCAACCTGATCACCGACACCGGCGGCCCCTCATCTGGCGGCGACAGCGCGGACCAGGCGGCCGCCGCGACGGAGGCGCCGACCCCGTGAGCTTGGCCTTCGCGAGTCCTGCATGACGGCGTCGCGGCTCCTGTCCCCGTCCATGGCCGGCTCGGTGCTGCTGCACCTGGTCGTGGCCCTGGCGCTGATGATCTCCTGGCCCTTCGCCAAGGAGCTGAAGATCGGCGCGTCTGTGCCTGTGACCCTGGTCAACAACGCGCCGGCGACCAACATGCGCCCGGCCGTCCAGGCGCCCGAGGAGGCTCCGCCCCAGACCGAGGTGCCCGCGCCCGACGCCCCGATGGAGACGGTGACGCCGGATCCCGATCCGACGCCCGCACCGCCCACGGCCAAGGCGCCGCCGACGCCCAAGCCGCCGGCTCCCGCCCCGCAGGCGGTGAAGCCGGCGCCGACCAAGCCGACCCCCGCCAAGCCAAAGCCCGCCGACGTCGACTTCGACGCCCTGCTGGCCAGCATCAACAAGCCCGCCAAGGTTTCGGGCGCCGCCCGCGCCAACGCCCAGCGCGGCCCCAACCGTCCCGAGACGGCGCGCGAGGCGCGGCCGGACCTTGGCTCGGGCCTGGCCGCCAGCGCCCTCACGGGTCTCGCCGACGAGCTTCAGCGCCGCTGGACCCCGAACTGCGAGGTCGAGGGCGGCCGCGATGTCCAGATCCGCACCACCTTCCGCCTGGGCCCCACGGGCCAGGTGGTCGGCGACGTGAAGTCCGAGATCCGCGCCGGCCAGGGCGGCGTCGCCCAGGCCGCGGCCGAGCGGGCGACCCGCGCGGTCTACGCCGCACAACCGTTCCAGAACCTGCCCCGGCAGCTTTACGGCCAGCCCATCGCCGTGAACTTCAACGCCCGCGAGGCGTGTTCCTGAGGGAAGACGACGAAAGGAGACGCCTTCGATGCGCATTGCGACCTGGCGGGCGGCCCTGACCGCTCTCTGTGCGACCCTGGCCTTCGCTGGCGTGGCCGCCGGCGCGCGGCCGGCCCGGGCGCAGATCGAAGTCGACGTGAACCGCGGCGACATCCAGCCTCTGCCCATCGCCGTGCCCTATTTCGCCGGCGAACAGGGCGGCGACATCGCCAAGGTCATCGCCAACAATCTCGAGCGCTCGGGGCTGTTCCGGCCCATCGACCCGAACGCCTTCATTGAGCGCGATCTGTCCGTGAACGTCACGCCGCGCTTCGACGACTGGAAAGCGATCAGCGCCCAGGCCCTCGTCAACGGCCAGGTGACGGTCGAGCCCGGCGGCCGCCTGCGCGTCGATTTCCGCCTGTGGGACGTCTATGCCGGCCAGCAACTCCTGGGCCTGCAGTTCACCTCGACGCCCGAGAACTGGCGGCGCGTGGCGCACAAGATCTCCGACGCCGTCTATGAGCGCCTGACCGGCGAGAAGGGCTATTTCGACACCCGCGTGGTGTTCGTCGCCGAGAGCGGGGGCCGCATCAACCGGGTCAAGCGCCTCGCCATCATGGACCAGGACGGCGCCAACCCCAGCTATCTGACCGATGGCTCGTCCATCGTCATGACCCCGCGCTTCTCCTCGACCAGCCAGGAAATCACCTACATGGCGCTGAGGCCGGAGGGGTCGACCATCTATCTGTTCAACCTGGAGACCGCGCGGCGCGAAAGCCTCGGCGCCTTCCAGGGCATGGTCTACGCACCGCGGTTCTCGCCGGACGGCGGCAAGGTCGCCTTCTCGGTCGAACGCGGCGGCAACAGCGACATCTACGTGATGGACCTGCGCAGCCGCACCTCCAGCCGTCTCACCTCCGACCCTTCGATCGACACCTCGCCCTCGTTCTCGCCGGACGGCCGGCGCGTCGCTTTCAACTCCGATCGCGGCGGCAGCCCGCAGATTTACGTGATGGACGCCGACGGCTCTAACGTGCGCCGCATCTCGTTCGGCTCAGGTCGCTACACCACGCCGGTCTGGTCGCCGCGCGGCGACTATATCGCCTTTACCAAGCAGACGGGTGGGCAGTTCCACATCGGCGTCATGCGCGCCGACGGCACCGATGAACGCATCCTGACCACCAGCTACTTGGACGAAGGCCCCACCTGGGCGCCGAACGGCCGGGTCCTGATGTTCTTCCGGGAAACGCCCGGTGGAGCTCCGCGTTTATGGACGGTGGACGTGACCGGCCGCATCGAGCGGCCTGCGCCCTATCCGGGGTCCGGGTCGGATCCGGCATGGTCTCCGTTGCTGGATTGACGGTCTTTTGAGGTCAAACCTTCGCCTTAAAGGCGCCCGAGGGATTCATTCTGGGACCGGGGCAGGTAAAATTAAGTATTAGCCGCGCATGATGCGGCGTTCGCAACTCAAACGAGGAGTGGCCCGCGTGCCGACCATGAGCTTCAAGACCCACGGCGCCGTCAAACTGGCGCTCATCGCCGCCGCCGCCGCGTCGCTCGCCGCCTGCCAGTCGCGGCCGAAGCCCGAGGCGCCGGCCGCCCCGACTCCGCCGCCGGCCTCCGAGCCCGCCCCGACCCCCGCCCCTTCCGCCCCGCCGGTGGCCGAAGGCGCCCTGCCGGGTTCGGAGCAGGACTTCGTCATCAATGTCGGCGACCGGGTCTATTTCGATCTCGACAGCTATTCGGTCCGCGACGACGCCGCTCCGGTCCTGGACGCCCAGGCCGGCTGGCTGAACAAGTATCCGGCTGTCATGGTCCGTATCGAAGGCAACGCCGACGAACGCGGCACCCGCGAGTACAACCTCGGTCTCGGCTCGCGGCGCGCCAACGCGATCCGCGATTACCTGGTGAACCGCGGCGTCGCCTCTTCGCGCATCGCCACCATCTCCTACGGCAAGGAACGTCCGATCGACCCGGGCACGTCGGAAGACGCCTACCAGCGCAACCGTAACGGCCACACGGCGATCGTCAGCGGCGCCCGCTAAAGGCCCGCCGCCGAACGAAGATCCGGAGGGGGCCCGTTGCGGCCCCCTCTTTTCGTTTCGGCCTCCGATTCCACGTGCCCGGGCTTTGCGATCGGGCCGACGCGCCCCAATTTGGCCGCGGCCTTCAACGGATGATCGAGACCATGCAACGCCGCCTCCTGTCGACCGCCGCCGCGCTCGTCCTGGCGCTCGCCGCCGCCGCGCCGGCCCCCGCCCAGACCCCGATGGACGATCCCCTCGACGCTCGCGACGCCAAACGCGTGGAGCGCATGGAGAAGGTCGTCCGCGAGTTGCGCGCCATCGTCTTCCAGGGCCGCGACAGCGGAAAGCCCGTCGTCGTCCAGCCGGCCGAGACCGACTTCCAGATCCAGGAGCTGATGCGGCGTCTGGCCGACATGGAGCAGACCCTCACGCGCGTGAACGGCCAGCTCGAGACCCAGACCTTTCAGCTCGATCAGGCGCGCCGCGCCCTGGACGCCGCGCGCGCCGACAACAAGGCGCTCGCCGACCGGATCACCGCCATCGAGACCCGGCTTGGCCCGACCCCGGAAGAGGCGGCCAAGACGGCTTCCGCGCAAACCCCGGCCGAGGCTTTCGACTCCGCCCGCCAGCTGATGCTGAATGGCGACTACGACGCGGCCGAGACCGCCTGGGCCGCTTTCGTCGAAGTGCATGGCGACAGCGCCAAGGGCGCCGAGGGACGCTACTGGTACGGCAAGACCCTGGCCGCACGCAGCGCCCACGCCGAGGCCGCCACCGCCTATATCGGCGCCATCCGGGGCTGGCCGGCGACCGGCTGGGCTCCGGACGCCACCCTGGAGCTGTCGCGGGAACTGGTCGCGCTGAAGAAGACCAGCGAGGCCTGCGCCACCGTCGGCGAGCTGGAGCGCCGCTATCCCAAGGCGCCGGCGGCGATCAAGACCAAGGCCAAGGCGCTGTCGACCCAGGCCAAGTGCGGCTGAGCCCGCCGTCGGACGATCTGGCCGCGCGCCTCGCGGCGCGGCTCGACGCGCGCCTGAGGACCGATCCCGCCGCGCCGCCCCTCGCCGTCGGCTTTTCCGGCGGCGGCGACTCCCTCGCCCTGCTGCTCGTCGCCGACGCCTGGGCGCGCGCCTGGGGCCGGGCGCTCCACGTCTTCACCGTCGACCATGGTCTGCAGGCGCAGAGTAGGGACTGGACCGCCGCCTGCGCCCGAACGGCGGCGGCTCTGGGCCGGCCGTTCACCGCCCTTTCCTGGACCGGAACAAAGCCGGCGCGAGGCCTGCCGGCCGCTGCGCGCGCGGCTCGCCATCGCCTGCTCGCCGACGCCGCACGCACGGTCGGGGCGCAGGTCGTCCTGCTCGGCCACACCGCCGACGACCTCTCCGAGGCCGAGTCGATGCGGGCGGCCGGCTCGACCACGCCCTCGCCCCGCGAGTGGGGGCCGTCTCCAGCCTGGCCCGAAGGACGCGGGATCTTCCTATGCCGGCCTATGCTCGCCCTGGGTCGGGCCGAAATCCGCAAATGGCTGGTCGCCCAGGGACGGAACTGGATTGACGATCCCGCCAACGAGGATTTCGCCTACGCCAGGGCCCGCGCCCGCGCCGCGCCGGTCGACCGGTCCCGACCTGCGGCGCCCCAGGAGCCGCCGCTGGGTCTGGCGGAGTTCGCGACGTGCTTCGCCGCAGAGCCATGGGGCGGCCTGCGCCTCGATCGCGCCGCCGCCCGCGCGGTCGACGCCACGGCGCTGAAGGCCGCGCTGGCCGCCGCCTGTCTCAGCGTATCGGGCGCAACGCGGCCGCCCCGGGGTGATCGTGTCGAGCGGCTGGCGACCGCCCTCGCCGGCGCAGCGCCCGTTGTTCAGACGCTCGCCGGCGCACGGATCGTCGCGGACCCCGCCTCGGTGCTGGTCCTACGCGAACCTGGCGAGATCGTCCGTCAAGGCGGCGGCGCGTGCGCCCTGCCGCCGGGCGCGCCCATGGTCTGGGACGGGCGCTACGAACTGACCGCCCCGCTCGCTGGTCTCGCTGTTCGGCGTCTCGCGGGCCTGGCGCAGCGGCTGTCGGCGATCGAGCGGCGCGCGCTCGCGCGGCTGCCGGCCGCCGCCCGTGGCGCCCTGCCGGCCGTGATCGATCCCGATGGCGCGGTCTCGTGCCCGTTGCTTTCGGAGGACGCAGGCGTCGTCTGCAGGCCGCTCGCGTCGGCGCGCTTCGCCGCCGCCTGCGGTCAGGTCCGACGCGAGCCCTGATTAGCTTTCGCCGAGCACCCGTTCGACGGCGGCGACGATGCGGTCTGCGAACTTCTCACCCAGCAGGCTGGCATGGCCCGCGCCGGGCACATGCTCCACATAGCTGCGGTCGGCCGCCTTAGCCGCCATCACCTGGGCCGCCTTGAGACGCGGCGCGCGCGACTGTTCACCGGCCGTCAGGACTGCGATCGGCAGGGACGCCGGCAGCGGACTCGTCCGCGCCAGCTCGGCGGTGCGCGGCCACTGCAGCACTTCGTCAGCGGCGGCCTGGGCGTGGCTGGCGCTGGCGTAGATGCGGCGCTTCTCCACCGCCGCCTCGCCGACCAGGCCGATCAGATTCCCTGTGAGGTGCGAGACCGGATGCATCAGTCCGGCCCTGGCGCCGATCCCGACCCACCGCATCGCCTGGCCGTACATGTCGACGAAGCGCGGCACGGCCTTCAGGTCCATCGCCTCGGGCGTCACCGGGTCCACAAGCACCAGCCCTGACACGCGCTGGGGATGAGTCAGGGCGAACAGGCGAACCATCAGCCCGCCCATGGAATGGCCGACCAGGAGCAGAGGACCCGTCTCGCCCGTCCGCGCCAGCAGGGCGTCGAGGTCTGCGACGATGGCGTGGCCGTCGCGCGGCCCCGGACCGGCGTCGGAAAAGCCGAGCCCAGCGCGGTCGTAGGCGAGGTTCCTCCGGCCGCCGGCCGCAAGGCGCGCCTGGACCGAGGCCCAGTCCGCTGCGCAGCCGAACGCGCCATGCTCCAGCACGATCAGCGGGCCGGGATGCTCCAGGCCCGAACGCACCGCGCGCAGGCGGCGACCCCCGATGTCGACGAGTTCGCCGCGGCTCGCATGGAATCGCTGCGCACCGCCGCGAGTCGGGCGGGCGGCCGAAGGCTCGGCGGTGCTGTAGGCAGGGTTCATCTTGGGGTTCGTCATAGACCCCAGATATGGACAGCCATAAGGCGGCCGTCGAGAAATCCCTTCGCCGTCGGCGCCTTGGCTATTTCCAGACCGCGGTGGCCGGCGCGTCCGGCTCGCCGAAGTCGAATTCGACCTTGGTCACGGCCTTGGCCCCAGCCGGCACCTTGAAGTTCGCCCGCGTGGTGGTCGGTTTCACCGCCTGAAGGTCCCCGTCGTCGAAGCTGACCCGCACATTGCGCACGCCCTGGTCCGGATTGGTCAGCCACTCCGGCTTCTTCGCCGCATCCCCCGTCTCGTTGGCGACCTTGAAGAACCGCTTGGTCTGGGACAGGCCGGCGTACCAGCTCAGGTTCACTTCGCCGCCGCTGATCCGCCAGCTGGGGGTCATCGACACGTCGGCGGCGTAGCCGTCCTTGCTCGCGACCTTGACCGTCTGGGCGGGCAGGACCCCGCCTGAGTGCTCCGCCGTCGACAGGGCCAGGGCCGGTGGCGCCGCCGGCGCCTCGGGCTTTTTCTCGCTGCACCCCGCGATCCCGACGCCCGCGCTGGCGAGTATGGACGCGAGCACGACACCGATTACACGCCTACGCATTGGACCGCCTCCCCGATCATTGTTCGGTGAACATTGACCGGTTGCGGCGACAGCCTCAAGGCGACCGTGAAAGCTGAGCCGTCGGAACGGCTTACGTCACGGAAACAGCGCCCTGGCGC
>Ga0116191_1004101_pt1 | contig 10441 bp, 5 predicted proteins | sample AD_UKC111_MetaG_FD_89897 | JGI IMG/M metagenome (GOLD analysis project Ga0116191, IMG submission 89897) | Active sludge microbial communities of municipal wastewater-treating anaerobic digesters from Hong Kong - AD_UKC111_MetaG | ecosystem: Engineered > Bioreactor > Anaerobic > Digestate | place...
AAAACGTCAGTAAGTCCGTCCGGGATGGCACCGACATCCATGGCACCGGTGAGAAGGCTTCAAACGCCATGACTGAAACCGATAATACCTTAAAGGATTTACCGGTGAAGGACTTATCCGAACAGGAATATTCCTGCGTGTTTGATCTCACCTATGACAGTATGCTCGAGGGTGTGCAGAAATACTGGATTACCATTAAATCAAATTCCAGCGGGGAAGTCTTGACGAAATATTCCATAGAAGTTTATGCGGGTGGAACATGAACTATAAAACATATTCCATGCATAGAAACAGAATATTGGACTTTTTTATTCGTAGCACAAAGGGCAACGCGTTGCCCCTTGTGCTGATGCTCGTGATGGTCGTCATGTTGATAGGCGGAGCGGTGGCTTATTCCACCATGCAGATGTATAACATCACCCGGGACGGTTATCATGACCAGCTGGCCTATATTGCAGCAGAAAATGTCCTGGAGAAAAGCATGGCCAATTTGCAGAAGGTGATCACTGTTGCGGGCTATCCGGGTTCACGTGGTGTTTATTTCAGCGGAAATGTAGATGATTTTCTGAATAATTTGGTCACAGCCATCAACGCGGACGCAGCCATCCAAAGAAGCTATACGGTGAAGGTGCACGATACCCTGAATGAAGCAGAAGTATCCGTTGATTTCCAAAGATTTGGACAGGACTATGAGTATACCGGCAGCATGATCAGCTTTTGGATGCAAATCGAGGCAACCGCCGACATGGTGGACGAATCATACAGTTCCTATGGCAAGAAGGCTGTTGCCGTAAAGAAATTCGACATACCCGTCTATACAAGGTTCACCTTGAATGGCGCTATATACACCCTGGGTGACTTATTGATCACTTCCGGTAAACCGATAGCAACGGATGTCTCCACAATCCACGGAGATGTATTTGTATTCGGTACCGGCCTGGATAAGACAAACAGAATGCAGCAATATTACACCGGCGGTGTTTGCAGCACCAGGGATTCGATCCTGCACGTGGAGGGCAGCATCTTCACCCGGAATCTCGTCCGCGCGGGGACCTTTGACGATTCGGACCCGGATCCTGTTACAGGCGGTAACTCCTCCAACATTATTGTCGATGGAGATGTAGTTGCCCAGGGTATACAGGTATTCGGCACCAATGACAATATTGTGGTTATCGGTGACGCATTTACCTTTGACGATGTTGAAATGAACGGTGCGGATTCCATTATAGCCATCAATGGCAATTACTTCGGGCTGAACCCGGGAGATGGCAGCCGGCATGACACCTCCAGCGCCATGGTGAATATGGCGCCCGTGTATGGAACCGCGCAACAGTATCAGGAATCCAGAATCGTCGTGAATGGGAATATCTTTGCCAATGGCGTCACCTTCAGGGTGGATAATTCCAGCGGGGAAAACGTTGCCGGCCATAAGATGGAATCGGTATCCATGACATGGCGCGACAAGGACGGCAGCGGCTATAAGCCGCTGCAGATCGCCGAGTCCATCGGACCAAACGATCAGGCCGGTTATGATTATGCATTGATGGAATCCACCGAAGAGAAAAATGGTTTTTCCGTCCTGTGGAAGGTAGATTGGGAATATGATGACAGTACAGGCGGTATCAAAGACGATTGGGCGTTATGGAAAGATTGGCTGGAGGAAATCAGGGATGTCGCCGATTTTCAGAGCAACACCGGATTTTTGCCACCTGACCCGCTCGAAGTCCAGGGCTACTGCCATTATGGCGTTGCTGCAAACAATACCTTTTACAGGATGGATAAAAGCGATATGGATGATTCCCAGATAAAAGGGGCGGGTCCGTTCGACATCAATGTTGTCGAAAAGGTGCCCGGCCTTGGCGAAGATTATAAAGGCATGCTGGATCTGGATCATAGCAATTGGAGCGTTTATACCGACAGCTGGGGTGATCACGGCATATCTGGCGCGATGAAAAAGCTGATGGGGCATCTGGAGGCATTGGTGCACGTTTTTTCACAAAAAAAGGTTATGGATGATGGCTCATATGAGTATACGAATCACAAGGTCGGCACCTCCACATTGACGGAATTCAACCGGCTTAAATCGCTTTTGGCGGATACAACCCTTTTCCCCAATGATCCCTTAAACCGATGTGTTGTCAGGTATGATGTAGGTGATGCCACAACAAGCTATTTGAATCAGGAGCTTGAGATGCTGGACATGAACAACGATGATGTTCCGCCCGTCGGTGATCCCGATGCTTTGCCCGATGGTGATACAACAGACGATTATCTAGATTATTATTTTCTTGTTGTGAACCTGGATCCGGATAATACGGTGATAATTACCGATAAATTTAATGGTATTATTTTCTCGATGGGCAAGGTGATCCTCGAACAGGGCGCAGAGGTGCATGGTGCGATCATTGCAGCCGGAAGGGGCTTTGACGATGATGATGAGGGAACCGGTGTGAAAGGTTCGGCTGCAGATGTTGACGGGGATAAAACAAGGCTGCCAAGGGTTGTCATCGGAGAGTCTCCTGGCGATTTGGATACGGTCAGCAATTTCACCAACTGGGACTATGCGGCTATTGAAATAAACAACGGGGGAGACATCTACTACCCCGGCGGTGAACCTTTGCTGTCAAAGCTGAAAGAAAACATAAATGTTGAGTTCGATACTGGAATGACCGACCGTCAAATAGATTTGTTTCATATATTCAATGTGGAGGTTGCACCATGAAAAAAATAGTCTGCATATTACTGATACTTATCTTGATGATAGCTGCAACGGGCTGTGGGAAACAGTCTGAAAAAAGCACGGCGGCCCAGGCAGCGCCTCCTAAAACGGTGCCGGCGCCGGCCATATCGCCGGAGGTTGATGCGGCTGCAAAGGAGCTTCTGACCCAATATTTTCAACTTTTGTTCACCGCACCATCGGTGGATGTCTATACGGAAAGCTCCAGAACCGGCAAGCTGCCCGATTCCATCTTGCCTTTCATTTCCGAGCGGACTATTCAGGAGGGGAACGGAAACCCCGAAATCGGCATACACCTGCCAAGGCACATCAGCATAAATGGCATGACCATTACAGGGTATGACGTTGTATTAGTGGGCGAAAAGGGGGTTCCGGACATCACTCCGGGTTTTGTGGGCAAGAATGGAGAAAACCTGATTTACTTCTGTAAGATTCTTACAAAGGCAAATGCCTTGCCGGACGATATTTTCCTGGCGTGTTACCAGCAGCAGGATGACAACAGTTATATCCGAAAGAAGGATCTGCCCATGTCGGAGATGGATGGCATGCGGGTGGAAATCCGATATGATGTAGAGCTTGAGGAAAAGGACGGCAAGCTGAAAATCTGCCGGGCGATTGAATCCAACTTCAAGCCCGGGCTGAAGAACCGTCTGTTCATTCTGAACAATGAAAGCATCACCAGGCTGCCTTATCTGAACCTTTCAAAAACAGCCGATAACAAAGCCTACAATTATCCCGCCGACGGCGAATTGTATGAAAAAGAGAAAGCGATCATTGAGAATTTCTTCATGAACCTGCCGGTACTGGATCGGGAAAGAATGAATCTCCTTTCCCATAAATGGGCTCAGGGGCTGCAGGCCGTGAAGGAATACTGGGACAGTCTTGGCATCACCAAAAATAGCGAGGGAACGGCGGAGCTGATTCGCATGGATCAGGATTTTGCCGCAAATTATCCTTATGAATCCCTTCCATTGCGTTTTGACATGGAAAAGCTGAAAGGGGTTCAAAACATTATTGTTACTCCGCACCCGGCTTACTCTGAAAAAATCAAATGGTATTTTGTCAACTTTGAAGCTCCCGTCCAAAGGACAAACGGGATCACCGATGAAGATTTTCTTTACCGTTATGATTACCTGGTGAAGCTGTCCAATGAGTTTGGCAGCATCGTCATCGAACAAATAAAGCTGAACGAATATTATGCCGTTCATTAGTCGAAGCAGAAAGGAGGCCATGTCATGTTCGAGAAGAAAAGATTCATCTTGCTGCTACTCATGCTTAGTGTTTTATTCGGGTTTACAGGAATGGGGCAAATAGCTTTTGCTGCAGACAAGCCAAGCCAGTGGGCAGAACCAGAAGTATACGGTGCTATCGAAAAGGCTCTTGTTCCGCAGATCCTGCAGGGGAAATACCAGACCAATATCAAAAGGTACGAATATGTTCTTTTGGCTTTGGAAATCTATGATTTATCCGGAAAAGAAGCCGAAATAAAAGATGACGCACCCTTTTCAGACGCTGTTGGCCATGCTTATGAGTATGATATAGTCAGAGCATATAATGCGGGTATTATCAAGGGGGACGGGAAGGGAAATTTCCTTCCGGACAAGAATATTACCCGTGAAGAGATCGCGTCCCTGGTGGTGAATTTGTTGAAACAGGTTTCACCGGAAAGGGATTATACCCTGAAAGGTACTTATGAATATGCCGACAGGAACAAAATTGCAGATTGGGCAGCCTATTATATTGACTACTGTTATGAAAACAAAATACTGAATGGCTACAGCGGAAATATCATGGATCCAAAGGGAAATGCGACGATTGAACAGGCGATAGCGCTTTTATACAGGCTTGCCAACGCAGAGTACCTGCTTGAAAGCAGGTATGGCACCTTGAAATTAAGTGACACCAGTTTGGGTAAAGACACACCGGATCCGCAAATTGTCAATGAATTTGTGGAAACCTATGATATTGACACATTTAATGCCTTAAAACAGTTGTCAAAAAACCAAGATATTGGTATAATGTCTTTATGGGAAAAAAGTGCAACAGTTTCAGTGGGTGAAAACACCATTACATTGAACAGTCCAGACTTCGAGAAAAATCTATTTGCCTTGGTTGGAAACGCTTCCAACGAATTTTTCGCATCTACTTACAGGCAGCTTTTGGGTACTTACGACAGGCACAAAGAAGCAATGCAGCTATTTGATGACAATCTTCCAAAAATGAAAGCTGGTGAAGTGGTCGAGGTTTTCGTTCAAATGAACGATACTGACACCTTCCGCATTACAACTTTGGGAATGATCGATTCACAGATGAGTTACAAAATCAGTTTTGTACAAACCAAACCTTAACAACTATTTTTATTAAGGAGTTGAAATCTTATGAATCTGATTGAAAGGAAAATTGCAAATAAGGCATTGTCATTTGTTTGCATTCTGGCGATTCTCGTATCTGTTCTTGCAATTTATGCCGTGCCTGCGTCAGCGCTTGATCTTGAAACGCCGATGGTCTTGTCGAGAAGCTCCGATAAAGCTGCCGTTGTTGTAAAGCAACAATTCACGGTGGATTATAAAATCCAGCCACAGACCGTAACGGCTGCCGAAGTGGTTCCACCGACCAAGGATTTCTATCTGGTCATCGACACATCCGGCAGTATGAAAAATGCTCTTGACAAAAGCACTCGCTTGCAGGTGGCAAAAGACGCAGCGAAGAATTTCATGGACACCCTGGATGGCAAAACCAATGTCAGGGCTGGGCTGATTGTTTACGATAACAACGCCACAAAGGCAATTGGACTAACCAGCAACATGGCTGCTGTAAAAAGCGCTATCGACGGCCTTTATGCGGAAGGCGGCACCAATCTTGGCGACGGTTTGCGCGTTGCATATTATGAGCTGCTGAACAACAGTACGGCTGCAGAAAAATACATCGTCCTGCTGACCGATGGCGAACCTACATATCACAGTTATACCTCTAATTCTGAATATAAAATGAATTCCGGTTATACTACAAAGCATCGAGGCGGCGGATCCAAGATTACCGAAGAGGACAAGCAGTATGCCTACAAGGTAGCAGAAGAGCTGGTTAAGAAAGATGGCATAAAGTCCTTCATGATAGCATTTACAAGTGGCTCGAACCAAAGCGTGCTCCAGGAAATCGCAAAAAAGGCCGGTGGCACTTATAAGCTGGCTACCGACGGCAAAGCTTTAAATGATGTTTACAAGAATATTTCTGACGAATTGATCAATGATTTTTCTCTTCAGAATGTTTCCTTTGAAGAAACCATCCCCGATGGCTTGTCCATTGCAGCAGCACAGGAAGGCTTCACCATTTCAGGGCAGAAGGTTTCCGGAAGCCTGCCTGCGATACAGTATCATTTGAACAAAACAACAATGAAATACTCTGCTTCACCGATTGAATTTTCTGTTACATACAACGCAGATGTGGTTGGCAATTACATCCTGGGCAGCGGTGATTCATCAAAAATGATGTACAAGGATACAAGTGGTAACATCCAAACATTGCCCTTCGAACCGCTCAGCATTCAGGTAAAGGATGCCAACGCTTCCATCGAGCTTTCCAGAAACCTCACCATGAGCCAGATCAAAGCCGGACAGCAAACCACGATTAACTTCAAAATCAATCCGCTGCCCATTAGTATGGGCAGCGCCGAGGTTATTGAGAAAGAAATCGTTCTGGTGTTTGACACCTCCACAAGCATGGAAAAAAGCCTTGATGGTGATGATGTCAAAAATGGTGAACAAACCAGGGAGCAAATCGCAAAGGCACAGGCTGTTGAATTCGTAAACAGCCTTGCCGGGAAACAAGGCATCAGTGTTGCGCTTGTTTCATTCAGCAACAAGGCAGAAGTGCGCAATGAACTTACCACCAACATGGATACGATTAAAAGCGCAATTAATGCATTGCCGACTATTTCCGGCACTAATATCGGAGATGGTTTAAGAAGAGCCCATTACATCCTCAACAGCGGCAGCGCAACTGCTGAGAAATACATCATTTTGCTGACAGATGGAGAGCCCTGGCATTATTCAAAGAACCCTGATTCCAGTTATTATCTGGGGGCTCAGGCTGCGCCAGGTACTGCTTCCAGCGATACAAAGGCAGCAGAGTACTGTACAAAGGTTGTGAATGAGCTGATTAAAGGAAAAGGCTATGACAACTACTTTATTGCCTTTTCTACCAAAAACAATGTGCTTGAAACCCTGGCACCAACCGTAGGCGGCCACTATGAAGAAGCCCTGACCGGTGAAGCGCTTGGTGAAGTTTACAGTGGCATCTCCGAAGATATTACAGGAGACTTCTATGTGAATGATATTCAGTTTAGCGAAGAGCTGCCGGCCAACATCACTGCAGTCGATGCTTCCGAAGGCATTACCTTCAGCGGGCAAACAATTTCGGGCACTATTGGTAAAATCACTTACAAATATGATGAAGCAACAGGCAAGCACAAGGCTGCTCCAAAAGAATTTTCTGTGACTATTACTGCGGGCAACCCTGGAAACTATACTCTTGGTGCGGACAACAAATCAGCCCTCACCTACACAGATATCAATGAAGACAGCGTTACAAAGTATTTCCAGGAGCTTTCGCTGAGTGTATTGGAAGATCCGGATCCGCCATATGAACCGGATGATGAGGATGATCCGAAACACGAGAATGGCGAACCGGGTTTTGAAACCGTTGGGTATCGTAAAGCCGGAGAAGAGGCGATTGTTCAGGTAGAGATAACACTTCCTGACAATATTACAAGCTGGGCTTTACTCAATCCTGATGAAGCAACCGAGGGCACTCCTGATGATGGTCTAAGCCCGGAAAATACTCCTGCGTATCTGATTAATCCGACTACAATGGAGATAGATGGGTTGAATATTTACACAACCTATAACGCGGTGCTTTGGTATAAGCTGGATGACGGAACAGAGGGTAGAATCGGTCCAAAGCCCTTATATGTAAAGATTGACGTAAACTAAATATAGTAATTGATAAGTTAAAAGAAAGCACTAATTTAGTGCTTTCTTTTTTTATCTCTTTTGAGCAAGAGCCAGAGGGCTGGGGACAGATCTCTCAACTCAGTTAGATCAGGGTGGATAGGCCCTCAACTCAGTTAGATCAGGGTGGATAGGTCCCTTGGCTCACTTTGACCAGGAGAGTCCAGTTCCCTATGCACATTTCCACGGGCGAGATTCATGTTCTTTAGTTTGGTTTTCTATTCTGTCAATTGTTTCATTTTTATTGCATCATCTTTTCAATCTCATTACACCTATTTTTGATCCCAAATATATCTGAACCCAATTCGTATTAATATGTCATAAGAACCAGAGGAAAAGTTTTTACTGTTCAGTGATATTAAGGTAATTGGGCTGCGTCCTATATGCCTTTATTCAGTATGAAACAGAAAAACCGTCCTCAAGGAAACCTTAGCCAAGGTACCTGGGCCTCGCTCGGTGGCTTGGCTAAGGAAACTGTCCACTTGGGAACGTGTTAGCGTGTTCCCTTGGCGGTGCATGGTACTCGTGACGTAATGTCATCCTGAGCAGCGCGAAGGATCTTACCAAATGTACGCATGGGAGACTGAGCCATAGGAACCTGTCCCCGATGGTTAAATTGAGCCATAGGAACCTGTCCCCTCTGGCTTTCATATATAGAAAAAAGGGAGGGGATGGAACAAAACTGGAAGAAAATATGTCTGATAGCAGAAGAAGAACTTGCGGGGTCGATTAATTCTCTTGCGGGGTCGATTAATTCTCTTGCGGGGTCGATTGAATCTCTTGCGGGGTCGATTGAATCTCTTGCGGGGTCGATTGAATCTCTTGCGGGGTTGATTGAATCTCTTGCGGGGTTGATTGAATCTCTTGCGGGGTTGATTGAATCTCTTGCGAGGTTGATTAATTCTCTTGCGGGGGCGATTGATTCTCTTTCGGGAAATTGTTAGTTTTATTAGAGTACCGAGGCAAAAGCAAACGAACCAGAATTCTTCGTACTGGCACCGGTAACAAAAATTTTTTAAGATAAACAGGAGGTAGTTATGAACAAATCCAGGTTTTTATCCGTACTCACCATTGTTTGCTTGCTTGTAACCCTGTTTCCGACCGCAGCAGTAGCCCAGACAGCTTACTCTACTGTTACCGGAACCGTTTCACTACCAGGTAGCGAAACAGCCCCTGCAGGCGGCGTGAAGGTTTCTCTCCTTGTTGGCACAAACAATAATACACCAAACAACAAAAACGATGATGTAGAAATTACATATGATATCATAATTCCAGAGGGACAAAATTCCCACAGTTTCAGTATGATGATTCCCAAAAGCGGTAACTCTGCCGCAAAGTATACGGTATTCTACACCGTTGGAAACAATTATGCTCCGTTCGGGTGGTATTCGGATACAGGAACCGTCGCCATCAAGGACAACCGTACCCAAATAAATGTGAACGCAGGTAATGTCAGTAACGTAAATATCAAGATCCTGCCGGGTAAAATCATTTCAGGGAAGATCATTCTGGGAAATACGAAAACAATCCTTCCGAACGAAATGAAGTATACCTTAACCGCCATTCAAAAGGGCTCCAGCAACAGCACAACCGATGATGATATCATCATCACAAAGGAAGTCACCGTTCCTGCCGGCCATTCAGAAGCCGCATACCAGCTGATTGTACCGTTAAACACCTCGGGCAGTGGTTATATAGTGTACTACAGTTATCAGAATGATGGGTACAAGGAAACGGGATACTATCATACCAGCGGAACAACCCGTACTGATAATACAGTAACGCTCATTGATGTCAGCAATACCGTATCCGGCATCAATCTGACCACAGTTCCCTTTACAGTAATCTCCGGCAGGCTTTATCTGCCAGAAGGAAGTGTCGCCCCCAATAATGGCATCGAAGCGATCATCACGGCTCTGAACAAAGGCGCTTCTACCGCCAATACGGATGATTTCAGCTTCATGAAAAATGTAATCATCGCAAAGGACACCAATTATGTGGACTATAAATTGGCTGTTCCGGTTGTCGTGCCGGATTATACGGTTTCCTATACCGTATCCAAGAATTCAGGATACATCTCCGAGGGCTTTTACAACACGGAAAACACTGTATCCCAGGCAAACAGAGCCACTTTACTGGATATCAGTGACAACCCGGTCAGCGATGTCAATCTGAGAATATTGAAAAAAGCCACACCCGCGCCGACAGTTACACCAAGCCCTTATCCCACACCAATTCCGGGCAGTGATGACAAGTTTGACGTGAATGATGACGGTTATGTGAACGTGTTTGATCTGCTGGATTTGGCCAGAGTGATCGTGAGCAAATATGAAAAGGAAGGGTTCGACAAGGACCTGAAGCAGTATGAAAAGCGTGAAATGACCAAGGAAGATATGAAGGTATTCTGGGATGTCTTCAAACCTTTCACAAATAACAAGTACAAGACAAAATGGTTTAATAATGTGAAGCAATGGTTTAACTCCAACTGGAACTTCAACAGCGATGACTGGAAAGATTTCGACTGGGGAAGCTTTAACTGGAATAACTTCAACTGGCAGAATTATAACTGGGAGAACTTCGACTGGAAGAATTTCAACTGGGAAGACTTTGACTGGGAAGACTGGTTTGACTGCGATGACGATGGCAAAAAGGACAAGAATGAAAAGAATGAAAAGAATGAAAAGAATGAAAAGAATGA
>Ga0116191_1004104_pt1 | contig 10435 bp, 5 predicted proteins | sample AD_UKC111_MetaG_FD_89897 | JGI IMG/M metagenome (GOLD analysis project Ga0116191, IMG submission 89897) | Active sludge microbial communities of municipal wastewater-treating anaerobic digesters from Hong Kong - AD_UKC111_MetaG | ecosystem: Engineered > Bioreactor > Anaerobic > Digestate | place...
GCCTCATACATAAAAAGCCTTACAGAGGTTACGGTTATTAATTATTGTGACCTGCTGTTTATGGCATATTCAATTAATAATGAAGATGTAAGGCAAATATCAGACTATTATAGTGAGTACCTGGTTCAGTTTGGAAAAGGATGTTTACCGAAAGCTTTATTGGATAAAGTGGGACAACCATTAGACTTTCCCACTGCAATGGCAAAAAGCAGTGATAAGTTCGGTAAAAGCGGTCAGTTGACGGAATTTTTAATAATACTAAAGAATGAAAAGGATAGATGTTTCGCAAATAGACTAATAGCATTGACGCAGCAGCCAAAAGAATAATGCAGTTATGAAATCAAATTAAAGGAGATGACAGTATGCATCATAATGATTTGACTTTTTTTACAAATGAACCTGAAAGAGATTTATACTCGCGATTCAGCAAGATATTAAACAGTTATACTCAGTTTTTTGATATACTTGTAGGATATTTTAGGACAAGCGGCTTTTTCAATTTGTATCAATCCATGCAGGATATAGAAAAAATTCGGGTATTGGTTGGTTTGAATGTTGATAGAAGAACTATAGATATTATAAATCAAGCAGAAGCAGAGATAGCATTCGAAGTCCTGTCCCATAAGGAAGCAAAAGAAGCTATCGGAACTTTAATTGAAGAAGAATTTACAGAATCCGAAGATTCATATCAAGTAGAAAAGGGCGTTCGTATTTTTATCGACTGGTTAAAATCAGGTAAAATTGAGATGCGAATGTATACCGAAACACCTATACATGCTAAAGTATATATTATGCGCAAAAATTTGAAGCTCGTACCGGATATGTATGGGAGTGTCATTACAGGCTCCAGCAACTTTTCCGAAGCCGGACTAAAGAACAATCTTGAGTTTAATGTTGAACTTAAAGACAGCAGAGATGTTGAGTTTGCACTTGAACGATTTGAAGAGCTTTGGTTAAAAAGCATAGATATAGGTACTATGTACGTAGAAACAGTGCAAAACAAAACTTGGATTCGTGATAACATTACACCGTATGAATTATATCTTAAAACCCTTTACGAGTTTTTTAAAGAAGAAATAAATCAAGATAAAGAAGCATTACTGAGTGAATTGCTCCCGGATGGTTATATGCGTTTGCAGTATCAACTGGATGCAGTTACGCAAGCAAAAAAGATTCTTGAGGCATACGGTGGTGTATTCATATCTGACGTTGTAGGCTTGGGGAAGACGTATATTTGTGCTTTGCTTGCTAAAAGCCTTAAGAAAAGCCGCAAATTGATTATTTGCCCTCCGGTCCTGGTTGATTACTGGGAAAGAGTGTTGAGAGAATTTGATGTTGTAGCTAAAGTTATATCTTTGGGTAAGCTCGACAGGATTCTTGAAAGTGATGAAGTTGACGCTTTTGAATATGTATTCATAGATGAAGCGCACAGATTCAGAAACCAGGATACGGAAAGCTTCAAACTGTTACATCAGATTTGCTTTAATAAGAAAGTAGTGCTCATTTCTGCAACCCCTATAAATAATTATTCCAGTGATATTGAGAATCAGATATATTTATTTCAATCAAAACACAACAGTACTATTATACCGGGCTTTAAAAACCTTGAAGGATTTTTCGGAAAGCTTGAAGGTGAATTGAAAAAGTATGAAAAGGGCACCAAAGCCTATATGGATCAGCTTAGAAAAAACTCAGAAAAGATAAGGGACAGCTTGCTAAGAAATATAATGATACGGCGTACCCGAAAAGAAATTATGGAGTATTATTCAGATGATTTGAATAAACAAGGTTTGACATTCCCTGAACTTGGAACCCCGGAAAAGATTATATATACATTTAATGATGAAATAGATGAGGTATTTAAAGAAACCATGGGGATTATTCGTAATCTTGATTATACTCGTTATACGCCGTTGCTTTATCTGAAAAACAATAAGAAATATTCAACTCTCCTTACCTCACAACGTAATATGAGCGGATTTATGAGATCCATACTTGTTAAGCGATTGGAGAGCAGTTTCCATGCATTTAGAATGACCCTCGAGCGATTTATCCAATCATATAGTAAATTTATAAATATGTGCAAAAACGGCGATGTGTATATCAGTAAGAAGGTTAATATATATGATATGCTTGACAATGGTGATGACGAAAAGTTGCTTGAACTGGTAGAAAAAGAAAAAGTACAGCATTTTAAAATCAGTGATTTCAACAGTTCTTTTATCCCATCTTTGGAAAGAGATTTATCATTGCTTCTCAGGTTGAAAGAGCATTGGGCTGGAATTGAAGATGATCCTAAGCTTTATCAGTTTAAGAACGAACTGAAGACAAATAAAATCTTAAAAAATAAAAAGATAATAATATTTACTGAGTCAAAAGAAACTGCAGAATATCTTGGTGAACAATTACACGGACTTTATAAGGATAGATTAGTTGTATTCAGCGGCGATAGCAGCGAGTATATAAAGAGAGCCATAGAAAACAGTTTTAATCCTAAATACAAGGATAAAGGGGATGACAGATATGATGTACTTATTACCACTGATGTTTTGGCAGAAGGAATAAACCTGCACCGCTCAAATGTCCTGGTAAATTACGATCTGCCATGGAATCCAACAAGAATAATGCAGCGAGTCGGGCGTATCAATCGAGTAGGTACAGAATTTGATAAAATATATGTATTTAACTTTTTCCCGACCTCACAGAGCAATCAGCAGCTGCCCCTTAAAGATAGGATAATCGAAAAGCTGCAGCAATTTCACGATACCCTTGGTGAAGATTTTAAATATTTGTCAGAAGATGAACAAGTTACATCTCATAAACTGTATAGTGACCTGACTAAGAACCTAGATATAGATGAGGAAGGTACTAATCCCGAGCTTGCATACCTTGCCGTGATAAGACAAATAAGGGATAATGATATCAAATTATTTGAAAAGGTCAAGCATTTACCTCTGAAGGCAAAAGCAGGTAAAATCTATAGTGGAATTAATGATACTGCAACAATCAGTTTTATAAGAAAAGGGTATCTCAAAATGTTTTTCAAAACTGAAAGAAATATTACAGAGGCGCTAACATTTATGGAGGCAATTGGTTATATAAGGTCTGAGCCTGAGGATATCACTAGTCCCATTGATGAGAATTATTATAGTCAATTGGATAAAAATAAGAAGGCTTTTGATGAAAAGCTGAGTGAAGAAGTTGAAGCGCATGCTGAGAAGTATGGTATTTCAGGTAATGATGCAAAGATGATTAAGCTTTTAAAGGCTATAGCCAGGTGCAAAAAGCTGACAGATACACAGGATGATCTGATACTAAAGATGATAACCCTCTGGGAAAATGGCGAAGTCCCGCAGGCACTTACGAAAGAAATATTAAAAGATATAAAAGCTTTCGGAGAAAACATTGATGAGTTGCAGGCATTTAATGAAATATATGACAGAATCCCTGAAAGATATTTCTTGGGTCGTAATGCAAAAGAGCATAGAAATACAGGAAAGAAGCAGGTAATACTATCATGCTTTATGAGAAAGGAAGGTAACTAAACTATGGCGGCAAAGATTGATATATTAAAAGATACTTTTCAAAAAGAATTTGATATGGAAAGATTTGTACGCTTTATCAAGGAATTTTTTAATAGGGTTGAAGTAGTTAGACCTGATAAAAAGAATCAGAACTTTCTTTCAGAATTTCGCTTTTATGTAAAAGCATATACTCATATTGCAAATTATACAGACTCTGAACACAATAAAGTTGCAATATTTGCTGTTGAGATTGAAAAAGGAAGAAGCATTGAACGTGCAAGAAGTATGCAGAGAAATTACATATCCAAGTTGCTTACAGATAATAATTTTGATGCTGCAATAGTCGCATTTTACATTGAAGGTGAGCAAAGATGGAGGCTGTCTCTTGTAAGACTTGATCTTGAATTTGCAAAGGGTAAGGTAAAGGTATCCTTACCTCCTGCCAAGAGATATTCATATCTTGTTGGTAAAGGAGAGCCGTGTCATACCGCAATGGGGCAGCTGTATCCTATATTCATGAGTGAAGACTATAACCCTACCCTGGATAGAATCGAAGAAGCTTTCAGTGTTGAGGCCGTTACTAAAGAATTTTTTGATAAGTATAGAGAGAAGTATTTGCAGCTAAAAGAGGAACTTGACAGAAACGAGTCCTTCAGAGAGGAAGCGGAGGCTCATAAGTTCACAAGCGAGCAGTTTGCCAAGAAATTGATGGGACAGATTGTATTTTTGTACTTTTTGCAGAAGAAGGGTTGGCTTGGTGTTAAGGTGGTGCCTGGCAGGATAACAGAAAAGGAGTATAAGAATGCTTATTTTAGCTCTAATAAAGCAGCACGTGAGATCATACCCAAAATGTATGCAAAAACAGGCATTGATGAATATAAGCTGCGGGGAAGTTTGTTAAAAGACTTAAGTGACAGTGATGCGGATATATTGGCAGGAAGCTTCAAATCTGAACCTTGGGGGAGCGGTACAAAAACTTTTTTAAGGGATTTATTCGACAACTGTATTAATAATTCGGACAGAAATTATTTTGAAGATTACCTTGAGCCATTGTTTTATGAGGCTTTAAACCGCAAAAGGGGAGAACACAATTACTATAAACGGTTTAACTGCAAAATTCCGTTCTTGAACGGCGGCCTTTTTGAACCAATCAATGAATATGACTGGAGTCACAATAAGTTCAGTATTCCCAATGAATTGTTTTCAAATAAGCATATCAAGGGAGAGCATAATGCTGATGGTATACTTGATATATTTGACCGCTATAACTTTACTATGAATGAGGATGAACCGTTGGAACGTGAAGTGGCTGTCGATCCGGAAATGCTCGGTAAGATATTTGAGAATCTGCTTGATGTAAAAGACCGCAAATCTAAGGGGGCATTTTATACTCCCCGTGAAATTGTACATTATATGTGCCAGGAAAGTCTCATAAATTATCTCGTCAATGAAACCGGTATTGCCTATGAGGATATGAAGGAATTTATAGTCTACGGTGAGCTGATGAAGGACGAAGATTACGGCAAGGATATCAAAAGTGGCTCGGTTGAAATGCGTATACCCCAGAATGTATATATTAACCTCAAAAAAATTGATGATGCTCTTGCAAATGTAAGGGTTGCAGATCCTGCCGTGGGTTCCGGAGCATTCCCTCTGGGTATGTTGAGTGAAATAGCAAGGGCAAGAAATAATATTACGTATTACTATGCTCAGATGGAGTCGGATAAGTTTAATCGCAAGGTTCTTTTTGAAGTTACCCGCTCACCTTATAAGATCAAGTGGGATACTATCAAGAATTCTATTTTTGCTGTAGATATCGAAGCTAGTGCAGTCGATATTGCCAAACTGCGTTTATGGCTTTCCTTGGTGGTCGATCAGGAAGTTGGCACAGAGAATGATGATTTGTTTTTCAGGAATGAAAATAAAGATCCGAAGCCTTTACCGAACCTTGACTGCAATATCATGTGCGGCAACAGCCTTATAGATGAATTTGAGGGTATTAAACTGATTGATGAATCTTTGTTTGAGAGCGAGTCAGGCAGCAAAGGAAATGGACAAATAGCTTGGCAGATAAGCATGTTCCAGGATCAGATTAATACCATGACTGAAGAACTATTCAAGGAGCAGGACAGGTTATTTGATGAAGAGGACAACAATAAGAAGATTCAAATTAAGAAGCATATAGATGAAATAATTGATAGCATTATAAGAGCAAAACTGTCCAAGGATAATAACCAAAAAGGCATGGAAAAGTATAAAGAGTCACTCCAACAGAAAACAAAGCCGTATTTCCTGTGGGAGCTTGAATTTGCAAAGATATTCAAGGAAAAAGGCGGGTTTGATATAGTAATAGGGAATCCTCCGTACTTTAATGTTCAGACTCTAGGAGCCAAGAATAAATTAGTTGAATACTTAAAACGAGAGTATAGTGATATTTGGATGGATAAAAGTGACATTTTATTCTACTTCATATATAAAAGTTCAAAAATATCAAATAGTCAAGTTAGTTTTATTACTTCAAATGCTTTCCTTTTTTCAGACAAGGCTAAAAAGTTGCGAAACTACTTAATTGATTTTATGCCATTAAAAAAGATTGTAAACTTTGAAAAGCATATGGTATTTGGGAGTGCTTCAATAACAAGTTGTATATGTTTTTTTGATAAGCTCAATAAGAATAAGAGTACAAAAACATTGGTATTTAAAGATAAAGTTGAAAATATGACATTAGAACTTTATGATGAAAAACCAATGTTTAATGTTACATTAACAAAAGATAGGGTGTTTGCGTTAACTCCAGAATATATAACAAAATTAAATGATAAAATTGATGCCCATTATCCTCAATTATCAACTCTTGTGAAAGTTGGTAAAGGAATGGAAACTGGAGCAAATCATGTTTTTATCTTTAATACTCTTCCTAAGTTTCCAGATGAATATATTAAGAAAAGGATGAGCGGAGAAATTATAAATAAATACTATATATCTGACCCGTTTGAATATTTATTGTATTTTGAGCATGTTAACAGTTTTGAAGATCTTGATAAAAGTATTAAAAGACATTTGTTAAATAATAGAGAAGTATTAGAAAACAGAGCTACTGTTAAAAATGAAGGGAGAGAATGGTGGAGGTATAGTCGGCCTTTGCATAAAGAATTTTATAATTTAAATAAACTATGGTGTTCATATCGAGGTAAAAATAACTGCTTTGCTTATGATGATACAAAACAATTTATTGGATTAACAAATACTACGGTTATTTTTGATACTAATCCAGAAATTAATATAAAATACTTACTAGCACTTCTTAATTCTACAACTCTAAATTATAGATATAAAAGTATTGGTAAGCAGACAGGGGGAGGAGTTTTTGAGTATTTTGAGAACGGAATAGGAAAACTTCCAATACCAGTTATATCAAAGAGCAAACAACAGCCGTTTGTAGAAATGGCGAATAAAATAATTGACATGAAGAAATTTGATTCTCTGTCTGATGTCACAAGTTATATGAAAAAAATTGATGAGATGGTATATGAACTTTATGGCTTAACAAAAGATGAAATCAGAATCATTGAGGAGGCATAACTATGGCTGAAATAAAATTTGAAATAATAGAGGAGATTGGTATATTATCTGAAAGCTCGAAAGGCTGGAAAAAGGAATTAAATCTTATTAGCTGGAATGAACGTGAACCCAAGTATGATATCTGAGAATGGTCGTTTGACCACGAGAAGATAGGAGTGATTATATGAAAGCAATATTGGAAAGAAGAAGCATAAGAAAGTACACCGGTGAGCCGGTGTCGGATGAGGATCTGAGAGACCTTCTCAAGGCGGCAATGGCGGCGCCCTCAGCGGGAAACGGGCAGCCCTGGGAATTTATCATTGTCAATGACAGGCAGCTGCTTACGGAGATTACCAAGGTTCATCCTTATTCGGCAATGCTGCTGGAAGCACCTATAGCCATAATAGTATGCGGAAAATTAAACAATGAGAGGTATAAGGGCTATTGGGTGCAGGATTGTTCCGCGGCAACCGAGAACATACTGATTGCAGCGCAGAGCAAAGGCCTTGGGACGGTATGGCTGGGAGTATACCCGAAGGAGGAAAGGGTTGATGGCATAAGAAAAATCTTCAGGATTCCCGAGCATATGATACCGCTGAATGTAATTGCAGTAGGGCATCCTGCGGAGAAAAAAGAGCCTTCCGACCGTTACGATGAAAATAGGATTCATTTCAACAAATGGGAATAATTATCTTTTATTTTACTTTGACGATATAATTCTGATAAAATGTATTTGACAGATATTAATGATAAAGGAGTGTTTTCTGAAATGGGGCATTTGTCAATTGACGGTGAGCATTTGACTATAAAGGATGTTGTAGATGTTGCAAGAAACAGCCGGAGGGTCGAGCTGTCGGAACAGGCAGTGGAACGAATCCGGAAATCAAGAGATTATGTGGACAGCCTGGTGGATAAGGAAACGGTAGTATACGGAATTACCACAGGCTTTGGAAAATTCAGCGATGTATTCATATCAAAGGAAGATACCAGAGCACTTCAGAGAAATCTTATCGTAAGCCATGCCTGTTCCCTGGGGGAACCTCTTACCGAAGAGACTGTAAGGGCAATAATGCTCTTAAGGGCTAACGCACTGGCAAAGGGCTTTTCCGGTATAAGGCTGGAGACGGTAAATACACTGGTTGAGATGCTTAACAAGGGAGTGCATCCGGTGATCCCCGAAAAGGGTTCCCTGGGAGCCAGCGGTGATCTTGCACCTCTTGCCAATATGGTTCTTGTAATGCTGGGAGAGGGAGAGGCATACTATAAGGGAGTAAGGATGACAGGGAAGGAAGCTATGGAAAAGGCAGGAATCAAAACGGTTGAGCTTACTTCCAAGGAAGGCCTTGCACTTATAAACGGCACTCCGGTAATGACAGGCATAGGGGCCCTTGCCGTATATGATGCCGAAAACCTTTTGAAAAACGCTGATATAATAGCGGCTATGACTCTTGAAGCACTTAAGGGAATAACAACTGCCTTTGACAGGAAGGTACATGAAGTAAGAGGCCAGAGGGGGCAGATGGCGGCTGCAAGAAATATGCTGAGAATAGTTTCCGGAAGCGAGCTTACAACAACCCAGGGACAGATAAGGGTGCAGGATGCGTATACATTAAGGTGCATACCCCAGATACACGGTGCCAGCAGAGATGCGGTACAATATGTAAAGGAAAAGGTATCCATAGAGCTTAATGCGGCAACGGACAACCCCCTTGTGTTTGCCGATGATGACCAGGTAATATCCGGCGGGAACTTCCATGGGCAGCCTATAGCTCTTGCCATGGATTTCCTGGGTATAGCAGTATCCGAACTGGCAAACGTTTCGGAGAGACGGCTTGAAAGGCTGGTAAATCCCCAACTTAATGATCTCCCTGCTTTTCTGACAAGAAAGGGAGGGCTGAATTCAGGATTTATGATAACCCAGTATGCGGCTGCTTCCATTGTGTCGGAAAATAAGATTCTGGCCCATCCTGCCAGCGTGGATTCAATACCTTCTTCCGCAAACCAGGAAGATCATGTAAGTATGGGAACTACTGCCGCAAGAAAGGCCAGGGTTATATTGGACAACGTTCAGAAGGTGTTGGGAATTGAAGCATTTGCAGCTTCCCAGGCCATAAGCTTCAGGGGAGATGTAAAGCTCGGGAAGGGCACCTCGGAAGCTTATATGGTAATAAGAAAAGAGATTGCGCCTGTTGAAGAGGACAGGATAATGTATACCGACATGAATAAGCTGGATGAGATGGTTAAGTCCGAAGCTTTGATAAAAGCAGTGGAAAGCGCAGTAGGAGAATTGGAGTGATATGAATGAAAGCTGACTTGATAATAAATGCTTCAACAATAGCCTGCTGTACCGAAGGAGAAGGTGCGGGAGTAATTGAGAACGGATATGTGGCAGTAAAAGACGGAAAAATAATATCTCTGGGAGAGGGAAATGCCCCCGGGGATATCAAAGGCCCCGCCACAAGGATTATTGATGCAGCCGGTAAGACAGTGACTCCGGGGCTTATAGACGCACATACCCATCTTGTTCACGGAGGCTCAAGGGAAAAGGAGCTTCCTCTGAAGCTTAAAGGAGTGCCGTATCTGGAAATTTTAAAAATGGGCGGAGGGATACTTAGCACGGTTAGAAACACACGGAAAGCTTCAAAGGAAGAGCTTATAATAAAATCCGGAAAGAGCCTGGATCAGATGCTGCTTCACGGTACTACTACCGTAGAAGCCAAGAGCGGTTACGGCCTCGATTTTGATACCGAGATCAAGTGCCTTGAGGTGGCTGCCGAGCTTAATGCCTCCCATCCCGTAGACATAGTGTCTACATATATGGGAGCCCATGCCGTACCGGAGGAATTCAAGGGAAATACTCAGGGCTATATCGATTTTATGGCCGATAAGGTCATGCCTTATGTCAGGGAAAACAATCTTGCCGAATTTATGGATGTCTTCTGCGAGGAAGGGGTTTTCTCTCCCGAGGAGTCCAGGGTCATAATGCAGAAGGGCAAAGAACAAGGCTTCAAGCTTAAAATCCATGCGGATGAGATAGTCCCTCTGCAGGGGGCGGAGCTTGCGGGGGAACTGGGCGCCGTTTCTGCAGAACATCTGCTGGCTGCATCGGAGGCCGGAATAACAGCAATGGCAGAAGCGGGAGTTACGGCGGTACTGCTTCCGGGAACTTCCTTCTATCTAATGCTTGGCAAGTATGCCCAGGCGCGTAAGATGATGGACAGGGGCGTCAGGGTAGCACTGGCAACCGATTACAATCCGGGTACATGCCCTACTGAGAACCTTCAGTCCATAATGACCTTTGCATGCTTTGGAATGAAAATGACTCCGGAGGAGATAATAAAAGCAATGAC
>Ga0116191_1004105_pt1 | contig 10435 bp, 8 predicted proteins | sample AD_UKC111_MetaG_FD_89897 | JGI IMG/M metagenome (GOLD analysis project Ga0116191, IMG submission 89897) | Active sludge microbial communities of municipal wastewater-treating anaerobic digesters from Hong Kong - AD_UKC111_MetaG | ecosystem: Engineered > Bioreactor > Anaerobic > Digestate | place...
CGCGGCTTCTCGTGATAATGACAAATAGCGAAAGCAACGCATCCGAACACCAGGAATACTAGCCCGATAAACACTTCGGCCGAAACACGGTTTCGCCGGATCAGTTCCCACACCGCGCCGCCCACGAACAGCACCACCGGTATCATGCACAGCAGGGCGACGATCAGAAAGAACCGTTCGAACCAGCGACCGTCCCTGCCGATCTCAGCGATCATCCGCTGATACTGAGGCGAGGATGGATCCGGAACTCCGCAAGGGAACAAGAAATCGAGCCTGGAGATCATGGGCCCGCCCAGTCGCAGGGGAGTGTATCACGAAATTCACTCGTTCGGGACCTCCGGCTTCGGATGCCCCTCGACTCCGGGCCGTTCGGCCGCCCGGTAATATCGGACTCCAACCCGAGTCCGGAGCATCAGGGGGTGCGTGAGGGCCCAGCGGGCGCTGTCATCTCCGTCCGGGAACGGTGCTTCTCAGTCGAGGCGGCCATCGAAGTAAGTCATATGGCTCCGGCACCGGCAGTGCTTGTCCCAAGTGCGGGAGCAGCGCCGGATCAGTGCGACCTTCTTGTCGCCATCTGCCTTTGCTATCGGTCCAGTGGCCAGGACGGAAGGTTCGCCGCAGAATCGGTCATGGTAAATCTCCTTCGTGTAGACTCCGCAGGACGTGCAGAGATACCACGACTCGACGTACTCATCGCCCATGATGCCGCCGCAGATAGAAGCGGCAGGTTGGCCTTCCAGGGCCTTGTGGCATTGGGAACAGAGAAGCACAGCAACCTCCGAGGGCCTGGCTTCGAAGCGTGACCTTCTCATTGTAGGCCGGTGCATCGGATGCAGTATCTACGAACATTCTGTACCTGCCCGTGGGGTGCAGCGACATTCGCCCGCTGTTGACCGTAAGCCTCCACGGGAGTGAGCGGCCATCGGACTTCGCACCGTCACGGTAGCTTGCGCCTCGCCAAGTGCCTAAGTGCGCCGTAAGGGACACTACGTAAGCCGCAAATGGAGTCGGACCCGGGAACCAGTCACTGCAATCGCAAATACTCGCTCACGTTCTGCCTGACGGCATCCGTTTGCGAGAGCATGGCGTGGCCACCGGTTTCGAATAGCACCAGCCGCGAGCCTCTGAGGACTTTATGCGCGTGCTCGGCGTGGCGATAGCTCACCAGTGCGTCGTCTTTGGCGTGCAGGATCAGCGTCCGCGCGGACACATGATCCGTCGAGACTCCTTCGTGCTGGAGCATCTCCCCGTCATTCATGGTGCCTCGATAGCGTGGGGACATGGGGTGCATGATGTCCAGCATCTCCTGCGCCCGTTGCTTCTGGGCCGGATCGAAGTTTGCGTAGACGTGGCCAGGTACGCCCACCAGGCTTAGCATCATCGGCCGCAGAAATTTGGTCATGAGCCAGTAGGCGTAGTCGGACTGTTGGATGCGGTGGATGATGCCGGCGTAAAATGCCGGCTTGTCGCCCGTGGCCGATGCTTCGCTCACCGCCGATAGTAGTATGAGCGCCGAGACGCGTTCCGGATAGTCGTTCGCGAACTGCGTGGCCGAAGGCCCCCCGGCCGAATTGCCCAGCACAACGATCTTCTGAATACCAAGATGGTCCAAAAGGTCCTTGTAGGCTGTGGCCTGCGATCTGATCGACGCATTCGGCGGAAGCGGCGTGCGGAGGAACCCGTACCGGGATACCGAGACGAGCTTGTACCCATCCGGGAAGACAAGCTTGGCGGCCCAAAAGCCCTGGTCGTAGCCTCCACCCGCGCCGTGCAGCGTCAGAACGGGAACGCCCTCTCCCTGAACTGAGTATTCGATCTCGCCGTGGGCCGTCTTCAGGATCCGGCTGCCCGCTAACAGGCGCGCTTTCGCGACTTTCAACTCACGATGACAGCGTGGATAGGTCAGCGCGAGAAAAACAGCCGCGGTGCCCGCAATGAAGCCAATACCAGCGAGGAAGCTTCTCATGTTCCGTGCGCGCCACCCCGGAAACAACTGCCGGACTCCCCGCTCGCGCGGCGCTACTTGATCTTCTCGTCGCGTTCGACTTTGCCGTCGCGGATGTGCACGACGCGCCAGGCGTGCATGGCGATGTCGAGTTCGTGCGTGACCAGCACGATCGTGTTGCCTTGCTGGTGCAACTTCTCGAACAACGCCATGATTTCGTTGCCGGTGGCGGTGTCCAGGTTGCCGGTGGGCTCGTCGGCCAGCAGCAGCGACGGGTTGTTCACCAGCGCTCGCGCCACCGCCACCCTCTGTCGCTGGCCGCCGGAAAGCTCGCTCGGCTTGTGGTACATGCGCGCTTCCAGGTCGACCTGTCGCAAGGCCTGCTTGGCGCGCTCCAGACGCTCCTCGCTCTTGATGCCGGCGTAGATCAGCGGCAACTCCACGTTGTGCAGTGCGGAGGCGCGCGGCAACAGATTGAACGTCTGGAATACGAAGCCGATCTCCTGGTTGCGGATTCGAGCCAGTTCGTCGTCGTTCATGTCGCTGACCAGGCTGCCGTTGATGTAGTACTGGCCACTGGTCGGCGTGTCCAGGCACCCGATCAGGTTCATCAGAGTGGACTTGCCCGAACCGGAGGGCCCCATGATCGCGACGTATTCGCCTTTCCGAATCTCGACATCCACTCCGGAAACGGCGTGGATCTCCTGGTCGCCCATGATGTACGTCTTCCACAGATCGTACGTCCGGATGACGACGCCTTCGCGCTTCAACTGCTCGCCGCGCTCGATTACTTCTTCGGCTGCTTTTGCCATGCTCTCGTCTCTCAGATCGTTCTAAGTAGTTTCCGGCTTCACCGGCGACTTGTTATCCACTTTCACTTTAGCTTCGTTGCGGATGGTGCGGATCACCTTGTAACTGCCCGTGATCACCTCGTCGCCTTCCTGAAGTCCCTTCAGGACTTCGATTTCGGTGGTCCCGGTGATGCCGGTTTCCACCTTCTGGAAGACCGCCTTCTCACCCTTCACGAGAAAGACACCCTGGATCTCTTCCTTCTTAGCCTTCTCGGCTTGGGGGTCGGCCTTGGCGGCAGCCTGCACGCCCTTCTTCGGCGCCGGCTCCAGATCGCCTTTCTGGCGAACCGTGAGCGCCTGGATGGGCAGGCTCAGCGCCTTTGACCGCGTCGCTGTCGTGATCTTCGCAGTGCAACTCAGACCCGGGCGGATTTCCTCGGGCGGCTGGTCCAGGGCGATCACCACCTTGAAGTCCTTGGCTTCCTGGCTCGAAATCGCGCTCTGCGAAGCGGCCAGGCCGGTCGACCGCAGGATCGCGGTGTTGCCGATCTCGATCACGTGACCCTTAAACGTGCGGTTCGGGATGGCGTCGATGGTGATCTCGGCCGTCTGGTCCAGCTTCACGTTCACGATATCGGTTTCGTCCACCTTCACTTCCGCGGTGATCAGCGACATGTCGGCGATGGTCATGATGAGGCTCGCCGAGGAGTTCTGAATCCCGGGCACTACCGTCTCGCCCACGCGCACCGGAAGATTGGTGACCACCCCATCCAGCGGCGCCACGGCCATGGTGCGCTGGAGAACGTCGCTGGCCTGCCTCAGGTTAGCCTGGCTGAGCGCGATGCGCTTCTGAGCGGCCGCCAATTGCGAGTATGCCTGTCCTCGCTGCGCTTTGGCCTGAGACACCCGCGCCACGGCCTCACGGACGCTCGCCTGCAGGGACTCGTATTCCGCCTTGCGTTGATCGAACTCCTGGCGCGCGATGAGCTTCTCGTTGTACAGCTTCTCGGCCCGCTCAAAAAACAGCCGCGCCCGTTCCTGTTCGGCTTTGGCCTTGTCTACCGCCGCCTGCGCCGTGCGCAGGTTCTCTTCGGAGGCCCTGAGCGACGCTTCCGCCGCCGCCGATTCCGCTTCCGCCGAGCTGAGGGAGGCGCGCTGCGCCGCCACCTGCGCTTCCGGCTGCACCGATTCGAGCTTGGCCAGTAGTTGTCCCTTATGTACGCGTTGGCCCTCGGTGACCAGGATTTCAGTTAATCGCGCGGGGCTCATGGCGTTGCACCCGATGTTGATGTAATTGCGTGGTTTGATCTCGCCGGACGCGGTTACCAGGGCGGTCAAATCCTGACGCGTCACGCGGCCCGTCTGCACCACCACGATTCCGCGCTGGCTATAGCGGATACTTCCGAAAATTGCGCCGCTGATCACAAGGACCAGCACAATCCCCAGTACGATCTTCCACTTCCTCTTCACGTTGTTGGCTCCAGTCTAATTCAGACGAAGGGCTCGGTTCTAATGTTCAACAAATCGGACTGCCAGCGCGGGAAGCACACTGTACCTCAATTATATATAGACGTCGCTGCCCGGGGAGCGGTTTTGTCCCGCCGAAAAAAATCGTTTCCGCCGGTGTCGCCTAACTTTCGCTGAAAAAGTTGCCCATATTGCGGAACTTGTTGTACCGGTGCGCGGCCAGAGCCTCTCCGCTCATGCTGCCCAACTCGTCCAGGGACCGGACAATGGCGCTCTTGAGGAATTCCGCCGCCCGGTCTGGATCCGTGTGTGCTCCTTCGCCGGGTTCCGGAACGATCTCGTCGATAATGCCCAGCCGTAGCAGTTCCGCCGCCGTAAGCCGCAGCGCGCGGGCCGCCAGCTCCGCCTTGGTCGAGTCGCGGTAGATGATCGCCGCGCAGCTTTCCGGCGAAATCACGCTATAAATAGCGTTTTCGAGCATCATGACCTTGTTACCCACACCAAGTCCCAGCGCGCCGCCGCTTCCACCCTCTCCGATCACGGTGGCCACCACGGGCACCTGTAGCCGCGTCATCTCCCGCAGGTTGTAGGCGATGGCCTCCGCCTCGCCGCGCTCCTCGGCGTCGATACCAGGGTAAGCACCCGGCGTATCGAGCAGGTTCACGATGGGACGGCCGAACTTTTCGGCCAGCCGCATCAACCGCATGGCCTTGCGGTAGCCCTCGGGTTTCGACATGCCGAAATTGCGGAACAGCTTCTGCTTGGTGTCGCGGCCTTTCTGTTGGCCCAGGATCATGACTGGCCGCCCCTCGATCGTCCCCATGCCGCCGACGATCGCGGCGTCATCCGAGTAGAAGCGGTCGCCGTGCAGCTCGCTGAAGTCCGGCGCGAGACGCTGGATGTAGTCCAGCGCGTGCGGGCGCTTCGGATGCCTCGCCAGTTGCACCCGCTGCCAGGCCGGGTCCACCTCCACCGCAGGCTCGGACCGCACCGCGCGGAGTTCTTCTTCAAGGCGGGCCAAGCGGTCGCCCGTAACCTCCTTGGCGTCCCGCAGTTCAGCGATCTCCTGCTCCAGTTTCGCGATTCTTTCCTTGCCCTGCTCGCTGTCCATCGTCGTCACCTCACCCGGCGAGTGTTTCCATCGCCTCCGGCCCGCATATTTTTTCCAGTTCCGCCCGGAATTCCTTGTCCGGACGCACGCGTGCGTCAATATCCAAGGTAACCGAAAACTCGCGCGGTTTTTCGAGCCGCAGCCGGACTTCCGTCTCCCCGGTCTTGCGCGCGAACAGCTCCGCCAGTTGGTCGGCCCTGCGGGCGTCCTCTTCCTCGCTCCTGTTCAGCCAGACGCGGATTGAGATGAGTGACGGCAGCGCGATATGCGCCACCTCGAGCGGAACCATCGATTGCACCGAGATCTTCGGCGGCCCGTTGTCCTCCGGCAATGCCAACCCGCGCACCAGAACCGGCAGATCCTCTATGACGGTGTCGGACAACTGCTCGAATTGCGAGGCGAAGACTACGACATCCACGCTGCCCTGCGGGTCCTCCAGGCGCGCGGAAGCCCAGAGCTTGTTGTCCTTGTTGCGCCGCCGCTGCACTCCCGTAAGTACTCCGCAGAGAGCCACTTCGGCGCCCCGTGTAAGTCCTTCCAAGTTCTGGCTTGTGTGCGTCGATAGCTCCGAAACCTTATCCGCGAAGCGCTCCAACGGGTGCCCGGTGACGTAAAAGCCGAGCATCTCCTTCTCCCCCGCCAGAGCCTCCTGCTGCGTCCAATCGGGGACTTTGGGTAGCGGCTGGCTGACAGGCTCATCGCCGCCGAAGCCGCCCCCGAACAGGTCGGTCTGCCCTGTCTGCCGGTCCTTCCAGACGCGCTGCCCCGCCTCCATGGCGCCTTCGACGGCCGCAAACAACTGCGCGCGGGTGCCTTCCAGCGAATCCATGGCCCCGGCTCGGACCAAACTTTCAAGCACCCGGCGGTTGAGCAGGCTTAAATCCACCGTTTCGCACAACTGATAGATCGTGTTGAACTTGCCGGCTTCCTTGCGGGCCGCGATGATGCCCTCAACAGCGGATTGCCCTACGTTCTTCACCGCGCCCAGGCCGAACCGTATGCCGTCGCCGTCGGGCGTGAAGCTCCAGTCGCTCGAATTGACATCCGGCGGCAGGACCTTGATGCCCATTTCGCGGCACTCGTTAATGTATTTAACTATATTTGTAGTATTTCCGGTTTCCGACGTCAGCAAAGCCGCCATGAAGTCCAGCGGATAGTGGGCTTTCAGGTAGGCGGTGACGTATGCCAGGTAGGCGTAGGCGGCCGAATGCGACTTGTTGAAGCCGTAGCCGGCGAATTCCGCCATGAGGTCGAACAGCTTCTCGGCCTTCTTGACCGGGAACCCGCGCCCCTTGGCACCCTCGAGGAAGTGCTCGCGCTCGGCGGCCATGACCTCGGCCTTCTTCTTGCCCATGGCGCGGCGCAGCAGGTCGGCTTCGCCGAGGCTGTAGCCGGCGATGCGGTTGGCGATCTGCATCACCTGTTCCTGGTAAAGGATGACGCCGTAAGTCTCTCCCAGGATCTCCTTCAGGCCGGGCAGGTCGTAGGTTACCGGACGGCGGCCGTGCTTGCGCTCGATGAAGTCGTCGGTCATGCCCCCGCCGATGGGGCCAGGGCGGTAAAGCGCATTCAGAGCCGTCAGGTCTTCGATGCGGTTGGGCGCGGCCCTCCTCAGCAGGTCCTTCATCCCTGAGGATTCAAACTGGAACACCCCGCTGGTGAGGCCGCGCGAAAACAACTCATAGGTCTTTTGATCGTCGAGCGGTAGGTCTTCCAACACCAGCTTCACACCCCGGTGCTTCTCGATCAGGTCCAACGCGTTCCGGATCAGCGTCAGGGTCTTGAGACCCAGGAAGTCCATCTTCAGCAGGCCCAGCTTCTCCAGGCCGCTCATGTCGTACTGGGTGACGATTTCTTCCTGGTTGGTGCGGTAGAGCGGCACCAGATCGCGCAGCGGCACAGGTGAGATAACCACCCCGGCGGCATGCATGCCGGCGTTCCGCGCCATGCCTTCCAGCCGCTGGGCTATCTCGAGCAACTCGGCGACGCGCGGGTCCTTGCGCCCGGCCTCGGCTAGCCCCGGCTCTTTCTTGATGGCTTCGTCGAGGGTGATGTTGAGCTGGTTGGGAACCAGCTTGGTGATGCGATCCACCTCGCCGAAGTTCATGCCGAGCACACGGCCAACGTCCTTGATGGCCGCCTTCGCCCCCATGGTGCCGAACGTAATGATTTGAGCCACCTGCTCACGCCCGTACTTCTCGGTGACGTACTGGATCACCTCACCGCGGCGGTTGGTGCAAAAATCGACGTCGATATCCGGCATGGAGATGCGTTCCGGATTCAAGAAGCGCTCGAACAGCAGCCCGTACTGTATGGGATCGATGTCCGTGATTCCCATGGCGTAGCTGACCAGGCTGCCGGCGGCCGAGCCGCGGCCGGGACCGACGGGGATGCCATGGCTCTTGGAGAAATGGATGAAGTCCCAAACGATGAGGAAGTAGCCGGAGAACTTCATGTGCTGGATCATTTTGATTTCCCGATCCAGCCTCTCCTCGTACTCCACCATGTCGTGCTTAAGCCGCCCCGAGGCGTACAGGGCCTGCAGCCGCACCTTGCGCTTCTCGAAACCCTGCCGGGCGATGAATTCGAAATACGTGTCTGTGTTGTGACCCTCGGGCACGTCGAATTTCGGGAAGGGCTCTTTGACCTTCTCCAACTTCACGTTGCAGCGCTCGGCAATGCGCCAGGTGCAGTCCAGGGCATCCTCAATCTCGCCGAACATCCGCAGCATTTCCTCGCGCGACTTCAGATAGTACTCCGGCGCGTTCAACTGCATGCGGTGCACGTCTTCGAGCGTCTTTCCGGTGCGGATGCAAAGCTGCGCTTCGTGGGCGCGGGCGTCTTCGCGACGTAAGTAGTGAGAATCGTTGGTGGCGACCAGCGGGATGCCGGTCTCGCGGCTCAACCGCACGATCAGCGGATCCACTTTCCTGTCGTCGTCCGAGCCGTGGTCCTGGATTTCAAGGTAGAAGTTACCCTGCCCCAGAATGTCCAAGTACTGGTAAGCCAATCGCTTAGCGTCTTCGTAGGTCTTCTGCAGCAGCGTCTCGGCGATGTCGCCTTTGAGACAGGCCGACAGCCCTATCAGCCCTTTCGCGTTTTCGGCCAGCAACTCCTTGTCAATTCTAGGTTTGTAGTAGAAGCCCTCCAGGTGGCTTTTCGAGACCAGCTTGACGAGGTTCCGGTATCCCTCCTGGTTTTCGGCGAGCAGGACCAGGTGGTTGTACTTCTCGCCCTCAGCGCGGGTGGTGTGGCTGCCCTGCGCCACGTACGCTTCGCAACCGATGATCGGCTTGATGCCGTTGTCCTTGGCTTTCGTGTAGAACTCGACTGCACCGAACAGGTTGCCGTGGTCCGTCATGGCGATCGCCGGCATTCCAAGCTCGGCGACAATGCCCATCAACCGCCCGATTTCGCAAGCTCCGTCGAGCAGCGAATAGTCGGTGTGGTTGTGCAGATGTACGAAGGGCGTGCCAGACATCCTGGGTACCAGTTTAACGCAGGCCCACAGTGGCACCGTCGTCCATTCATAACCGATTTCAGGCAAAATGGTCTTATGAACACCGACGGCATCCGCGAATTGGTTCGTTCAGAGTGTCTCAAGGAGGCGAACGGATTCGGGCCCGCCTTTTTCAATGAACACATTCTTCCCGTGTTGCGATATTCCCGCTTGCTGGCAGGACGCTTGGGCGCGGATACACTTGTAGTGGAACTCGCCGCTTACCTGCACGACCTGTCCGCGATTCGAGACATGTCCGTGCTCCCCTCGCACCATCTTGAGAGTGCGCGCATCGCCCGTCTGCTCCTCGACGAGCAGGGCTGGCCTGCCACAATCAGGGATAGCGTTTGCCGGGCAATTGAGACCCATTCGGCGCCGGTAAAGCCCGGCGAAGGGAGTGCCGAGCAGGTCTGTCTGTCGAACGCGGACGTCATCTCGCACCTTGCCAGGCCCGCATACTGGTGCTTCTATCTTTACGGCGTGCGCAAGTTGTCTTACGAGCAGGGCTTGGACTGGTGGAGGCGCCGAGCCAGCGATGCCTGGTCCGCCCTCGCGCCCGAGGCGCAGGCCTTGGCCGCATCCGATCGCCTGACCGTACTGCATTTGCTCGATGAGGACAGTCGCGGAATGCGTTCTACTGGATCATGAAGGCCCGCAAGCCCGGCACTGCCGGCAAACCGGCCCTCGAACTTAGGCGCATGGAAAGCCGTGCGCGCGCTGACGGCCGCGGGCCACTCGGTCACCCGCGATTCGACTGGGCACCCAACTGGTGGATCAAGGCGGCGGCCTCGGCTGGAGGACGGCGCTCAACCCGCTTGTACTCGCGCCCGTCCGCGGTTCTGACTACCATGCCCGCGTCGCACATCATCCGGCGCAGCAGCGCGTGATCCCGGAACATATGGTTCGCCTGCAGGATGCGGTTGATTCCGTCTTCGCTGAGCGCCTGCCTAGGCGGAAGCTTCGACCAGAGCACCCACAGGCATGGCTCGCGATGGCTGAACTTGCCGGGCCAACGCGCCAAGCGTCCGCTCGAATCGAAGTACCGCATAAGCTGCTTCAACAGGACGTAGTCGACCGGCGCCGGTTCAGCGGGTGGATTGTCGAGCAAATCCCGCGCGGCAACCTGTGCCCGCCAGCTCTGGAAGTTGCGGTGACCGGCGGACCGGGCCAGCATGTTCAGCAGTTCGACGTGGCTGGGCGGTTGTTCGCACTGGCTGAGTTGCGCCCGCAGAGAGCGCGCAAGAGCAGAAATATCTTGTGTGTGGAATGGAAGTGTCGTTCTGGACATCGCTTATCCTTTCGGACGTGCCCATCCAGAGAATGGATTGCCGGTGGCCGCCGGCTTCCGACTAGGCACGGGATAAGGTGTCAGTCGAACGATGTTGCTGGCAGGTTTAGCTCCCCTCGCGGGGCGGCGGCGCCTCGGTGAACTGCCGACCAAGCTACATTATACCCGGCCGGCGGCCGTCGAGAAGCTGCCAATTCGCAAAAGCCACAAGACCGTAATCCGTCCGTAATGCTATGGGCGGGGGCGGTTAGCGCGTGGCGAGTCCAAACCTGACGGAGACTTGACCTCAGCTTGCGGCTCGACACGCGCCAAGTTCACCACCTCAGCGCAAGAG
>Ga0116191_1004110_pt1 | contig 10427 bp, 15 predicted proteins | sample AD_UKC111_MetaG_FD_89897 | JGI IMG/M metagenome (GOLD analysis project Ga0116191, IMG submission 89897) | Active sludge microbial communities of municipal wastewater-treating anaerobic digesters from Hong Kong - AD_UKC111_MetaG | ecosystem: Engineered > Bioreactor > Anaerobic > Digestate...
TCAGGATAATAAAAGAAAATTACAACAATTCCTCTTTCCCTCCACTCACATCCTCTTCAACGACATATAAACATAAGATCCTAATACTTAGAAATATTAGGATCTTTTTTGTAGTCCCACCAGAACCCCAAAAACATATTTGTAAGCCTGAAATAGTGGATATTCTGAATATTTCACTACCTTAGCAGGGATACAATACAGGGATACAAATATGGCAAAAATCTTTCAAACTCTGCGGTGGTTAAGACCATATAAAAGCAAAACAGGTCATCAGGTCTTTATTCGGGTTCGTATGCGTGGCGGGTCAGATATTAACGTGCCTGTCTATGATTATGTGAATTATGAAAAGATACCTATCAGCGTCAAAAAGGAATATTGGAATAAAGGATTTGTTACTGGCGGTAACTATCATATCAGCATTCGAGACCTGAACGGTGTTTTATCAAGGGTCGAGTACAAAGTTAAACAGGCTGTTCAGGAATTAATGGATAAGAATATTCAGGTTAATCTTGATAATGTTGTAAAACTGGCATATATAAATGAAACCAACGCAAAAGAAAATGACAGGAAAATTGCATCCGGTGAGATAATTGTCGATGAACAAGGCGGAGCATTTGCCAGTGAATCTGAATTTGTCGAATTCATCGAACAAACCACTGACCCGAAATTTGATGATTTAAAAAAGTCAATGGGTATCTACGATAAACAATATATTCTGGACTATTGGGATGACTTCATCCGTTACAGTGCACCTAATTCGTATAATTCACCGAAATATATAATATCGGAATACATCAAGAACACCGATGATAATTGTAAAGCAAGCGAGTTTTCATCAGATTGGCTTCAACGGTTTTTTAAGCATATCATTGAAAATGGGTACTCATTCAGAAAAGATGGTAAAAACAGAAAACCATATACTATATCAACCATATGCAAATATCATAAGCACCTTAAAGCCTTTGGGGACTATCTCTTTGATGATTTGAAAATCTTGGATAATCAGGAATACCGAAGGTTTTCATTAAAAGGTAAGAAGAAAAAACAATCTTTGTTAAAATATAAAGCCGAAGCCTTTATTAACACTCATGCTCTATATAAAAAGGAATTTGATTGGTTCTATGGTTTTAAATTTGATGATAAGAAACTGAGCACTGTCCGGGATATGTTTGTTTTACAGGTCTGGTTGGGTGGACTCAGACAGAGTGATTTCTTCAATATTTCCGAAATCAATTTCCACAAGGATTCAAAGGGAAGATACAAAGTCTGGTTCGAACAAAAGAAGACAGATGATGATGTGCTTAATGTTGTCAACCAAAACTATCTCATCCCGATTCTGGAAAAATACCCCGATGGATTTAAGGATTTCCCAAAAGTTCACCAGTACAACATTCTGCTTAAAAAAGCGGCAGAGCAAGCAGGATTGAACCGTTTGTTAAAATTCAGACTTGAATACATAAAGGATAAGGAAGCAACAATTGAATGGCATCCAATTCATAAAAAGATATGCAACGAATGGGCGAGAAATTGCGTGGTTTCAATTCTTGCCGAGTTGGGTTATCCGGATGATAGAATTAGTCGGTTCACAGGTCATCGTGATTTGGAGATGATAAGACACTACAAAGCAATACATCAGAAAGAAATAACCAGTATGATGCAGGATGTAAAACCTGAAATCGTCACATCACTTTAAACCAGTTCCCGGTTTATTAATAATTAAAAGTATATGACTTTAAAATATACTTAGACAGGGTATTACATGTAGTTATCTCAACTACTTTATCAACAATTTTATAAATCCTTGCACCCTACCCATCCCGATATTACTTTTGTAATACGATGGTGAACAAATATCCAATAGGTTTATCAACAGATGATTAACGAAATGCTTCGTCAAAATGTGTCAGGCTATCAAGTGAGTACTAAATTACGATGCATTACAGTTTTGAAAATTTCTTTCTTAAAATATGGATGTTTGCCCTACCTGAATCGTATTTATTGAAAAAGGTAATACACATGAATAAATTGAAAAATGACAAACTGAACAGAACAATTAGTCTAAGAGTTACTGAAAATCACTACCGGATACTAACTGAATTAAACAAATCCGGTAATACAAATGCCTCAATGCTCTTACGTAAACTGATTGCAGCCGTTATGGATGTGTCCATAGCAAAAAATAACACGAAAAATTAAAGATTATGATTTGGACAGTAATTTTAAAACGAATGGTCAACAGGTAAAACACCGGAGTATACTGCATATTGACAGACTGAATTTAACATTTAAGCACACAGTATCTTCTCCTTTCAGAAATGTAAAAAATCCGGATGCACTGATAGAAAGTCAAAAGTTTGGCGATATTGAATTGAGATTGGACAACAGTTGTGGTGCAGCAGCATATTACCACACCTTTTCTGTTTATTATCAGGGTCATAAGGTTGGGAAACTTCATACGGCTTCAAAATTTAATAAAACAGATATCGAGTTCGATTACGAAAAATATGTTCATTACTGTAATCAAAACGACTGGTGGTTCGTAATTTACAAAGCACTTTTAAAAGAGTTAAAGTTTGAATTTAACAACATCAACTATATTGAAATTTGTCTGGATTCGACATACAATTTGCCGGATGCCTTCGGATTCATGCACGCCAATTCGGTGAATAATAAATATAAGTTCAATTCTTATTTTAAGCCGTTTCGGAATACAAAAATTGATGTCCTTGATAATGGGTGCGGTTTTCGTTCAACAGGACAAAAGAATTATTTCCACATTTATAATAAAACGCTGCATTGCGAAGATTTCATTAAAGATTTCTTTCGATTAAACGGTTTCACCAATGAATCCATTTACAGATTAGAGATACGTTTAGATTGGAATTACATCAAATCAATAATTAATAGGAAAAAGGTGCTTATTACACCAGAAATACTTCTTGATAAGGGAATGCTTGCAAAAATTTTTGAATTATCAGTAAAGAATAAATTGACATTCTATGACTTACGGGGAAAGGTCTATGACCACAACCGAAATGCAAAGTATGAAAAGGTCACATTGATGGATAATTTAAATCTGGATACATCGGAATTACTGCAATTTGAATCACCAAGGTATCATCAGCATTACAGAAATGAAAATACAGATGAAGATATTTTAAGAAAAACATATTATCTGTTTTTGGAAACGGGGAATGAGAAATATTACAGGAATATTCAGCATAGTGCTGAAGCGGCAGGTATAAGCGATGCAACTGTACTTTCTTTAATTCAAAAATTTAATCTGAGATACCGGGGGGACAGACAACCAGTTTTACTTGACAGGATGGAATTTGTTGTGAAAAAATATTCAATACAGAAAAAAGGTAACGTGTTACATAATTTAATGAATAAAATCCGGGTAAACTGGTGGCAAAGACCACATGTTTTTTCACCATCATAATATAGTGGACAAAACTGTACCTTTTGGTACTATAACTGTTCTATCAGGTACTCTAATGGAAATTTCTTCACGAAAGGAAGGCTGAAAAACAAAAATGCCGGAAATGCATCATAATGTTGATTATCTTAATAATAAAAGATATTTATGTCTTTTATTTACGCTGACGATGTGATATTATCATGTTATGTACCCCCGACACAAACATCTTCTTATAGATTCTTAAAAAATTCCGAGTAAGAAGTTTGATGGTACTGCAATAGGAGCATGAGTTTTGAAAATTTGAAAAAAGTCTTTCCATGTTCCATCATACTATAACCATTCCGGGACACCCCAATTAAATCAGCCATTTCTTTTGACCCAATATTTTTTGACTTCCGAAGTTCTTGAAGTCTCTTGCCAATTTCGACTAATATGAGCCTTTGCTCAGGGGTCATTTTGTCGGGTTTCATAATCCAGATTTGTAATATTTGACATTATTGTGCACAATTAGTTGTGCGTTTTCATTTAATTTGTACTTTTGACCAACTAATTGGTCGAATTTATGAAAAAGAAAAATACTGTTATAATAACACAGCAGTTTTTCTCTGTCGACACTGGTGACGGAAGCAAGAAATACCTATTGCTTGTTGAAACAGAAGGTAATAAAATTATTCAGGTTGGTTATGTTCAGTTACCGGAATGGTATTGTCAAAGGGATAAAAAATGGTATTACTACCAACTCATATGGAATTAGCGTAATATTTACCGGATATGGAAAAACAATCAAAATTTCTTCAGTTGAATGTTTATGCTGGTAATGATGATGAAAATATAGAGTATTACCTGATTATTATAGAAATAAAATCTGGTGTGCCGACTTTGCCCGTCTTAATCGCAAAATATCCTGACGCACCAATACATTTCTTTCTGTATCCATATGTTTTGAATTAATCATTGGATTACCATGAGAGCAACAAATCCCCGGAAAGAACAATATTCACTTTTATCAAGAAGTGAATGTTTTTATCTGGATGTCTCTAATAATGGGCATTCCCGTTGAGATGAAGATTATCAGTCGAATTAAAACATTCACTTTTATAGTATTTACCACATAATTGAAACAAAATGTCAGCAAAATTTTCAAAAACAGTCAGTGATTACTTGGAGTGGCATCAGGCGATGAATCTGATACGAAACTTATACTCCGACAAGAAATACCGGATTAGCCTTCTGGTGGCAATGGGTTCATTCTGGGGTTTACGCATCAGCGATTTATTGTCATTAAGGTGGGAGCAGGTGTTGGACAGGCAAGACTTTGAATTGGTCGAAAAGAAAACGGGGAAACATAGGGAAATACGAATTAATCAACAGTTAATCCGGCATATTGATGATTGCTACCAGAAAATAAATCCTAAATCACAAAAGGAAAATATTTTCCTGAGTCAAAAAAACAGTGTTTATTCTGTGCAAAGAGTTAACACTATTCTGAAAGACCTGAAACCCAAATATAACCTGAAAATAAAGAATTTCAGTACCCATTCTCTTCGTAAAACATTTGGACGGGAGATATTTTCACGCTCTGGGTTGAATGCTGAGATTGCCCTTGTAAAATTGTCGGAATTATTTAACCATTCATCAACCATTGTCACTCGCAGATATCTTGGAATTACAAAACACGAATTAATGGAAACCTATAATATATTGACCTTTTAGTTTACGTAGGAATTGCTAATGCAAAATAGTTTACTATATTTGTCAATTATTGTCAAATATTGACAGATTATGACGACTGTCGGAAAACACATAAAGTCTTTGAGAATAAGAAGGGAGATTAAGTTAAACGATTTGGCAGAAGCAACCAAAATAAATGTGTCCGTATTAAGTCGAATTGAAAGAGATGAAAGATTTCCAACAATCAATCAGATTAAAGCACTTTCGGCTTTTTTTAATATTCCTGATGAAATACTTCTGAATGAATACTATGCTGATAAGATTTTGTCCATTATTGGCAGCAAGGATGATTATAAGGGTATTCTTAATAGTGTTGAAATAAAAATGGAAGCCTTGAAACGTAAGAAAAAATATTTCATTAGAAAATCAGGGAAAAATGATTTTATGACCTATTATCTTATCCAATCTGAATCATTTGAAATGTTGGATTTGTTTTTTGATTCTTATGAAGATGCTATAGAATACGCAGCAAAAAATAACCTTGAAATTGAAAAATATGATGACTATTCGGAAAAATAACAACCAACTGGAATTATTTGAAAAAGATTATAGTGAGTTCGCAAAACCAATACTAAAATGGGCAGGTGGGAAAAATCAACTCATTGAGGATATTGACAAAGTTCTACCAGAGAAGTTTAGAGTTGGGGGTTATTTCACCTACATTGAACCGTTTGTTGGCAGCGGAGCACTCACATTCCACCTGCTAAAGAATTATTATTCAAAGATTGATAAGATTGTAATTAATGACATAAATCCGGTACTGATTTCAATTTATAAATACATTAAAGAAGAGCCTGAAAGACTTATAAAGGAACTTCGTACATTGAAAGAAGGATACTTTACTTTATCAAATGAAGAAAAAAGGAAAGACTTCTATTTAAAAAAAAGAAGTCAATTTAATTCCATTTCTTCAACAACAATCGAAAAAGCGGGATTAATGATTTTTCTTAACAAGACTTGCTTCAATGGACTTTATAGGGTAAATAGTAAAAATGAATTTAACGTCCCATTTGGTAAATACGCAAATCCATCAATTTATGATGAAAGGGTTATTCTGGCAAACAGCAAATTACTTCAGAAGGCGATAATTTTAAATGGTGACTTTGAAGAAACGTATCAATATATTGGGGAAAATACTCTTTTCTATTTTGACCCACCCTATAAACCGATAAGCCAAACATCATCATTTAAATCATATTCTTCTAATAAGTTTGAAGATAGTGAACAAATTAGGTTAAAGAAATTCTGCGATAAGATTACCTCCGGCAAAAACTATTTTATTTTAAGTAATTCAGATGTAAAGAACCTCTGTCCGGATGATAATTTCTTTGATGACTTATATAAAAATTATTGTATTCGAAGAGTGTTGGCTAAAAGGTCAATTAACTCAGATTCAACACAAAGAGGTCAAATATCCGAGTTATTAATTACAAATGAAAATCATTTTTCAAGATGGTAGGATTCACTCCATATTACAAATCACCCGATGGCATTTTCACAATATTTAAAAATGATTGCAATAAGATTCTGCCATTTTTTAATAATTCTGTTGATTTGATATTTGCTGACCCGCCTTATTTTCTTAGTAATGGCGGCAATACAATAAGAAATGGTCAAATCGTCTCTGTAAATAAAGGAGATTGGGATGAAATACCGGAATACAACGAATTGTATAATTATAACCTTAGTTGGATTAAGAACTGTCGAAATGCACTAAAACCTGATGGCACTATTTGGATTAGTGGAACAGTGCATAATATATTTTCAATTCTTCAAGCCTTAAAGGATACTGAATACAAAATATTAAATGTTATAACATGGCAAAAAACAAACCCCCCGCCAAACTTCTACAAGAAGATTTTTCTTCAATCAACAGAATATATTGTTTTTGCTCGGAAAGAAAAGAAAATAACGCATTTATTTAACTACAATGATTTGTTTGTAATTAATAATAACAAACGGATGTCTGATGTATGGACACTACCTGCTGTACAAAGGTGGGAAAAAAGAAACGGTGAGCACCCAACCCAAAAACCATTAAACCTACTTTCCAGAATAATTTTAAGTGCCACTAAAGAGGGTGATACAATTCTTGACCCATTTTCCGGCTCATCAACTACCGGCATAGCAGCAAATTTATTCAACAGAAAATATTTTGGAATAGAGTTGTCTGAAGATTACCTAAAATACAGCATAAAACGGAAACAGGAAATTTCAAATCCTGAAAAGTTCAAAGAAATGTTATCCAGAATTAAAGATTATCAATCAATTAACAGAAAAATATAATATTTATTATCGCTTGGGGGGGGCAGTAAATAAATTGAAAACCTTGTATCTATCAAACAAAATAACTTTGAATTGCTTCCGATTAATCGTTCTAATATCCGGGTGAACTGGCATTAATTACTTGATAGAAATCTTTCAAACCCTTGGAATAATCAATGAGAGTGTCAAGAAGTGATTTAAACATCTTATTTTCACGTGGGGACTGCTTTTCACAAAGGGTAAACAATTCTAATAACAGACAAACATATTCTAAAGAGTATGTTCCTTTATGTTCCAACTCAGGATGCCTGCCGCTAACCTGAATATATGTTTTAGGATTATAATTATCTCGTTCTGGAACATTCTTAAAGGGTTCGGCTATATCATAAAAATTTCTATAATAACAGATTACATCGAACACTTCTTGTTTGTAATGTTCCATTTTTAGTAATAAGTCTACTACCCAATGAATATGTTTTGGCGTTCTTGTTCTACCTTTTATTCCCGGTGGTAAGAATTTAATGATAAAATCCAACTCCGGCTTATCGCCTCTTTCACCTTGAAACATTCCGACTTTATACCCATCTTTTAACGTAAAATGTCTAAATGAATGTTTCCCATTTTTTGTGTCATAAATCTGACCCTGATTAAAATATGTTTGATTATAAACCATTTGAACAGTTTTGAATATGGGTCATAAATTCTTTTTTAAAATAAAAAGCGAAATTCTTGTCTGAGATTACCCTATCATATTTATTGGAATAAATAGGATTGTAAGGCATTGCATCTTTTGTTCTAATTTGTATGAATACACCACTTGATGTGTGAAGGTATCCATCCCCATTTTCAATATCATATTGCATCTTTTTGCATATATTCTTGAAATCTATGTTTAACTGGTTATAAATTTCGCTACCGATGTTTATTTCAACATAGCAGTGTTGCAGAAAATACCAATCCTCCGGATTCGAGGATTCCTTAACTACGGGAACATAAATCAATCTGGAAATCTTACTATAAATCCAACTGTCTTTAAATTCAATGTTGTTTAATAACTCATCTACTCTTTTCGAGATTTGACTGATAAACATAGTTTCTAATGGACTACCATCGGCTCTTGCTTTATTTGTCTTCAATTCTCCGTCATCAAAATCCTGAAGTGTATTTCCTGCCGGAAGTCCAATAATTTTTTCTAACAACTTCCCTGTATTACCTTTTGCTACAATAATATCCTTCAGTTCATCATTTCTAAAAAGGTGTGAAAATTTAATATTTTCAACACTTCGCAGTCTTGGTATTGCATCAATCAGTTTCACGACTAAAATCCTTTCTGTCTCATAATAGAATCAAGTTCTCTCCATTTTTTCCCTTTGCTAAAATTTGCTGCGAAACTTGGTTCATTTCGGTCAATTAGCACTTGATGCATCCCTAATCTTTTTATTCGCTTTTTAAGTATTGCAAATTGTTTATTTTCTTCAGCAACCATACCTGCATAAATAATGGTAAACCATACATCTACATCAAGTTGACGATTACCATAACCACGACTGATAGATGTTATCTGATTTAAAACAGGTTCATCTATCGTTCTGGTAGTATTATTATAGAAACTTACAAAATCATTGTAGATTCTTGAATGACTGAATTCGTTCCCATACTCGTTTAAGGCGGTGAAGTATTCTATATCTGTTGGTGCATATCGACCTTTATTTGGTCTTGTTAGATAAACACACCAATCATCAAATTTTCCAGAATCAAATTCAATAGTACTGCCGTCACTGATTGTTTTTATTAGTCTTGCCATGTTCGATTATTTCAAAGAATTTACTTAATTCGATATCCAATTTTTCTGTGATTTTTTGAAGATATACAACAGAGATTCTTTTTTCGCCTCGTTCTATTGCGCCAAAATAACTTCGTGCAATACCGCAAGAAAAGGCTAAGTCTTCTTGAGACAATCCTTTTTCTTTTCTAAGTTTAACTATGGTTATCCCGATTAATTTCGTTAATTCCATGTCGCTTTGAAATAATCAATGATAGAAAAAGAACCTGTATTACGCCACGCTCTATAGAGGTCAATTTAAGATTGCTATTTTTGCGATTTTAAACAATGATTGTATGTAATCAATACTGTGTCATTATGATTGACACTTACAATGTTCAGATATTAAATCTATTATGCTTCTAAGGACTTAACTGTGCCATAAACTATTTTTGAAAATTAAATTCAAGTAATCCATTTTCACAATTTGATTGGAGAATGCTATCCTGATGAACAATATCAATTACATCCTCCCACGCAATCAGAACAAACCGAAAAACTTTTTCATTTACTGGAATGAAGACAGGTTTTGAAAATCCGGTAAACACATCTTCCAGTTCTAAACATATTTGGTCATTACTCAGGTAAAGGTCATTCAACCTGACCAGACCAAAACTATTTGGTGATACCATCAGAAACTTCCTTCCGAATTCGGGTTTGGTGATGGTATGTTTCCGGTGCAGTATTATTTGAAGATGGGAATAAATTCCGGTTGTTGATAAGCCAGAAAACAGTTCATCGTAGGTGATTGAGTCTGGCTTCGCATTGCTGTTAATTGTTTCATAACTTTTCATAATGCCCATTTTAGATAAATACTTTCGTACAATGGAATGTACAGGTGGGGGTGGTATCCCCCCCTCCGGCTAATCCCCGGCTATATTAAGGGGTATTTCTGGGTAGGGGTGCTTCGCCCATAAATGCGAACTGCAAAAAAAATCCGGAAAAAATTTTTAAATAATGGGAAAATCGAGGCTTGGTAAAGGGATACAACTTGGGATACAAATCAGGGATACAAAAAAATAAAAACCCCTCATTCACAATTGAATAAGGGGTCTTTTCAGTAGCCCCACCAGGAATCGAACCTGAATTTGAGGTTTAGGAAACCTCCGTTCTATCCATTGAACTATGGGACCAGAATTTACGGGCTGTAAAATTATATCTTTTTTTTCAGGATTACAAAAAGACCAA
>Ga0116191_1004113_pt1 | contig 10426 bp, 15 predicted proteins | sample AD_UKC111_MetaG_FD_89897 | JGI IMG/M metagenome (GOLD analysis project Ga0116191, IMG submission 89897) | Active sludge microbial communities of municipal wastewater-treating anaerobic digesters from Hong Kong - AD_UKC111_MetaG | ecosystem: Engineered > Bioreactor > Anaerobic > Digestate...
CAAAAGTACAAACTCTTTGGGGAGGTCAGTGGACTTCCCTTTTTTTTACTGTGGCAACCGTGTCAATATCATTTACTTGCCCTCATACTGTCAATCTTTTGGTTTTATCGGACAGCAATACTTTATAACCGAGTATACCGAAGAACAACATTCAGCATATTTGATTTAGCTGGAGCCTCATCAAGAAGAGGAAATGCCGGTAATAGCGGATGTTGCCTCACTCTCCTACTCTTGGTTAGTGCAATAGCATTCTTATGTGCTTGTTCCCAGCCGTCAAAAGCAAATGATTCATCAAACGGATCATCAGAATATTCAGCAGAATACTCTTATGATACTAATCCGACTGAGCCAGAAACCTCAAAGGACTCAACCAAGCAAATGGACCCAGCTACTGTTGCGCGAATACTTAATAGCGATTATAGCTCAGATCCTGAAGACGCTTACGAAGAAGGTGTAGCACAGGCTGAAGAAGATCGTCTTGCTGGACATCCAGGTGCCAACTATGCGGATGACTACGACGACGACGATGAAAACGAAGCCTATGAAGAAGGCTACGAAGACGAATAAGAATAATGGATATTCCAATTAAATAGAGATGTATGAGTAAAAACTTGCATCTTTTTTTGTAAATAGAAGTCCTATTCCAAAAATAATTTTTCGAGTGCAGAATGGCTGCACACATACCATATTTCTTTGCATCAGTAATTTTAAATTCAAAGGTTTATGAAACGATTTCTTTTATTTTTCGTAGTTGGATGCATCGCATTACTCAACTTCACATCATGTTCAAAGGACAATGATGACAATGACACTGTGTATTTCACAACAGAAGAGCTTATTGGTGTCTGGGACATGACAGCTGTAGAAGCTAATGGACAGTGGTCTGAACTTGGCGAAGACAACTTGATAGTATTTGCGACAAGTGGTTCTTACATTATCCATTTCCAAGGAAACAGCTATAAAGGAACATATACCGTAAATGGAAATACTATCACCGGAACAACACTGGATCCATTGACTGAAATCTTCAAGGTTAAATCAAGATCAGGAAATACAGCTATCATTGATTACTCTTGTAGTAATGGTATTCGATATACTTTCAAAGTAGCTAAACGATAAAAAACTCTCTTAACTCCTATTTGTATTATGACAAAAAGAATTTTATATCTAGCACTTATCCCATTATTGCTTCTTACATTCACGCTATCATCTTGCTCAAAAGATGACGATGATGATTATGGGAAGAATTACTCAGCGTTGTTTTCTAAAACTGACTACTTCATTGATATGCTTGACAAAGTCTATGAACGCTATGATGCTTTTGGCAGTAAAGCCGCTGATACCAGCGACGGCAAATATACTGTCACTCCGATGGGCAGACTTATCATCGTAAAAAAGAAGACGTACAATACTGATGTCACCTATGAAGATGTGAAGTCAGCTTTGGAGAATCATTATAAAAACACGTATAAGGTAAAAGACGTATTTCTAAATAATGGTGGTACTGTCACAATCGATTGCCGTAAATAAGTCATTATAGTTCAACATAAAAATATAATCGTTATGAAGAGATTTCTTTTATTTGTTTGCCTTCTGGCAACTCTCACAGTATTCTTTTCTTGCAGTAGTAAGCCTCAAGCCTGGGAATACAAAGTCGTAAAAGTAGCAGGTAAGAATGCTGAGTACATGGCAGACTATGGATCACTTGTATATGGTGATCAGACAGCTATGCTTAATAAGATGGGCAAAGAAGGTTGGGAGCTGGTAAGTACTTATACCGAGATAGGAACTTCATTCCCTAATTTTGGTAATTCTGAATATGTAACGGGGTTACGTGACAATACCAGAACTTGCGTTGTGAATTTTGTCTTCAAGCGCATGAGCGATGGCAAAGATCCTCAACCAAAGGATAAAACTAAGGATAAAGCCAAGAAATAATGAAAACTTCGTCTATCTTCATAGTTATCTCAATCTTAATTCTATCATCTTGTTCCCACAAGAACGAGGTGGTAGAATTATCTCGTGATTTCTTCACTTCATTATCAGATACAACCTATGGGACTCCAAAAGACTATTATCCTCAGTTCGAGAAACTTGGAATTGAAGCAAAGTCAGATGTAGTGGATATTAACGAGGACGAGATTTCAGAGAAGAATGACACCTTCACAGTTAGGTGTTATAACAATTATACCGATGATAAAGGCACTTTCAAGCAAGATAGTGTGATTCTGTATATTGCGAAGAATAAAAGCAGTGAATATAAGATTTTCGATTCAAAAGGATTAGTTATCGCAGATGACGACCTCCTATGGTTTGGAAAGCAGACTGGAGCATTCGGAAAGAAAACATTGAATGACATTGCCTTATCTGCACGTATAGACAAGGTCAGAGAAATGATGTATGAAAAGTATATCAAGGTCAATGCTGAACTTACTGCTGGAGTTAAGATTGCTAACTGGTCATGGGAAACAAGCTATAGTGGTGAAGCTCATGGCGAAGGGCGTATTGTTAATACATTAGGTTATGAAGTGTCCAACGTAAAATACCACGTTAATTATTATGATCGCCGTGGCAACTTCATGACGGAAGACGAAGGAAGTATCAACAAGTCTCTTCAACCAGGAGAGAGATACAGTTTCACTTTCTGGAGCAGTAACGCGAGGTATCCTGAAACTGCGAATCTACGTTTAGAGTTCTCTGATAACGAAATTGTCAATATCATCAAGTCACAGTACTATACAGGCAAAGAGTATAGTCAGTTCATAAACAAGAATTAACAATCTATCATTTCAAAACAAGATACAATGAAAAAGGTTATCGCTTTATTTGTATTTGTGTTGACTACCATGAGCAGTTATGCACAATTCTCTTCATCCAATTCAATAATTCGAAAGACTTTAGTAGCTTACGAGTTAGGGAATGATGGATATTATCGTAGGGTAACAGATAAGATGGTTGACTATGTCAGCGGAATAGAAGCCAATTATGCATATGATAAGAAAGCTCAGAATCTGTATGTCCTTACTAAAAACAGTAATACCGTCATAACACTGACAAAGGACTATGCCAAGATCATCAAGAAGAACAAGACCATTCCTCAATTAAAAGACGAAGAGCTGGATGCCATGGTATCTAAGTATACAAAACAACTTGATGATAAGTATGCTGCATTGAATGATGCACGTACAAAGCATATTCAGGACTCCATTGCCAAAGCAAAAGCAGATTCCATCGAAGCAGAACGTCAGAAAGCACTGAAGTTAGCAAAATTAAAGAAGCAGCGTGAAGATTACATGAGTGAGCATAACTGGAGATGGGCTCCTACAGGAGATATTTCTTTATATTGCCCTGTATGTGAGAAATCATTCTCTGAGGATTCGCTATTAACTCTTGGTGTCAAGAACGACTCTATTTTCTATTTCACTAGAACTGAAGGATCTTTAGGTCTTGCTTATCTTGAAGGTCATAAGAGTCAGTTATCTACCAAACTCAAGGAATATAGTCCATTCCGTAATCACTATGAGATATACAGAGACAGCTTGACAAAAGACTCTATTGATTATGATCTTGTCACAGCCGGTGTTTCATATAATTACTTTACGGATTATATCAACAGACTTAAGAAGGAAGCTCCATATGGTTTCTTCCAAAGCTGGGGATGGGATGATGAATACTCAGTAATTTCATTCAACTTCAGTTATATGAATACCAATTCTAAAACAATTAGGTATATCGATGTATATTTCAAAGTAACCAATGGTGTTGGTGATGTTAGAAAAGTCGGACACTTTCAGGGAACAGGACCTCTCAAGGAATTTGAATCAGGTAGTTGGGAATGGGATTCATCCAGTTACTATGTAGCAGGAGACGCTTCCAATATGAATATCACAAAAGTTATTCTCACCTACATGAATGGAACAAAGAAAGTGCTAACAGGTAATCTATTGGTTTTCGAGTAAAGGTTTTCACGATATTTTAGTATCTTTGCTCTCGGTAACATTAAAAAGCAGATAGTCAAACGATAAAACTATATTGAATATGGCATGGGAAGATAGATTCAATACGTTTATATTGATGTGGAATCCTGAGATCTCAAGTTTCTCATCAGAAGACTGGAAACGGATCATGGCTCGTTATCCGTTCGAGAATTTCAACTGGAGTGTCTGGGAGCACGAGAAGGTTGGCTGGTGTGACCGCTGCTAAATGGTTCGCGTCGGTAGTGGCAATACAGGAGTTGTGATGCACGGAAACTTTACTTCTGAGCCTCAGAAGGGAGAAGATTGGTCCGGAAAAGGCAGAGATACTTACTATTGTGACATCAACCCATGGAACATGCTTGATTCTGACGCTCAACCAATCATTACAACGGAGGAATTACAGAAAGCCATACCTAGTTTTGATTGGACTGGTGGTCACTCAGGTCGCATGCTCACCAAGGAGGAAGCCAAGAAGCTTGATAAGCTGTGGGATAAATACTGCAAGAACAATTCAGAGTTTATTGAAACTCAGAAGCGTCAGTTCACCTTCTGCATTGATAAAGCTGTAGCCAGCAGGATTGATGGATTCGAACATCTTATTGATTATTTCAAGCATGACTGGGCGGATGACTATGCCAAGAACCCTGACTGTGTGTTCATGGAAGAGTACTATGGCGATACCTGTAATCTAAAATTTGACCACGATTACGAGAGTAGCACCTTCCATCTGAAATATATGCTGCAGGGGTCAGTGTTACCTATTACCTGCAAGAATCTCCATCGTCTTGAAATGAAGATTGATGATGACTCTGACTATACGGATTGGTTCAAGATCACCAGTGCGTGGGAAGATTGCTTCTTGCTTGAAGCAAATGGCATCAAGTTGATTTGTGACGAGATCAGCTTTGGTGAAATCACGGATTATACGGAAGACAGCTATCCAGTTAATATCTAAGAACATAATAAAGCGTAGATAAGAATAATGAAGATTGTCAGTTATAATACACACAAATGTAATCAGATAAAAATAGACCACATCCTTAACATGGATGCTGATTTGTTTATCCTCCCTGAATGTTCAAGCCAAGATCACCTCATCCTTCCTGAAGGATATAATATGCTTTGGTGCGGTGATGATGATCTGAAAGAGAAAGGACTTGGAGTCATCTGGAAGAAGCATCTGTCTATACAGGTCATTCCTGAATACAAGAAGATCAAGCACATGTTGCCACTATTGGTAGAAGGTGCTGGCGTTCCCAAGTTCATACTGGCATCTTGGCCAACTGTCTGGAAAGAGAAGAAGACCTACCCACAGCTGTTGTTGGAAGCCCTCAAAGAATACACAATCTACCTTGACAAGTTCCCATCCATGGTCGTTGGTGACTATAATTGTTATATTGGTCAGAGCGGCGTACGAAAGAGTACAGGCACGTTCGAGGACTGCATAGCTTATATGGAGAGTCATGGTTTGCATAGTATGTATCATGAGCAGACTGGAGAGACCTTCGGTAAGGAGAGTACAGCCACATTCTATTGGCGTTTCAATCCATCTCAGCCATTCTTCATTGATTATGCTTTCAGTTCATTGAAGCCGAAGATATTTTGTATAGGTGACTGGGAAAAGGAAATGAGTGACCATCGTCCTTTGCTGATAGAACTGGAAGATGCGTAATAGCAAGATACCCTTCATAGTCAGCCAGAGTTCATGCTCTGGCTTTTTTTGTTATTGTAGTTCCTTTGTCAATTATCACATGAGCTACACCCTTGAGTCTTAATAGATGTAAAACGGCATTTTAGACTTATATTTAATTATTATTCTAACAGGGGTAAACCCCTGTATATTTTATATAATAAATACAATATAAATAATTAAATATCAGCGTGTTAAATATGCTTTAAGAGGTACTGTTTTGTTGCTTGAAAATTTGGATTTCAGTGCTATTTGTTCTATCTTTGCGCCACATTTCACATTTCAAAACAAACCAATCGTATGGAAAAAGATGTTTGCGCCACATATGTCGATGATGAAGATACAGACTACGTTTTTCTCTCCGATTAGCTGAAGGTATTCTATCCAGATACATTCAAGAGACTCAAAACTCTCTTCAATGAACTGGATATTGACTGGGGAGAGGTCTTTGGTACAAAGGATATTTGGATCCGTGATTATATGCCGATTCAGATAGCTGATAAACGCTTCCTTGTTTACGATTATTCACCAGACTATTTAGTTGGTGCAGAAGAGTACCGTACGGACTCACGTTCCATTTTCAAAGATGTGCTCCCTGAGTCAAGTCATTGGAAGGACACAGGCATAAAGTTTGATGGTGGCAATGTCGTATTCTGTGGCGATTGCATTGTTTTAACCGATAAGGTTTTCAGCGAGAATGGGAGAAAAGCGTATGACAATGACTTCGTCCAACATCTGAAGAATACGTTGTGCTCAGATCTTCTATTCATACCCTGGCATTGTGAACATCCTGATGATCCAGACGCAGATGTCTATGGACACGCTGATGGGCTTATTCGTTGGATGGGAGGAAACAGAGTCCTGATGACTAACCATCGTGATACAGACCCCGTAGAGGCTGCTGAGATTATCAGACGATTAGAGTATAAAGGCTACGTCGTTCGTGAAATGCAATTTGATGTACCTCAGTTAAACCGAGATTTCAACTGGGCATATATCAACTATCTGCAGGTTGGAAGAAAGATCATTGTTCCGACATTTGGAATACCAGAGGACAAGCAGGCTTTAAGAATCATTCAAGAGGAGAAGCCTGATTGTGTGGTCCATGGCTTCCGTATGCGTGATATTGCCTCAAAAGGAGGCGCACTTCACTGTATTACATGGAACATCAAGAGATAATAGAACAAGAAACCATTATTTTTAGTAACTTTGCAACAAAATATAGAGACTATGAAGGAACTTCGTAATATACTTAGCCTTGTCAACAACATTACCAATGATGCAGACGCAGAACGTATCTTTGGAGAGATAGCTCATGAGTTGATGTCAAACTATCAAGTCAGAAAGAATAACAAGCAGTATCGCTTCCTTGAGATTGAGTTTTACTGGCATTCACCGAATCATCCAGATGAAAGTGTATATCCAAGACAGAAGAGTGAAGGATATTGGTTCCTTCATCCAAGTGGAGTGGATATTACGCTTCCAAGCACTACAACAGACAGCTATGGCGGTATCTTAATCCGTGCGATGCAGAATGTAGCTCATCCTGAAGAAGTCTATTCAGGACCATGGAATTGCAGTGATGCACTCTTTGACTATCTACCTATGGATGGAAGAGTGAATGACATGATCCCTCAGATAGTCAGAATCTCAAAAGATAATGCTGAGCCATTTCAGATTGAGCAGTCTTTGCGTCAGGGTATTACCCAGAAGCATACGGCGGAATACTATACCAAAGGCTATTGCTATTACGTCCGAGTACCAGAATGGGAAAAGATGAAAGCAGCCAATAAGCCATGGAATAAGAGACGTACAGAGTATATGAATTTCAAGAACAAATAAGGATGATGAAGCTTCTGCCTATCTAATGCGTAGGCATGGTGATGGTTGATAAAACTCATATATTCTCAAGAAAATGCAGTACTTTTCGGATTGCTAAATCCATTTTTTCGTTATCCTCAGGAAAAATAGGTATCTTTGCAGCCCGAAAGAAAAAACATATACAAGGCAAGTATAAAGTAATCACCCTATGTGGTAGCACAAAGTTCAAGGAAGCATTCTTGGACACTCAGAAACGTTTGACGTTAGAAGGTAACATTGTCATCAGTGTTGGTCTCTTCGGGCATTCTGGCGATGAAGAAGTTTGGAACCCTGGCATTAAGGATATGCTCGATGATATGCACCTCCGTAAGATTGATATGGCTGATGAAGTCTATGTCGTTAATGTCGGTGGTTATATCGGTGAAAGCACCAAACGTGAGATTGAATATGCCAAGGGACAAGGTAAGATGATCACATATCTGGAGGGACATGGCAATGAGTAACTTCAAACAGGAAATGCAGGAGTACCTTAAGCATGGAACAATGGCATTCTCGTTCGGTGATTTAGTACTCCCTGTTATCTACCGAGAAGGATTGAATGTCCTGACAGTACAGATGCAATCAAAAGAAGTGATAGTGCCCGTCAGCAACAACATGGACTTCTATGAAAACCTTGATGTTCTCATGGCAAAGCTTTTGAAGGAATATCCAGAGTTGGAAGACTAATACGATTTTAAGATAAAATCCAGAAGGATGGTTGGGTCAAATGCCTTACCATCCTTTTTTGTTGTTATGTGGAGATGAGGACCAGTTGATGCTCCAGTATTGCCAGAACAAGCTATAGGTGTTCCAGCATCGACGTAATCATTTGAATGAACGTAGGGTACTGATAGATGACAGTAGCTGATTGTAAAGTCACCGGTTTTAACGGTAACGTACTTGCCAGAACGGTTGTCCTCCCCCACTCTAATCACAGTTCCAGGAAACATAGAATAGACATTCTCATAACGAGCAGATAGATCAATGCCGTTATGCATCATCCGTTTGTGATAGATGGGATGCATACGTTGACCATAGCCCGAACCGATATGGATGTTTTTCAGAGGTAGAGCTACTACAGACCCACTCTCCAAATTACTTGTAAGGTTGTCTTGCTCTTGTTTCCCTATATTCTCAGAAATCATTGACTCAGGAATTGAGTCAGATATTACGATGCTGTCCGTCAATGTCTGCTGTGACTTTGACGGACGGACTGTTTTTATAGGCTTATGATATGCAGTGCCTATGGTGTTGAACTGAGCATGTGACTTCATGCAGAAGAGACAGGCACAGATCGTGGTGATAAGTACTTTTGTCGCTTTCATGCTGCAAAGCTAAGGATTCTTTCTGACATCATTGCATAAGCATATTATTCTATAGCCGAACTCTAACTTATATTGTGTTTATAGTATGATAATAGACAAATAATCATACTATAAAAACAAACTTTCTTAAATCAATCTCTTGAGAGAATCGCTCTTATATACAAATAGGAAAACATACTATAAATTTGCAGCGATAAAGAGTCCTTATTGGACTTCAGTATAAAAAATGTAATTCACAAAGTATGATTAACCATTTTGAAGAAAGCGAGATACCATACGGTACACTCGAGCGTTTCGGACTCACGCAGGATATGGTTGAAGACCTTCCTGTCGATGTCTTGCAGAACATTCACAACGGTCGTCGTTCGCCCGTGTTACCTATTGCTATTACTACCGAGGATGGTGAGACTGAAACTGCACGAACAAGGTTCAGTCTGGTACGCACCCCTGAAGGAGGCGTTGATGTGCTCTTCTACCCTAAGCTCGATGAGTATGACCTGAATCTCTTCAATGATCAGCAGAAGCAGCGTCTTCTTGAAGGCAAAGCTATCATCGGTTATATGGAGAGCAACGAGGAGAACAAAGAGGCTGGCGGTAAGCGATTCTTCCAGATTGATCCAGAGAGCAAACAGGTATTCTGCGTTCCTATGCCAGTCATCGGACGCAACATGCAGTATGTTTCCGACCGTTACCATCTTACAGCACCAGAGATGCAGAAGTTGCAAAATGGTGATGCTCTTACAATCCTCAGTGATGACGAGGAGATTACCATGGGAATTGACCTCAACAGCAATACAGGTATTCGCTTCGCTGCTGGCGATGAAGAAACCTGGAGACGTGAAACCAAGCGTGAATGGGAAAAATATAACTTCGGAGCTTTTGGCTGTTGGATTGCAGAAGACAATGGCGATCTGAACTACGTTCACGAGGAAGACTATTCCGAAGAGTTGTGGCAGGAACAGAAGAAGATGGGTATGCGTGCAATGCAACGCTAACTCCCAAATACAGAAGTAAAACTCAAAAAGCTAAGAACAATGGCAGCAACGAAGTATTATCCAGAAGACGAGCTCGTGGAGAAATTCCAGAGCGGCGAATACGGTTGGCTCGATTATGTCAACCATCACTCTCCTGAGTGGCAGGAGGAATACACCGCATTCTGCAAGGAGCGTAACCTCACAATCAATGAGGAAAGTGCAGAGCAGTTTGTCGAGTGGAAAGGTGATCAGTTGGAGAATGCACAAGAAGACTAAAACAGACCAAGTATGTCTATCAGATCAAATACATTACCCATGGGTGGTGATTTAGCATCCGAGTTGCAAGACATCCTCAGACGCAATGGTATGCAGGCGCACATCATTCGTCAGGGGGATGCCTTTGCGCTTGCTGTGCAGGGACATGACAGTCCTTTGCTCACGTACCCTATCAATCAGCAGCAGCTGCGTTCTATGGTGGATTGGGGAACCAATTCTGCCAACAAGAAGGCGTACAACACCTTTGCTGATGTGATTGCCAAGGATTTCTATCTTCCAAGAAACTTTGTCCATGCACGCAATGCCAACGGACGTGTAGCCATG
>Ga0116191_1004121_pt1 | contig 10415 bp, 9 predicted proteins | sample AD_UKC111_MetaG_FD_89897 | JGI IMG/M metagenome (GOLD analysis project Ga0116191, IMG submission 89897) | Active sludge microbial communities of municipal wastewater-treating anaerobic digesters from Hong Kong - AD_UKC111_MetaG | ecosystem: Engineered > Bioreactor > Anaerobic > Digestate | place...
AAAAATTATCATCATCAACGGACCTAACTTGAATTTACTCGGCAAACGAGAAACTGATATTTATGGCGATATGTCGTTCTCCGAGTTTTTTGAAGAAATGAAAGACATCTACAGCGATGATGTACAATTGAGCTACTTTCAATCAAATGTTGAAGGAGAGTTGATTGATAAGCTTCAAGAAGTTGGCTTTAAATACGATGGGATCTTATTGAATGCAGGAGGTTACACACATACATCTGTAGCCATTCGCGATGCCATTGCCGCCATCAAAACTCCGGTAATCGAAATACACATTTCCAATATTTATGCGCGTGAAGAGTTCCGCCATCAATCGATGATTTCGGGCGTTTGTAAAGGAATTATTGCGGGCTTTGGATTGGATAGTTATGTGTTGGGACTTGATAGTTTATTGAGTTAGAAATGTCCATCCACTAACTTCGCCACCCCAAAGGCAGCAGCAGCTGCAGCTACACCAATAATCGTTACCTTCAAAGCACCCCAAATTGGTGGTTGCCCGGTTACTCGGCTTTTGAAATATCCAAACACTAACAAACAGATGATTGTTAACACTGATGAGCCAATTAATCCCTGCATTGGTGTTGTTGCAAAGAAATAAGCTGTTAAAGGAATAAAACCACCTACAACATATGACAAGCCAATGGTCAATGCACTATTGCGCGCACGGTTGGCATCGGGTTTATCTAGACCTAATTCATATTTCATCATAAAATCAACCCATTTGTCTTTGTCTTTGCTGATTTCATCCACTATTACATTTTGAGTGGCTTCTGAGAAACCATAGTCGGCAAAAATCTCTTTGATTTCATGCTTTTCTTTTTCCGGGTATACATCTACTTCATAATATTCGCGCTTCAACTCCGAATCGTAATGCTCGATTTCGGTTCTACCGGCTAAATAACCACCTAGTCCCATAGCAATAGAACCTGCTACAATTTCGGCAATACCGGCCGTTAAAATAATCGAATTCGAATCTACTGCACCACTCAAACCAGCCGCTAATGCAAACGGCACAGTGAGTCCATCAGACATACCAATAACGATGTCTTTAATTAAATCAGAGCTCTCGAAATGCTCTTCGTTGTGATGGTGGTGATGTGGTGAATTCATGGGTGAAAAGTAGGTAAAATAATGAAATGAATAAATCTTAATTCAACACACTATTATAGGTCGTATTTTCTAAACAGTCTTAATGTAGCCTCCATATCCTTCGGCAATGCAGCCTCAAATGCTACAGTTTCTCCAGTAAATGGATGCACAAAACCCAAAGCCCCTGCGTGCAAAGACAATCGGCCCAACACCGGTCGCTCATCATCGTTCTGGTTGTATTTTTTCTTGATAGACGAAAGCATGAAGCCTTCACCTTTCCCATACAATGGATCAACCAATAAGGGATGACCTGCCGCTGCAAAGTGCACCCTAATTTGGTGTGTTCTTCCGGTTTTGATTTGTACTTGAACAAAGGCTGCATGTTTGAATTGATCAATCACTTCAAACGATGTAAAGGCTTCTTTTCCTTTTGGGTGAACAATCATTTTCCCGTTTTTAGCCGGATGATGCGCAATAGGGAAATCCATCTCCCCTACTCTACCCTCTAAACGACCGCTGATAAACGCAAAATATTTCTTTTCCACTTTACGATTTTCGAACAAATCATTCATGGCTTTGTGGGCTTCTGCCGTTTTTGCGAAGCAAACGATTCCACTGGTATCGCGGTCGATGCGGTGCACCGTAAATAACCCAATACCTAACTGCTTTTCCAATACACTCTTAAAATCTTTCTTCTCTGTGTCAAAACGCTCAGGAATTACCGCTATTCCGGAAGGTTTATTGGCAATCAGAATGTGTTCATCTTCCCATATCACCGCAGTCTTTACCTCTTTTGTTATCACAATCTTTTTGCTTTTGTAAAATAATCTATTCCGTTTTTACGAACATTAATCGACATTTCATCGCCATTAATTACAGCAGAACCGTCTACTTTCCCAGTATAAGAACCCTGTGCATTCTGTTCGTAGAATTCGATTCTGTTTTTAGCCGATACGGTTCCTCTTAAACTAAAAGCTTGTCCGGCCACATTCGAAAATTTCGTCCACACATAATAAGGATCGTCAGAAATTTGAATCAAATGTGTAATCGATGTTTCATCGGATCCATTCGTTGTACAATCCCAAGAGCCAATAAATTTCGATTTAGATAAAATCTGGCATGTATCACCTTCAAAACCAATCGGACAAAGCGTATCACAAAACTTTCCATCGTATTGCCCTTTGCATTCGCATACATTCTTGGCATCGCACAAGCCCCCGTTATGGCACTGATCGCATTTCTTTTTGCAACCGACCACTGCGATGAGTAAAATCATCAACATAAAAACGACATATTTTTTCACAGCCATCGCGGATTTAAAATATATTAGAACTGTATTATGAAAACAGCTATTCATTCGTTTTTGTTTGTGTTTATTTTTGTTGCCTTGAACCTTTCAGCGCAACAAAGTTATAATTGTACGCTAAGTGGCAAAGTTAGCGATAAAGATTCAAAAGTACCACTTCCGGGTGTAACTGTTATTGTGAGCGACAAAACATTTACCGATGCAGTGAGTACCGATGTGAATGGCGATTTTAAGTTTTCGAACTTGAAACCGGGCCGAGTGAATATTAAATGTACTATGATTGGGTTTGAAGAAGTGACTGTTCCTGAAGTACTCCTCACCACCGGAAAACAAACCATCATAAACGTTTCGATTCAAGAGAAAGTGAACGAAATGAAAGAAGTGGTGATAAAGTTAGATCGCTCAAAATATCGCGCCCGAAATGAATTTGCGGCAGTAAGCTCACAATCGTTTTCAGTGGAAGAAACGAAGCGCTATGCCGCTACACTAAACGATCCGGCACGAATGGCACAAAGCTTTGCGGGCGTTGTATCGTCAAATGATGAAAGCAATCAAATCGTTGTGCGCGGAAACTCACCACGCGGTATGTTATGGCGTTTAGAAGGCCTAGAAATACCGAATCCCAATCACTTTGCCTCATCGGAAGGCGCAACCGGTGGCGGTGTGAGTATGCTCAGTGCGAATATGCTCAGCAACACCGATTTCTATTCCGGAGCTTTCCCTGCCGAATTTGGCAATGCACTTTCCGGTGTTTTCGATTTGCATTTCCGAAAAGGGAACAGCAACAAACACGAATTTGCAGTACAAGTGGGTATTTTAGGATTGGAAGCGGCTGCTGAAGGCCCTTTTTCAAAGAAATACAAAGGATCTTTTCTGATTAACTACCGTTATTCTACGTTGGATGTTTTAGGGAAATTGGGGATAACATTCGGACAAAGTCAAACTCCGAAATACCAAGATTTAGCTTTCAATATCAACTTACCGGCCGGACGAAAAACTGTTTTTTCTCTCTTTGGTTTAGGGGGGATGAGTTCATTGGGAAATAAAGCTGTACGCGATTCCACCAAATGGAAAGAGTCTACCGATAAACAAGTGGAAGAACTCAAACAACGCATGGGCATGGTGGGCATTACCAATACCATTTATTTTGATGAGAAAAGCTCACTCTATACCGTTGTTTCCTTGAATGCATCTCAGAACAAATATTATCTCGACACCTTGAACAACAGCTATTCCAATCAAAATTTAGCAACAGAATCCTTCACCTATATTTCAGCAAGAGCAGCCACTACCTACAATCGAAAAATTGATGTAAAAAACACCATTCGAACGGGCGTTATTTTTTCATATTTAAATTATGACTTACTGAATAAAGAGGCAACAGCCGGTTTCAGCGATCCGCAAACCAAAGTACAATCGAAAGGAGCAACTTATTTATTGCAAGGCTTCTATCAATGGAAACATCGATTAAATAACCAAGTGAATATCATTTCCGGTTTGCATTTTACCTATTCGTTTATCAATAAGAAATTTTACATCGAGCCAAGAGCCAGTATTGAATACCGTTTCCGTGAAAATCAAACATTGGCATTAGGTGTTGGCTTACATAATAGAATGGATGCCATTTCCACTTACACAACAGCCATAAATAGTACAAATCCTTTTGAACGCACCAGAAATCACTATTTAGATATGTCGCGTTCCTTTCATTCGGTGTTGGGTTATAACATCAACTTTCTAAAGAATTTCCGAGTGAAGGCGGAACTCTATTTCCAATATTTGTTCAGTGTTCCTGTAGGTTATGGTGCAAATGATTATCTATCGACCATCAACCAAAACGATGGATTTGTAAGTGTTCCGCTTAAAAACACCGGACGAGGAATGAATTACGGTTTAGAGCTTACGTTTGAAAAACTATTTTCGAAGAACTATTATTTTCTGTTCACGGCATCCGTATTCGACTCTAAATATCGCACCGATAATGGACGTTGGTTCAATACAGCATACAACACACGATATGTGTTCAATTTGCTAGGCGGAAAAGAATTTGTGATAGGCAAGAAAAAAATCAATCGCATAACCACCAATGCTAAAGTCCTTTGGCGTGGTGGTTTGCGGCAATCTCCTGTAAATAAGGCAGCGAGTAAAGCAGCAGGTTACACTGTGTATGATCAAACCAATCCATTTTCCGAAAAACTACCCGATTACGTGCGTGTTGATTTAGGTTTAGGCTATCGCAAGAATCAAAAGAAATGGAACTGGCAGGTAGGCGTTGAAATTCAAAATGTGATTAACCGCTTGAATGTAGCTGCCCGTGTATATAACCCGAAAACACAGGCTGTGGAATACAAAAAGAACATCGGAATTATTCCTGTGTTATTCTTTAAGGTAGAGTTCTAAAATCAAATAGCTTCTCCACACACTGCGAAGAAGCTATTAAATGACCGAACAATGTTCGATGCCGAAATTATCCTTTGAATAATGATTGAAGTTTCATAGCCACACCCATGTCGCCTTTCACTTTGATTTTACCACTCATGAAAGCCATCATTGGGTTCACAGAACCGTTCATCATGCCTTGCAAATCGTCCATAGACACACTAATTGCGCAGTCTACTTCTTTGTCTTCTGTAGAGACAACATTCGCGTCTCCTTTGCCGTCAATTACAATTACGCTACCACCGAAATCGAATTTCAATGATTTACCTAAAACCGGAGCTGAAGCAGCTGCACCTTGTAAAGCGGATAAAATTGTTTCAAATGCCATTGTTTTGTTTTTATTGTTTTTAGTAATGAGTACTTGTTTGTGTAGCAATAATAAAAAATTGTTCAGTAATTATAGTTAATTCAAAAATATAAATGCGAGTGTTCAATACCTGTCAAAAATTAAGATATTCATGGCAGCCTGGTGCTTTTTCTTAAACTAAATTGGAGAAAATGGTTCTTTTCCTAGTTTTACAAAAAAACACGTATGAAAAAACTTATGCTTTTCAGCCTTGCCGGTTTATTCTTTTGCTCTTGTCAGTTCAACGAAAAACTGGTACTCAATGAAAATGGCTCAGGTAACTATACCTATTCGTTCGATATCGATGCCGCGAGCATGTTGAAAGGATTAGATACGTCTACAACAGAAAAACAAGAATCAACTGAAAAGAGCAAAGTAACTACCTACACCGGAAAAACATATCAAGCTTATGTTGATGAGAACTTTTCCAAAAGTGTAGTAAAAGGTAATAAAGAGTTGTTTGATAAATATTCAAAACTAATTGAAAACTACACGGTGAAAGTGAGCGAAGAAAGTGATGATAAGTCATCTACAAGTTTCAGTATAGACTTTAAACAGCCAAGTGAGATTGTTGACGGGAATAAAATCTTCTTTTATCATATGATGTTGGAAGATGCAAAAAAAGGGAAGAGTACTTTTAAAGATAAAGTAGGGAAGCGCGACAATGTGGTTAATTATTTCAATTCTAAATTCGATTATAAAAACAACGTCTTTTCTCGAAACATAGAGTTTAAAGCAGAGGAGAAAGACAAGAAACAATCGGAAAAAGATAAGGAATTGATGGAATCCATGTCGAGTATGTTGAAATATAAAACCACTTATGTGTTTCCTAAACGCATTAAGAAAGTGAATAACGAAAAAGCGACATTCAGTTTAGATGGGAAAACAATGAATATCGAATATGGATTTTTCGATATTATCTCCAATCCGGAAATATTGAAATGTGTTGTGGAGTTTGAATAAGCCAATTATCCACGAAACACAGATGCCGGTTCAATCTTCACGATTCTGCGAATGGCAGCAATAACGCCAATCATAGAGATAACTAGCGTAACTACCGCAAAGGCGATGTACATACTGATGCTGTAAGAAAACATAATACCGGCTTTAGCAATGCCGAGTTTGAAACCATACATCAGCAGCACGCCAATAAAGTATCCAACTAAAGCAAAGATAAGCGCTTGGGTTAAAATCAGATTGCGCACATATGCATTAGTTGCACCTATAGCTTTAAGTGTAGCGTAATCTTTCAAACGGTCAGTCGCAGCGGAATACAGCGTTAAGCCAATAATAATACTACCGGCTATAATAGCAAAGACGATAAGCGTTCCGACAGAAGTGGCTATTCCACTTGAACCTAAAATAGTACTTACTGTGGCAGAAGAAAAATCTTGCTTCGTCCATGATTTCACACCAAACATATTTTGGTCAATCATGGTAGTAATTTGTTTCAAATCTGCACCCGGCTTTACTTTCACCAATAATGCACTCACCTTATCGCGCGGAAATTTGCTGTAATAACGCGCTCTATCGATGGTTGTAAATACAAACGATGCGCCAAAACCTCTGGCGCCATTAGTTTGTAAGGTAACCTTTGCTCGCTTTCCGCCAATTTCAAATTGCGAACCGAGTTGTGCGCCACCCAGTAACTTTTTGTCAAAAGCATCGGTGGTAACCGCATCGTCAAACAATAAATTTTCTAAAGTCCCTCCGCTTATTTTCCATGGACCACCCACAAAAGCGGGTGCCTGTGATCCCACAAGGGATATACCACCTGATTTTCCGTCTGAAAATTTTGCCGATGCTCCAGCAATAACCAGCGGATACACATGATCGATACCCGGCAATGCTTCAATCTGCCGTTGATAACGCGCATCAATTTGGCCGAGAGCAGATACGTTCGTAGTTTTATTATCTACCACCCAGATATCGGTTTGAATGTTATCGACCAAACTCGACATCATCCCTGTAAGGAAAATAAAAATTCCGGTTTGCTGCCCAATCAAAAATATAGAAATTACCACCCCAAACAGCGCACCGATGCTCTTTGGTTTGTCGTACATTATAAAACGAATGGCGGTCTTAAACATGGTTTGCTATTATTTTGCAGGTTGTAAATCAATCACCACTTCTACTCGTGAGTTAATCAACAAGTCCGGCTTACCTGCTAATCGAACACGCACCTCGCGCACTCTTCGATCTTCCATATTTCCACTATCGTCACTGAACAGCGATTTCTTCTTCAAGTAAGAACCTAAAAAAACAACTTCGCCTTCGGCTAAATTATCGTCCATACCTTGCGTTCTGATAATGGCTTTTTGTCCGAGTTTCAATTTATTCACCCACATTTCATCTACTTCACACAAAACTGTTAAAGGCGAATTTGGCGCGAATTCAAACAAAGGTTTTTCGGTTGTACCCGCTCCGCCTTCCGTTAAATCCATCGTAAGAATAACACCATCGGCAGGCGCTTTTACCTTTCTTCGTTCAATGTCAACAGCAGTTACCTTCGTATCAGCTCCTATTTCATTCAACTTACTTTGTGCACTTCGCAATGCGGCTTGTAAGCGCTCAATGTCCTTCACAGCTTGCAGATAGGTTGCTTTTGCATTATCGGCATTTTGTGCGGTTTCCGCTCCTTCCAAAAATGTTTTTTGAATGCGATCGTTTTGTACACGAAGGTTTTCCGCTTTTATATTAGCCGAATTGATTTGTGCCTGTATATTCTGAATTTCAGCTTGTTGAGCAGCAATTTTAGAAGTTGTTTGTTGTAGCTTTGCATCTTCATAATCGTGCGCGAACTCCACTAACAATTGGCCTTTCTTTACTGTATCTCCGGCATGGGTATACAATTTTCGAATCACTCCATTTACTTCGCTGCCGATTTCGGTAATTTTTACTTCCGGCTCTACTCTACCAATGGCTATGATCCGCACAGGTTCAGCGATTTTGGGTGGAACAGGGATAACCACTTTCTCTTGCTTGCTATTGCAGCAGGTCAACAAAAATAGCAGCATTAGGGCTGTAATGGATGATTTCATACTTTCATTTCTTTTGTCAAATTCTTTAAATATTCCGATTGCGAAACTTCTACTGCTGCTCCATTCTGCACTTCTACAACTCGCGTGGCATAAGGCACTAAGCGCTGATCGTGAGTAACGACAATCACCGATTTACCTGACTTCGCTAAATCTTGTAATTGCTGCATCACAACCCCAACCGATTTTACATCTAAGGATGCAGTTGGTTCATCGCACAACAACATAGGCGGGTCGGACACCAATGCGCGAGCAATAGCAACACGTTGTTGTTCTCCTCCGGAAAGCATTTTGGGTAAAGACTTTAAGCGATGCGTCATGCCTAATAAATCTAGCGCTTTCAACACACGAGGCAAAGCGTCTTTTTTAGCCACTTTTTGTAAAGTAAGCGGCAACATTACATTCTCTTCCACATTCAACGGAGCAATCAAATTAAAACTCTGGAAAACAAAACCAATGTTGTTCAAACGCACATTGGCCATTTGCTCATCGCTCAAATCGTTGGTGTATGTGCCATTGATCCAAACCTTTCCTTGCGAAGGATAGATAACACAACCCAATAAAGAGAGCAATGTTGTTTTTCCTGAACCGGAAGGACCGATAATCAACACCAACTCCCCTTTCTCCACTTTGAAATCGGTAGGCTGGAGCGCCACCACTTCAGAGTCACCGCTTTTATATACTTTCCCTGCTCCTTCGAGCCGTGCAATTTCCATTTTGGTTTATGTTACTTCTGAAAGTTAAACAATACAATGCATTGAATTTTATTAATTACACTAATTAAAATCATAATTAATTTTTTCTGCAGCTAACTTAACCCACTAATATCGTTCCGCCCATTTCTGAAGGAATAGCTAAACCCATCAACGTGAGCACAGTAGGTGCTAAATCGGCTAAAATTCCGGAGTTCAAAGTATGTCCTTTTTGATTTTCCACCAAAATAAGCGGAACCAAATTTTTAGAGTGTGCCGTATTCGGTGAACCATCCGGATTAATCATAAAGTCGCCATTACCATGATCGGCTGTGATGAGCAACGAATAATCATATTTCAAACAAGTTTCCACCACTTGTTTCAAGCAGGCATCCACTGCTTCAGCGGCTTTCATCTCAGCCGAAAAAACACCTGTATGGCCCACCATATCAGTATTAGCAAAATTCAAGCACACAAAATCGGGTTGGTTTTCATTCACAAAATCTACTACACGTTTAGCTAAACCCGGTGCACTCATTTCAGGCTGTAAATCGTAGGTAGCCACTTTCGGTGAAGGCTCCATAATTCTGTTTTCGCCTGTAAAGGGTTCTTCCTTTCCACCATTGAAAAAGAAGGTAACATGCGGATATTTTTCCGTTTCAGCAGCACGTAACTGCGTTTTACCGTGCAACGAAACAATTTCTCCTAATGTTTTTTGTAATTGTGCATTGTTGAAAATAGTTCGCACTCCCACATAAGTTTCGTCATACACCGTCATGGTTACATAATACAACGGCAACGTATGCATGCCAAAATCTTCAACATTCTTTTGCGTAAGTACTTGGGTAATCTCCCGACAACGATCGGTTCTGAAATTGAAACAAAACACCGCATCATCTGCCTTTATGGTTTGAAATCCATTCGCCAAAATTATTGGCTTAATAAACTCATCGGTTACGCCTTCAGCATAACTGGAATTCAAAGCTTCGAGCAAATCGTTAGCTTGTCCCCCCTCTCCTTTCACCAACATATTGTAAGCTAACTGCACACGCTCCCATCGTTTGTCGCGATCCATGGCATAATATCTTCCGCAGAGCGAAACCACTTTAGCGCCAAATGGGGAAATCTTCTCCATTAAATCCTTCACGAAACCATAAGCGCTTTTTGGATCGGTGTCGCGGCCATCCGTAAATGCATGAACGAGAATGTCTTTCACTCCGGCTTTATGCGCAAATTCGCAAATCGCTACCACATGGCTGCTATGCGAATGCACTCCCCCATCGGAAACCAAACCCATTAAGTGGAGTGGTTTATTTTTCGTTACACAATATTGAAAAAGTTGTTGCATTTCCACTGCATTTTCCAATTCACCTGAGGTAACCGCGTTATTGATCTTAAGCAATTCTTGATATACCACACGACCGGCACCGATGTTCAAATGCCCAACTTCGGAGTTCCCCATTTGTCCGAATGGCAGCCCCACGTTC
>Ga0116191_1004123_pt1 | contig 10412 bp, 5 predicted proteins | sample AD_UKC111_MetaG_FD_89897 | JGI IMG/M metagenome (GOLD analysis project Ga0116191, IMG submission 89897) | Active sludge microbial communities of municipal wastewater-treating anaerobic digesters from Hong Kong - AD_UKC111_MetaG | ecosystem: Engineered > Bioreactor > Anaerobic > Digestate | place...
AAATAATGTAACTTAATATCTCTGTTCTTATAAGACTTTTGTTCGTACCCTTCATCCATAATATAAATCCCAAAACTTATTAGTAATATTTTACCATAAAAACGATGAGAGGAGTTAAGTGGATAAAGACATGCCAACTAAAAAATTTTTTCTGCTCTATTTTGATGATTAAAAGAGTATTAATTAAACTTTCTATTATGTTTTAAAGACCTTTATCCCCAGAATTATTATGTAGATGTTTTCTGATGGTTAAAGTGATTACTTTTTTGTCCCATAAGAAGGATAAAATTTTTAAATATTTGAGTGTCCAGTTCGTTTGTCATTTCTTCCCGCATCAGTTTTAAAGCATTGAAAGATGAAAAGGCATTTTTATAACTACGGTTAGTAGTAAGGGCGTCAAAGATGTCGGCTATGGCGGAAATACGGGCGTAGATGCTTATGTCTCTCCCTTTAAGTTTGTCTGGATACCCTGTTCCTGTTAATTTTTCGTGATGATGTCGAACAATATCCAGTTGAATCTCATCTTTCATACCCTGGTCGTTTATTAAAATTTTATATCCATATTCAGGGTGGTTTTTTACTTGTTCGAACTGTTCCACACTTAATTTTCCGGGAAAGGTTAGAATTTTCGGGTCTACCCTGCATTTTCCAAGGTCATGTAAAAGAGCACCCACGCCCACTCGGGGTAATTCATCTTCGGGTATATTTACTTCCCTTGCAAGAAATACACTGAAAATTTCAACATTTACGGAATGAGTGTATGTATGGTAGTCAAAACTTGCAATTTTTAACATATATTGGAATGTTGATGGTTCACGGAACATAAAATTCAATGTGTTCTCTACTAATGTTTTAGAACGAGGCAAAAGGTCATGTGAACCAGGATTATCTAACATTTCCTTTACTACTTGTGAGGTTACTTCATATAAAACTTCTACTCGTTTCTGGAGAAAAGCGTGACTATTATTCAATATCTCTCTTAAATTTGTTTCAAGATAATGAGTGTAATAAATTTTATCTTCCGAACGGACAAGAAGGTTTTCGACCCCCTGCGATTTTAATCGGAACATATTTTCTTCTGTAAAGGGTAAATCTTTAGCACGATACAAAATAGGTTCTTTATTTTTTTTGGGAGGTAGTAGATATAAATCAAAGTTTACAATCTTATCAATTTGGAGAATGGATGTAGAAATGGGGAAATAATGGAACGCTGTATATCTATTATTAGAATTGTCAAGGGATTTTTGCCCATACTCTTCATTCATAACTTTATTCCAAATCTCGTTAATAATATTTTACCATAAAAACAATAAAAAAGTTAGTAAACCAAAAATTATATATAAGGAAGGAATAGCAAATAAAAATGTATTCTGTGAGGAGAGAGAATACTCGTCTGGCAAGACTGTGGTTTGTTTTTTAAACTCAGGGAACCAAGAAGATAGAGATTCTTACTACTATTTGTGTATCAACTGAATTATTTTTTAAGAGGTTTCCTTGTCCTCTTTTGAGGTAATGCTTTGCCAGAGGTCCTGGTGATATAGGAAAGGGATGTAAACACCACCAATTACGGGACGAGCACGAAACCCAACGCACTTACCTGTTTGGGTATCATACCAATCTGTCAGAGGGATACGGTCAGGTGTTTCATTCATAAAACGGTAAAAAGGCTGAAAGAGAGTATCGAAATCTGCCCTGTTATTGGTCAAGGTTGCACACCAGATAAGCCAATCTGCTTTTGTATAGTCCTTCCTTATGTCAAGAGGCAAGCCATATTTGTTCTGGTGAGTTTTGTAGTATTCCATTTCCATTTTTGCTACATCTGTGGAAAATAAATTCAAACCTAAAATAGTATCCCAGACAAGGTTATATTTCATACTCCATGTATTGGGTTTGTCAAAGGTAAGGCGAAAATGGTCTCCATCTTTAGCCCGCTCTATCCAATCCCTTGCCATATCTTGTGCTAAGTTTTTCCAGTCCGTTGCTGAGGCAAGGTGCCGTTGTTCACTCATTTTTGCAAACGCACCCAGAGCCATAATGGCTTTCAGCGACAGATTGGTGTTATGTGCTATATGTCCCGCAAAATCGTCAGTGCATAACTGATTTTCTGGGTCTCTGCCATGTGCCTTTAAGTAATTCGCCCACTGTTCGAGAAGTCCCCATTGTTCACGGGCATAATCCATTCTACCTGTAATTGCTGTGTATAGAGCAGTCACTAAAATCATATTTCCACACTCTTCTACGGGCATCTGGTCTTCCAAAATAAATTTACCATTCTCTTCACCATAAACCTGCCCATTGGCTTTTGGATAAGTGCCGACATCGTGCGGTGCAAATTCAAAATTCCATGCAGGCGATTTAGCAAAGCGATACACAGGCTCGAGCATTCCACGCATTAATGATGGTGCAAATAGGGCAAAGAACGGTGATGCAGGATAGGTTAAATCTACGGTTGCAATACATCCATTGGAGAAACATTCTTTGTGAAAGAACCAGGGTGTATTATCTTTTCCAACTACAATTTTGCCACTACCAAATACATGTCGGTAGGTCAAACCAACCAGAGCAGCGTATTCGGTGCTTACTATCTGTGCCGATTCCGCAAGCAAGAACTGGTCCCAATCCTCACATTTTTGTTTCAGTATTGAGTAGTCGCTATAAACTTTATCCAATAATGATGTAAAGTTGTCGCCGTATTCTTTCCAATACCAGGGTCGCAACCTTTCATTCATAAATTCTATTGAGTAAATATCATCATAGCCCACGACAAGATATTTGCTTTGTGCCCCTTGTGGGGGTATTGCAAATGAAAGCAGTGTGGCTAAGGCAACAGGATTATCCCCTACTTCACGGTTTGAATTTTTGTCATCGCTGTCAGGAAGGGTAAATTTTTTAGACAGATTATTCAATATTGTTTTGCGGTCTGCGAGCACGGTTTTTGTGTCCTGTTCGGTTGGACAGGCTACATACAAATATCCCCAATCTATCCGCAGATTATCGCCTGCTTTTTCAAGTATGGGTTGTTCCGTGCTACCTGCTTTCAACAGGGTTAGCCCAGCAGACGAGTTGAGCCGTTCCCATTGTACCGCTTGCTTCTCTTTGTCTACACACCAATCTGTGCCTATGTCAAAATATATCCCTGCTTTGTGTTCCTTTCCGTCCAATGAAGATAGTTCAAATTCTACATAAGTGCAGGGAGTAGAGAGCCATCGAAAATCCTCTGTCAACATCGGTGTAGTAAATGTTAATTGAAGTTTAGCCCCTTCAACTGTGAATTGGTAAACAGTGCGGGTTGGATATACCTTGTAGGAGGTTTGTTTCATAGGTTCACCGCCTAATTCTGTGGGACCCATAAATCGGTATAATTTGCCATCGAGGTTAAGCAAGCCTGACATGGTCCTTGGTTTCCCTGTCCAATGCTTAGCCCACTGTTCCGTCAAGGTATCGTTAAATGACCATACACTTGTATACGGGTCATGCACAATTAGTGGAACTGCAGGTGGGCGAAACCCATCAGGAATCTCCGCAGCATGCAACAAAAGACAGCCCAGCATTTGCACCAATACCATGCTCAATACCATATCCTACTCCTCTTACTTTTTAACACAAAGATAGATTATTAAAAAATTCTAAAAAGATTTTGTTTCAAAAATAATTATTTAAAGAAACAAATTTTTTTATTTTCTCTTAATATACATACCACTCATCAAGGATAATAGAAGTCCGACTGTAATGAAGTCAAAGAGATGTTTCCAGAAATTATCAAAGAGGTCTTTATTAGAAGAATCATCGCAGCCACACCCGCATTCAGGTTCCGTAGCACCTTCGCCTTCGGTTATTCCTTCCGTCGTTCCTTCCACGGTACCTTCATGAGTTCCTTCTATTGAACCTTCCGTAGCGCCTTCGTGTGTTCCTTCCTGAGTTCCTTCTATAACGCCTTCAACTGTTCCTTCGGTCGTTCCTTCTACAACACCTTCGACTGTTCCCTCTACAACCCCTTCACCTTCGACTGTTCCTTCGGTCGTTCCTTCTACAACACCTTCGCAGGAACCCATATCCTCTCCTTCATAATTACCCTGCCATCTTAATACAGGATACTCGACTCCATTGTGGATAAACCATATACCTACAAAGTCCCAACCTGTATATGTGGTATTACATTTCATCTCTATTGTGGTTGCGGCAAAGGCACCGTCGGAGTTCTTTTGTTTTGATACCTCCATATCCCAATAGCAATAATCAAAGGTTCCTTTGTAATTGAAACCATTAAACCCACCTACCGTCTCGAGTTCCGTGCCTGTAGATGTCCCTTTAACAACACCTACCGAATAACACTTTCCGATAGAACCTGAATTTTTGCCTGAAAATCCGCCTGCAATTGAGTATGCGGTGACATTGACGGTGGAATAACAATTTGTTATATTTCCTGCATTATCCCCGATAAATCCGCCCACAGTTTGGGAACTCGGCTCGTCTATTGCTCCTGCGGAATAGCACTCTGAAATAATGCCTTTGCTCTGTGAACCAATAAAACCACCCAGGTTAAAATCCCCTTTAATTTGTGTTAATGCTTTACAAACAATTATAGAGGCACCTGCACTTTGTCCCAATAGTCCACCGACTGTATCGTAGCCTTCCACGGTTCCTGATGCACTGCATATAACCACAGAGCCTCCATTACTCTGCCCTATCAATCCACCTACATATACATTCCCATTAACCTGTGCATCACTTACCTTACAGTTCTCAACGGTTCCCCTTACATTTTGTCCGACCAGAGCACCGACCTTCCAGTCGCCTGTAATCCGACAGCCCTCCAGTTCAAGCATGGATATTTTGCCTCCGGGAGATAAACAGCCAATCAGTCCCACATTATCGGTATCAATTCGATTGATATATAAACCTGTAATTTTATAGCCTCCTCCATTTATTGTGCCGCAAAATTCAGTTATGGGTTCAAATCCTTTGCCATCGTTCCATTCCTCTGTAGATTCGGCATCAATATCGTTAGTCAGGATATAGTTCCCGAACCATGGATAATCCAGACTTTTACCAATTTGTTGCAATTCTTCAATTGTCGCAATGGGTATATTCCCTGGCTCTGGGAATGCCACAGGACCCAATACCTGTAGATAAGGATAACCTCCACTCTGTTCAAGTCCCCATACATTTTCAAAATCCCAATTTACATAAGTGGCTTCTCCGCTCATCTGAATAGTTGTTTTCCCTGTTCCACCGGCAGAGGTGTTCAAACCCGATTTTTCCTTGTCCCAATAACTGGAAATTACTTCACCATCATTGTTGACTCCAATTAATCCACCATAGTTAATCTTGCCACTTACTCTACCCACAAAATAAGTGTTCTCAGTCTTTCCTCCTTCATTTCTCCCGACCAATCCGCCGACCCAGGTATCTCCTTTGATAAAACTCATTGAAAAACTATTTTTTATACTTCCTGAATTTAGCCCAACAAACCCACCCACACTGTTTGTCGCTTCAATGCTCCCTGAACTATAACATCTTTCTACTGTGCCCCTATTTGTCCCAACAATTGCGCCTACCTGTTCATCCCCTTTAATTATATAATTTTCAATACCTAAATTTTCTATCTTACCAGATGCACCCAAAACACCAAATAAACCTATATTGTCAGAGGTGGGACGATTAATATACAATCCTGTAATTTTGTGCCCATTTCCATTAAAGGTTCCTGTAAAGGGCATATTCCCTGTGCCTATAGGTTCATAACCTTCATCGTCTTCCTTTGTCAAACCTCCGCTTAAATCCAGGTCTATTTTAAGAATATAGTCCCCATATAACGGTAAATAGGTTTCTTTTCCAATGGCTAAAAACTTTTCCAGAGTGTCTATGGCTATTGTTTCATATAGGGTTTGTGCCTTCAAGGAATTTTCTATCGTGTCCAATGCGATAAAATCTGCATAAGAAATGGACATGAGACAGAAAGTTACAAAAGAAAGGAGAATAAAACATTTTCTAAACAGAACAAACTTATTCATACATAAAACCCTTTTTATATTGTTAATGAGCAATATTTAATTTCTTTATTTTATATCTATTTTACATTTATTATCTAACCTATTCAAAAAAGAATTCAAAATATTTTTGACAAATTAACAGAAGTTTTAAGTCCTAATTAATATTAATTATGAGAGTGTTCTTAACCCGATTGGGTATTTCATAACTGGACATCAATCTAAAAAGTTGCGAAAGAGTATAAACGGACTATGTAGTCAGCGTTGATTGCAGTAGTAAAATAAAGTATGAATATATTTTCCCATTATTAAAAGTCAAAAATATTGTAAAATGATTGCAACCCAAGGGTAATAAGTTAAATTTGAGATATGTATGGAAACATTAAGTATTCTAAGCCAGAAAACATTATTGAAAATTAATAATTTGAACATTCGTCTCCAAACACGGCGTGGAGATATTTACCCCGTTCAGGGTATTTCTTGTAGCCTTGAAGAAAATGAGATTGTCGGGATTGTTGGTGAATCAGGTTCAGGAAAGAGTGTTTTTGCTCTGTCTCTGGCAAGACTTTTGCCCGAAAAAATGTTAAAAATTGAAGCAGAAAAGTTACAGTTTTTACAGTATGATTTGCTAAATCTTTCTCAAAAGGAATGGCAGAAAATCAGAGGATTGCTTATTGGTTATGTGTTTCAGGATTCTTTAGTTTCTTTGAATCCACATTTAACAATAGGCTATCAACTTATAGAGCCATTGCGAATTCATCATAATATTTCTATAGAAAAAGCGAGACAGATAGGTATTGACTTTTTGAAATTGGTTCAAATTCCTGACCCGGAATTACAAATGCAAAGGTACCCACATCATTTATCTGGTGGGATGCGACAACGCGTAGCCATTGCGATGGCGCTTATTACAAAGCCAAAACTTCTGATTGCCGATGAACCGACAACGGCTCTGGACGCCACTTTGCAGGCACAGATTTTGAACCTGTTTAAGAGACTTCATAAGGAAAAACCATTTACAATGATAATTATTACTCATGACCTTAGCCTTGTCGCAGGTCTCTGCCACCGTGTTTGGATTATGTATGCGGGGAAGATAGTGGAAAAGGCAACTGTATCGCAATTGTTTCAAAAACCGTTGCATCCTTATACCCAGGCATTGCTATCCCTGAAACAGAACCTGGGTTCACGGAGAAGGTTAGAGCATTTACCCGGGACACCACCTGACTTACGAAATTATATAGAACGATGCCCGTTTGCTGAGAGATGCCCTTATGCGGTCCAGGAGTGTTATGAACAACCCATACATCTTACAGAACTTGAACCCCAGCATTTTACCGCTTGCCGACGCATCATTCACAATGACATTCAGACAAAAATATAAATAGCCTGAATATATGAGACCCATCGTAGTTCTACTTTTCTAAAATCTGTAGACCTTTATCTTTATAGTATAGTATTTATTTACCGCGGACAATTGCGAATAAAGATTCAACGGCATTCTTTAATTGCGATGCTTGAGCAGAAAGTTGTTCAGCCGTAGATGCGGTTTCTTCAGAAGCGGCTGAAATATTCTGGGACACCTCATTGATAGAAGAAATTGCCGTGTTGATTTGCTCAATGCTTTGAGACTGTTCTTCGGTTCTTACAGAAATTTCAGAGATAAGGGTTACAATTTTTTGGAACGATTCTGTAATAGACTGTATAGCGAGAGAAACTTTTTTAACTACTTCTGAGCCTTTTTCTACATTGCCTTGAGATTGTTTTATCAAATCCTCTGTTTCTTTAGCAGCAACAGCCGTTCTCTGGGCTAAATTTCTAACTTCTTCTGCAACTACGGCAAATCCTCTACCTGCTTCACCTGCACGAGCCGCTTCTACAGCAGCATTCAGGGCTAATAGATTTGTTTGAAAAGCCACATCCCCTATTGTTTTTGTAATATTCGCAGTTTCCTCTGAAGATTTCTTAATTGAATCCATAGTTTGAACAAGTTCAAGGACGGCTACTGTGTTTTGTTTCGTTGTTGTTTGAATAGACAAAATCTGGCTCTTTGCTTCTTCAGAATTTGTTGCGGTCTCACGGACATGAGAAGAGATTTCTTGCAAAGATGCGGAAGTCTCTTCTAATGAGGAAGCCTGATTGCTTACCTGGGACGCCATATCCTGGCTACTATCGGTTAAATGTTCTGAGGCAAAAGTAACCTGGTCACCAGTCTCTTTCAGCAAATCTGACAAGTTTATTATTTGAGAAGTAAGTCGTCGTGCCATGATAAACCAAACTACTAATGCGATAAATAATATAATTGCAGAAATAATCGAAATCATTATAATTAGACCACGGAAAGAACTCCTTATATCTTTCTCCACCTCTTGTAATTCATCAATATAAGCACTTGCTCCGATTACCCAATCCCATGGTTCAAAATAAACAATCTGGACTATCTTTTTTCGTGGGGAAGGGTCATCTTGGGTTTTCCATGAATAGTAATGGACGGTTGTTTCTTTTCCTTTCAAAGTTAGGGCTTTGTTGATTATTTCCTGGACAAAATATTTTCCCTCTGCGTCCTTTGTTTCCCACTCATTTAGTCCATCCCGTGTACCTTTGTAAGTAATTACAGCATATCCCTTATTAGCCCCTTTTCCGTTAAAAACAAATACATAACCTGTTTTCCCTATTACAATGTCCATAATTGCTTTTCTCAGTGCAGAGGCACTTTCTTGTGGAATACCTGCATATAACATACCGACTATATTACCCTTGTTATCATATATCGGGTCATAAGCCGTTACATACCAACGGTCAACGACAAATGCTCGCCCTTTATATCTCTCACCTTTGAGCACCGTACTGACTACGATATTAGGAGTGCCCCCCGTTTCTTTTGCAGGAATAAATGTTCCTATAGCACGCTCTCCCTCTTTCGTCTGGACATTTGTACAGATACGAAGCATATCACCAGCGTCGTTCATCTTTTGAAATATAGTGCAAGTAACCTCTTGCAATTTTTTAACTTCATCTACAATAGGAGATAGAACATTTATGTCTTTATTGGGAGAGATGGGTTTATCTCCGATATTCATTGCAGGAAGAGTCAAAACCTGTTTTTCGTTGGTAAATTGATTAATTCCTTCCCAGGATGTTAATACATCTGTATTAATGCTAACCCCCCCAGCGTCTTTCAATAATTTTTGAGCCACATCCAGACTTTTACTTACAAAAAACTCCAACACCTCTCGTTGAGTTTCACAAAGGTTGTAAATACCTTCCGTGGTATGTTTTAAGTCGGCACCTGAAAGCTGATTCGTTTTATCCAGAACTGAGACAAGGAGATTGTTATTCTGAAAGTAAACGACAAAGCACAAAATTAAAGATGGAATAATAGTAAAAATAGTACCTAGAAAAAGGATTTTTGCCATTAGAGATAATTTCATGTTCTTTTCCCCTTTATGTTAATGTCTTCCATTATTATTTGTAATATTTTACCACTATAATAAAACCTTCAAAAGAAATTAATTCATCATATAATATCAAAAATAAACAAAAATAAGTAAAATTTAAAAATAGGTAACAATCAGAGACCTCTAAAAGATTATTTTATATAGTAGAGGTGTAGAATTTTGTATTTGTTCAGTTTTATCGGTCTTATAAGAGTTATTTTCCCCTATTTACATCCTTTTTTTCATAATGTATGCTCCTTTAGAGACAGGCTCTTTCCTAAAGCCACTATTTGGGGCTAAAACGGCGATTTGATTTTTTAAATATATGTTTTATATACTATATTTCTATGTTTCTTTAACCTTTATTCATTAAACTCCAAAAGTAAGGATTAATTTTATGAGCAAAAAAGGTTTTACTCTTATCGAACTGCTGGTAGTAATTGCTATCATTGGTATTCTCGCAGCAATTTTATTACCAGCCTTAGCACGAGCCCGTGAAGCGGCACGCCGTTCTAGTTGCCAGAACAACCTGAAACAGTGGGGACTGGTCTATAAAATGTATTCCGGCGAGTCCAAGGGAGAAAAATATCCTCCACTACAAACTTATAACCCAATCAAAAATAAGAGTGCCCTTGCGGCGGGTCCTCAGGTAAGTGCGATTTATCCTGAGTATTTGACTGACCCCTACATCATGATTTGCCCCTCAGACCCGGATGCAGGAAAGAATCGGCAAGATTTAGAAAATCATAACGGAAATATAATAGAACTTTCCGATGATATTGATGCCAGTTATGCTTATTTTGGCTGGGTTTTTGACAACTTAAAGCCCTCTGCTCCTGCCAGTGGTTTTACTATTGTAGGTGTGTTGTCTACTCTGTTAGGCAGCAATTTTGACTCGAGTCAGTTAGTACCTATTCAGATAGCGGGTGCTTTAGATGGATTATATAAGGACAACACAACGGATGTGGCTAATTACATTTCTAAT
>Ga0116191_1004124_pt1 | contig 10412 bp, 10 predicted proteins | sample AD_UKC111_MetaG_FD_89897 | JGI IMG/M metagenome (GOLD analysis project Ga0116191, IMG submission 89897) | Active sludge microbial communities of municipal wastewater-treating anaerobic digesters from Hong Kong - AD_UKC111_MetaG | ecosystem: Engineered > Bioreactor > Anaerobic > Digestate...
AAAAAGCCTGTCCAGCCTGATCAGCTGGATGAAAAGACCTTTTCGCTCTTCCTGGATACAGCTAATTTGCCTGATCCTGATCTGCTGATCAGGACCAGCGGCGAGACGAGACTTTCGAATTTCCTACTCTGGCAGTGCGCCTATACTGAATTCTGGATTACTCCTGTTCTCTGGCCTGATTTCCGGAAAAAAGACCTCTTGCAAGCCATTGTTGATTACCAGAAAAGGGAAAGAAGATTCGGGGGCGTCAGCCAGAAAGAAGATTAATCGGGATGAGTTTAGCTCAAAGAACAAAATCAGCTTTAATTTTAATTGCGGTTTTATTTTTAATCATCCAGTTTACCCCACCCTGGATTTTTTTTCTCCTGGTCCAGGCGATTATTATTGGCGGGCTGCTGGAGTTCTATAACTTAAGCAACCGGCGTAAATTTTATCCCAAAAAATTACTGGGCTGCCTGTTTGCTTTAATCATCGGAGCTACTTTCTATTTTGATCAGTTCCCTTTTTTACTGGGCTTTACTCTGATTACCATCATAGCGTTTGTCTATTTTGTCATTGACACCAATACCTTAGAGAAACTGGCCATTTTCCCCGGCTCTTTCAGCGTAACCGTCTCGGGGGTGATCTATGTCAGCCTGACTATCAATTTTTTTTACTGGATTAGAAGGGATTTTGGGTTACTCTGGCTCTATCTGTTGTTCACAGTTATCTTTCTGGGAGATACCGGGGCTTTTTTGATCGGAAAGAAATTTGGCCGTCACAAAATGACTCCGATCGCCAGCCCGAATAAGACCTGGGAAGGTGCCATCGGCGGGATTATCTGGGCCGTGGCCGGCGGCTGGCTGGCCAGAACTGTTCTTCTGCCCAGGTTCCCCTTATTAGAGATTTTGGTTTTGAGCGCTGTTGTCCATGCCGGGGCCCAGGTGGCTGACCCGCTTGAGTCGCTTTTTAAGAGAGCGGCTGGAGTTAAAGATTCGTCTAATCTTATTCCCGGTCATGGTGGTATCCTGGACCGGATTGATAGCTTTACCTTAGCCTGTCCGTTTTTTTATTATCTGATGAAACTGCTGATCATTAAATAAAAGACAATCTGAATAACAATTGAAGATGAATAAAAGCCGAAAAAAAGTCATTATCCTCGGGAGCACCGGTTCAATTGGCAGCAGCACGCTCGATGTCATCCGCCACTATCCCGGGAAATTTGAAATCACCGGCCTGGCTGGCGGGAAAAATATCAGACTGCTGGCGGAACAGATTGAAGAATTCAGGCCGCAGGCGGCGGCGGTTAAAAGACCGGCCGATTCACTTCGCCTGCAGAAAAAGTTTAGTCGAACCGGCCCAAAAATTTTAGCCGGTGAAACTGGATTGATTGACCTGGTCACTGGCCTCCAGGCGGATCTGGTGGTTTCTGCTATTACCGGCATCGCCGGGCTGAAACCAACCCTGGCCGCTCTCGAGGCCAGGAAAGATGTAGCTCTGGCCAATAAAGAATCAATGGTGGTGGCTGGCCCATTTTTAAAGAAGGTAGCTTCCCGGACAGGGGCCAGGATTATTCCGGTTGACAGCGAACATTCGGCTATTTTTCAGTGTCTTCAGGGGCAAAGAAAAAAATATCTTAAAAGGGTTTATTTAACAGCTTCCGGTGGTCCTTTTTTCCGCCTGCCTTTAAGTGATCTGGCTGACCGCCGGGTGGAGGAAGCTTTAAAACATCCGCGCTGGAGCATGGGGAAAAAGGTGACCATCGATTCAGCCACTCTGATGAATAAGGGCCTGGAGCTAATTGAAGCTAAATGGTTATTTGATTTGGAGCCAGACCAGTTGCAGGTCCTGATTCATCCTCAGAGCCTGGTTCATGCCCTGGTTGAGTTCCGGGATGGCTCGATCCTGGCTGAATTAAGTCAGACCGACATGAGAATCCCGATCCAGTATGCCTTGAGTTATCCCGAGCGGCTGGAATCCTGCCTGCCACCTCTCAATCTGGCCAGCCTGACCGGTCTGGAATTTTATCCGGTGGAGGAGAAAGAGAGATATCCACTCTTTTTCCTGGCCAGAAAAGCCCTGCTGGCTGACCTGAGTTATCCGGTCAGGCTGAATGCCGCCAATGAAGTGGCCGTGACCGCTTTTCTGAATGGCAAAATTAAGTTCGGCCAGATAAATTTAATAGTTGATCATTGCTACCGGCAGCCTCAACCGGGCAGGATCAGCTCAATTGAGGATATTTTTGAAATAGACCGGAAGACAAGAATTATGGCTAATCAATATCTAAATCAGTTAGTCAATATGAAGGGAAAGTAGAAATGACCATTGTCGGCACCATAGTGGCCTTTATCATTGTTTTCGGCGTGCTGGTTTTTATTCATGAATTCGGACATTTTTTTACCGCCAAGCTGGTCGGGGTTAGAGTCGAAGTCTTTTCCTTAGGCTTTGGCCAGCGCCTGTTTGGTTTTAAAAAGGGGGGGACTGATTACCGGGTTTGCCTCATTCCACTCGGCGGTTATGTGAAACTGCTGGGTGAAGGTATGTTCGATAAGAACCGGGAATTAGCCCCGGATGATTTTATGGCTAAAAACCGGTTTCAGCGGTTTTTGATCATGGTCATGGGTTCAATCATGAATATCATTCTGGCCATCGTCCTGGTGGCCATTATCAATATGGCCGGAGTGACCGTGCCTGAATATCAGGAACAGCCGCCAGTTATCGGCTATATTGATCCTGGTTCACCAGCAGAAAAAGCCGGGTTGCTGATTGAGGATGAAATTCTTAAAATCAATGGCCGTCAGGTAAAAACCTGGAATGATGTCGAAATAACCATTGGCTCAAAGCCTGACCAGGTTTTAACCCTGGAGGTTAAAAGGTCTGGCCAGATTCTAAATGTTCCACTCAAGACTGATAAAATTACCAAGTATGACATGGGCTATGCCGGCTTCCGGGCGAAAATTCTTACCCAGGTCATGATGGTTACTCCCGGTTCGCCGGCGGAAAAAGCAGGGGTTAAACCAGGAGACGTCATGCTGGCCATTAACGACCAGCCGGTCTTTTTCTATAATTTTGTGGAGAAAATAGAAAAGAATCCGGAGGTACCGGTCAAGATTACTGTTGATCGTCAGGGGCAGATTCTTGATTTGACTGTTACTCCCAGAAAAGAAGGCAATGTAGGAAAAATTGGCGTTATGCAGGGGGCTAAATCGGTTACCCAGAAGTACTCGTTGTTCCCGGCCATTGCCCGCAGTCTGAATGACAATGCCAAAAACACCTTTCTGGTCATGAATTTTCTAAAAGACCTGTTTACCGGCCGGGCCTCAGCCAAACAACTGGGTGGTCCACTTGAAATCGCCAAATTTTCTTATGCGGCTATGCAGATGGGACTGCTGCAGCTGCTGTCCTGGATTGCCATTATCAGCCTGCAGCTCGGGATTTTGAACCTGCTGCCTATTCCGGTTTTTGACGGCGGCCAGATTTTTGTCTTGATGATTGAAGCTATTATTAGAAGGGATCTAAGCCCCAGGATGAGAGAAATCTGGCTGCAGATCGGTTTCTTGCTGGTCATTTTTATCATGGGTTTTGTCATTTTAAATGATCTGGTTAAAGCCATGCCGGCTGGCTGGAAAAGCCTCGGTGATGTTTTTAAAAAAATAGGTGACAGCCTGAGTCACCTCTTTAATCATTAGGATTGGCTGAAAAGATGACCCAACCTTTATTCCCCCGGCGACCGACAAGGGTGGTCAGGGTTGGACAGGTGGAAATCGGCGGTGGAGCTCCGATCGTGGTCCAGTCAATGACCAAAACCAGAACGGCTGAGGTCGAACCGACGGTCAGACAGATTAACAGGATGGAGAGAGCCGGCTGCCAGCTGATCCGGCTGGCCGTGCCGGAAATGGCTGATGCTTTAGCCCTCAGGGAAATCAAGAAAAAAGTCAATCTGCCGCTTATTGCAGATATCCATTTTGACCCGCGGCTGGCCATAGCCTCAATTGTGGCTGGAGTGGACGGCCTGAGGATTAATCCAGGGACTTTCGGTTCCAGGAGCAAATTAAAAGAGGTGGTTGCCCTGGCTAAGGAGAGAAAAATTCCAATTAGAATCGGCATTAATTCCGGTTCGCTGGAAAAGGACTTAAGGTCTAAATATGGAGAAGTTACTCCAGAAGCTATGGTTGAAAGTGCTCTCAGAGAAATAAAGCTCCTCGAGGATCTGGGTTTTTATGATATTAAAATTTCCCTTAAAGCTTCTGATATCGGGAGAACCGTGGAAGCTTACCGGCTGCTGGCGGACAAGGTTGATTATCCTTTTCACGCTGGAATCACTGAAGCCGGGACTTTATTCCGGGGCAGTCTGAAGTCGGCCGCCGGCCTGAGCCTGCTGATCCGGGAAGGTCTGGCTGATACGATTAGAGTTTCGCTAACTGCTCCGCCTGAAAGAGAAGTGGAAGTGGCCCACCTGATCCTCCAGGATCTGGGCTTAAAAGAGTCGGGAATAAACTTTATTTCCTGCCCGGGCTGTGGCCGGAGCCAGATAGACATAGAAAAGCTGGCCAGTCAGGTGGAGAAAAAAATTTCAGCCGTCAAGGCTAATCTGACGGTGGCGGTGATGGGCTGTCCGGTCAATGGTCCGGGAGAAGCTAAAGAAGCGGATCTCGGCCTGGCCGGCGGGAAGGGGACAGGCATAATTTTTAAAAAGGGAAAGGTCGTTAAGAAAGTGCCGGCGGAGAAAATCGTGGAAGAACTGGTCAAGGAAGTCTTCAATCTGGCTGCTGAAGAAAAAAATAAGAAATAAGAAAGAACGATAAAAAAGAGAGTCGTGATGCAAACAAACGGCAGTCAGCAGCGGGGAAAAAGCAGGCTGAAGAAAAGAAGCGGCCGGCCCCTGAGCCAAAGCCTGGCCCGAAAGTATGAAAGATTAAAAAACGAGTTGAAAACAGCCGGCAGTGTTCTGGTCGCTTTTTCCGGAGGGGTGGATAGCAGCCTGCTTCTCCAGGTGGCAGTTGACGTTCTTAAAGATAAGGTTCTGGCCGTCACGGTTGATACGCCCCTCTTCAGCCGGCAGGAAATACGGGCGGCTCAAAAACTGGCTAAAAACCTCCAGGTCAGTTTGATGATCATCAAAGCTAACAGCCTGGAGCTTCCAGCCGTGGCTAAAAATTCTAAAGAGCGCTGCTATTATTGTAAATTATTTATTTTCTCCAGGCTCAAACAAATAGCTAAAGACAAAGGCCTGGATAAAATTGTAGAAGGCTCCAACCTTGATGACACTAAGGATTTTCGGCCGGGGAAGAAGGCCATTGAGGAACTGGGGATCAGATCGCCTCTGGAGGAAGCTGGTTTTAGCAAGAACGAGATCAGGCAACTGGCTAAATATCTTGGTTTACCCAACTGGAATAAGCCGGGAGCGGCCTGTTTAGCTTCCAGAATTCCCTATGGCCAGCCTCTTGACCGGAATCTCCTGAGCAAAATAGAAAGAGGAGAGAGAGCCCTGATTTCCTTGGGCTTCGGCCAGGTCAGATTAAGGCATCATGGTGAAATAGCTAGAATTGAGATCAGCCCGGAGGAATTCTCCCTCTGGTTGAAGCCGGGGATCAGAAGCAGGGCCGTGGCTTCTTTAAAAAAGCTTGGCTACCGGTATGTCGCCCTTGATTTGGAAGGCTACCGGACAGGCAGCCTTAACCCGCCGGCAGTGAACTAATAAGGGGCCAATTAGAAGCAACACTATCTTCGTCATCAGGTTTCTTTTACCTCATTGGCTGGCTTCTTCCCGGCCAGAGCTTCCAGCAGATTGTTAACAGCCATCAAGCTCATCTGCAGTCTGGTTTCATAGGTGGCGCTGCCGATATGAGGCAGGACGGCCACATTTTTGAGCGAAAGCAATTCTGGCTCAATCCGGGGCTCATGCTCATAGACATCGAACCCGGCAGCCCACAACCGGCCATTTTTTAAGGCTTCGGTCAAAGCTTTTTCATCGACTATGGCCCCCCGGGCCACATTGATCAGGACAGCCGATTGTTTCATAAGGGCGAGCTTCTCACTCGAGATTAAATGATCTGAGTCAGGATTGAGTGAAGCATGAATGGAGACAATGTCGGCTTCAGCCAGAAGAGAGTCAAGCTGGCGGTAGTCAACCTTAAGAGTCTTCTCTTTTTCAGGACTCAATCGATGGCGGTTATAATAGATAATTTTGAGCCCGAAGCCCTGAGCTCTCCGGGCCACCGCCTGACCGATTTGACCCAGGCCAATAATACCCAGAGTTTTTCCCTGGAGTCCCTGACCGAGAAAGAGGTCAATTCTCCAGCCTTTAAACTTACCCTGGCGGCAAAAGTCATCAGCTTCTATTAACCGCCTGGTGGTGGCCAGAATCAGAGCTAAAGTCAGGTCAGCCGTGGGTTCGGTCAGAATATCCGGAGTATTGGTGACAATAATTCCACGGCTTCTGGCTGACTTAAGGTCAATATTATTAGTTCCGACGGCACAATTGGAAATAGCTCGCAAGGCCGGAGCCTTTTCTAATAGTTCCCGGTCAACCAGGTCAGACAAAAAACAAAGGAGGCCTTCTTTATCTTGAATTTTTTCGGCCAGTTCAGCCGGGGGAAGGAAGTCTTCGCTGGTGGCCAGTTCGAGTTCTGTCTGTCGAGCTAAATAATCCATGGCTTCCTTTAACAGGGGATGAGTTAGAAGGACTTTTGGTTTCATGTTTTCCGCCTCAAATCTTAATATATTTTTAAGACTCAAAAATCAGGGGCCTGAAATAATTATCGGTAGCTGACCGGACCTGCCGGCCGGCCATCAAATTACGCCAGAAGGATAAAGACAGCCGGTCGGAAACAATAAAAAGCCCGGCCGCCTCCAGTCCGTAAAACCGCGAAAAAGCCAGCACGGCTGAGATCTCCATATCAACAGCCAGAATTCCTTTTTGCTGCATCTTTTTTAGCCAGGCTGGAGTCTCACGATAAGGAGCATCGGTCGAAACTATAGCCCCTTCGGCATAGGGCAATTTCCTGCTTTCCAGATGATCAAGTAACTCCTGCCGGCAGGCTTTTGAGACCTGATAAAGCCTGTCTTTGCGGGGTAAATAATGGCTTGAGGTCCCTTCATCAGACAGGGCGGAGAGGGGTAGAAGAGCCTGGCCTATCTCCAGCTGTTCGGTGAGAGAGCCGCAGTAGCTGAGCAGAATTATCTCTTTCAACTTGCCCAGCCTGAGCTTTTCCAGCGAGCTCACGCTCGAAGAAGCCCCGACCGGTCCATAGAGGATAGCCTGGTTCTCAAGATAAAAAAGCTCGCTTTGATGGAGGCCGATTTTCCGGCTGGCTTTTTTCTTTAAGTCAGAAAGGATCCCGGGGAAAGGCATAAAAGGAATAAAAATCAAGCGGCCGGCTGGTATGTCCGGACCGCGAAACTCAGGCCTGGCAATTGATTCCTGTCTCATAATTTCTCCTAAAGTTAGCAGATTTTTAGCTTCCGGGCAACCCTTGAGTTCTACCTGAGTTTACAAACTTCAGGATGTTCTTTAGAATGGAAGCATGGAGTTTAAAGAAATTAGCCTCAGCGATCTGAGGCTCAAAGATAGACGTTTTAATTTTACTCTGGACGAACCGGATGAGAAGTTCCTGGCTTCGGTCAGGCAGGTTGGAATAACTGAGCCGGTTAAAATAAAGGCAGAAGATGGCAGTTTAATTTTGGTGACTGGCTGGAAAAGGATGGAGTCGGCCCGGGCTGGCGGACTGAAAAAGATTCCAGTCCGGATTCTTCCAGCTGGCTTAACTGACCTTGAAATTTTGAGGCTGGCTTTTTTTGAAAATTATCCACAAAGAGATTTTTCTTTAGCTGAAAAAGCTCTGCTGGTAAAAAAATTTCTGGAGTTTGGTCTCAGCCAGGAAGAGCTAATCAGAGAAATTCTGCCCCGGCTGCAATTGCCGCCGGAAAGGCCAACAATTGAAACTCTGGTCAAACTGGCAGCTTTAGACCGGGCTCTGCCCGGAATCCACCGCGGCCGCTGGAAACTTGCCACTGCCCGGCTTTTCCTGTCCTTTCCGTTAGAAGAGCAAAAGCTGATCGTTGGCTTGGCTGGCGCCTTTAATCACAATCAGCAGGCAGAATTGATTGATCTGCTTTTTACTTTGAAGAAAAGGCAGGCGAAACCACTGGCTGCTATTCTAAGCGAGCAGGAGATTGAACCACTGGTGAAGGAGATGAAAGAAGGAAAGCCACCGGCGGCTGATAGGCTGCTAACTGCCTTAAGAGAAAAGGCCGTACCCCGGTTGAGCTGCCTTAACCGGGAAATTCAAGCAGCCATCAAAAAGATTAACCTGCCTGGCCAGGGTCGGCTCAACTATGATCAAACTTTAGAAAAAACGGGGGTCTCAATCTGGCTGGAAGCCAGGAGTAAAGACGAACTGGAAAGTGCCCTTAAAAACTTGAACGAAAGTCTAAAGGCCGGGGAGTGGGATACTTTATTTAAAATTTTAAACAACAAGATTGATGAGTAGCTGGACGGATGTCCTGGATTAAACAATTAAAAAAAATCTATGTAAACCGCCAGGTCAAAAATTCTCCGCTGGTCGAAAATATTTTGAGCCGGTTGGTTTCTATTCCATTTCAATTAGTTGATGGCCTGGAAGACATCCAGTCAGAGTTGCAACTCGCCCCTGACCCGATTGCTGAAAGCAAAAGGACCCTGTTTTTAACCAGGGAAAAGGCTTTTATCCGTCCCTGCCCCTGCACTCGGGGGGCGGTTGGCTGCGGTTACTGGACTCTCGATCTTGACCTTAACTGTCCTCTTGACTGCAGCTACTGCCTGCTTCAGGCCTATTTTGACCTTCAGCCTCTGACCATAGCTGTCAACCGCCACGAGCTTGAAGCCGAGCTCAAGGCTTTCTTCGGCCACAGAAATAGCCAGGTTGTAAGGCTGGGGACAGGGGAGCTAAGCGATTCTTTAGCCCTTGACTCCATAACCGGTCAGGCCTCTTTTCTGGCGGGCCTTTTCAGGCAGCGGGAAGGAGTCTGGCTTGAACTTAAAACCAAAACTGCTTCCATTGACTCCTTATTGGAAATTTCTCCGCCAGACAAGGTAGTGGTAGCCTGGTCATTGAACTCAAAGAGAATAATTGCTTCCGAAGAAAACGGCTCAGCCAGCCTGGAAGAAAGGTTAGGGTCTGCCGCCCGGGCAGTGGAGCATGGTTATAAGGTGGCCTTCCACTTTGATCCGGTCATCTATTATTACAACTGGGAAAGAGAATATGAAGAGGTAATTGAGGAATTGTTAGAAAAGGTGCCAGCCGGGTCAATTGCCTGGATTAGCTTAGGGACGCTTCGCTTCCCGGGGAAGCTCAAGGAAATAGCCAGAGAGAGGTTTTCTCAAAGTCTGATCTTTGAGGAGGAATTCGTCAGGGCCTGGGATGGGAAATTCAGATACCCTAAGCCTTTAAGGCTGAAGATTTATAAGAAATTTAAAGACCTGTTTCAGGCTCAAGCCTTAAGCGACAGGTTGTACCTTTGCATGGAATCGCCAGAAGTTTGGAAAGAATTTACCAGACAAAATAAAAAGGGGAAGCTTTTGGCTTCCCCTTTTTCGTGGCTTAATTAATAAAAGCGAAATTAAGGAAATCAGGTTCCCTCAGTCGCTTTCTTCTCTGTGATTATACCTACCAGCTCAATTCCTGCTTGCTGGACCGAGTAGATGACATCAACTATCTTGCCGAACTCGAGATTCTGGTCAGCTCTGAGATACAGCTTCTTATCTTTGGCCGTTAAGAGGGACTCTTCCAGGGCCGAAGCCAGGCCATCGAGCGTGATCCGCTGATCTTTGAGGTACAGGCTGCCATCAGCTTTGATGGACAGAACTATTTCCGGGTTATCGGACATGTTAGCGGCATTAAGAGCTGTCGGTATCTGAACATCAACACCCTTTTGAACGAGGGGGGTAACGATCATGAAAATGATGAGCAGAACCAGAAGAACGTCACAGAGAGGAACGACATTGGGTTCAGACTTTACGGTCTCTTTTTTATCCGTTGACACTGAAAAAGCCATTGTCTTTCTCTCTTTTTGAAAAAATTTGCTAAGTGCCGTTACTTAGATTCAGTCGTCCGCACGAAATAGTCAGTCAGCTGAGATGTCGTGTTTTCCATTTCGGTATTGTAGACTTCAATGCTGGAATTCAGGGTATTGAAGGCCCAGAGGGCGATAACAGCCACCGCAATACCGAAAGCGGTCGTAATCAGAGCTTCAGCGATACCAGCCGAGACAGCGCCGATTCCACCGGAACCAGTCAAAGCCATGCCACGGAACGCATTGATGATACCAAAAATAGTTCCGAACAGACCAATGAATGGTGCCGAGGTAGCAATGGTCGCCATGACACTTAAGCCTCTTCTGAGCTCTTGAGTAAAGAGAGACTGAGCCCGTTCGCAGCCTCTCTGGGCTGAGTT
>Ga0116191_1004125_pt1 | contig 10410 bp, 10 predicted proteins | sample AD_UKC111_MetaG_FD_89897 | JGI IMG/M metagenome (GOLD analysis project Ga0116191, IMG submission 89897) | Active sludge microbial communities of municipal wastewater-treating anaerobic digesters from Hong Kong - AD_UKC111_MetaG | ecosystem: Engineered > Bioreactor > Anaerobic > Digestate...
AGGGATTGTATGTTAGTAGATTTCGACGCTCTAGATGGGCAAATCAAGAGTGAACACGAAGAAATAAAGATACGGGAAACAGCGAGAAACTTGCGTGGCCTTAAACAGCTGATGGGTCCTGTTACTTGCGTTTGGTCTGATTATGTACTGGAAGCAGCTAAGATTGCAAATTTGACAGAAAATGAGAGAAAAGCTCTGCTGAGAGAGATGGAAGCTGATATTAGACGTGCTGTTAAGAAAGATAAATCCAAATGCGTGTATGGTGCTATCGTAGCATTCGTAGCACTAAAACAGATAGATATAGCAGATTTCGCATTCACATATGCTAGTATGCTTAACTTAGACTTAGAAGAATTAGAAAATCAAACTGAAAGATTACGCCACGCTGAAAAGGTACTTATGAGTTTCTTTGTAGTCTATCGAGATAGACCAGAAATTCTGAGTGTCCTCAAGAAACTAGCACCAGTAGATCAGGCTAATACATTCCAACGACTTGCACGTAGACCAATCTCAGTTATTATGGAATCACTTAATGCAAGTAAGATCAGGTTTAGAAAACTACTTGGAGGTGATAGCGATGCTTGGTGGTATCTATAGGAGATTTACGGTTAAGACAGCAGCAATTGTAGACAACGCGGGCAAGGCAATAGTAGTTCCTACTAGTGAGTATGATTATAAAATCAGACAAGCGTATAGAGCTAGTGCACGAATCACGGCAGGTATGTTCGGCCCGTTAGTCTCTAACATGAGTAAACGAGGCTTGTTCTATGCAATACCACGTGCAGAGCTTAAGAGCAAGACATTTACTAAGGGATTTGATCTCGATAGATTTGATGGGCTTAGCTTGAGTTCAATTAATAGACCTTTCTCCCGACTGATTGTAAGTGACCAAGAGAAGTCATCAATTGAGAGATGGTGCAATCCATTTGCATTGATTACTGACGGTACGAGAAATCTGAATACATTCCTGTATCAGATGCCAGTTGTTAAACTGAGTAAGTCGTTACTAAATCTATTCCATAGAAGTAAGCTCGAGCTTTCGACACCAAAGTATGAGTTATTTGGTATCCCCGGCGTTACCGTCTTCCTTGATAAGAATGATGAGGCTGATGCTATACTCGAGAAACTCACTGGCGTACCTATCAGTCTAGATGGTGATGGCATTGTAACATCAAGGCAGTGGCGTAAGCAAATTAAGGTAATGACAACACTTAACGAAGAGCTTGACCTGCCAGAGACATTCAAGTTACAAGGTGCTGCAAGATCTAAGGGCATTACCATAGGTTCGTTTGAGGCTAATCGATTATTGGTTAAAGTAGCAGATCATATACTACCAGTAGATGTAGTTATGAATACTCAGGGTAAGAGAAAGAATAAGGCAGCTAATATGACCGCCGCGGGAATGCGTATGAGAAAGTTCCTAGGTGAAGTAGTGGACAGGATAGATACAACAAACATCGAGCAGCTCATTGCATTGAAAGAGAAATATCCAGTCGTTAGAGGCACACTAGTGCTAGACGGCGAGGAAATTGGCGAGGTAGTTGTGGGTATAAACAAGTTCTATCTAGATCTAACACATAACATGACACCAAGAATAGCTAAGCCGCATATTTCATACATACAAGCACAGCAGGTGTTTGACGTATTAGATTATCCATTGCTATCCAGATTTGAGAAACGGGATGTACATGAAGATTTAGAGTTACATGATAAGCAACTTGCGGCTGTAGAATCATTGACTAATAGAATAGCTTTGTATAGAGGGGAGGAGTTATGATGATAAATAGTTGCCCGAGATTTCGAGAGAAAGCAGAGGCACTTAGCTGGCTTGCGTCAGCGGTGCCTGAGTTTGAGTTAACATATCGGATCTTCGCAGAAATCGTAAATGGTGACCAGATTAATGGCATTCCAGTATTTGCTCAGTCGATAGCAGATCAGCTTAGCAGAGTTACAGAATTGCCACTCTGGTTCAATAACGAGATTGTGCGAATACCAGTCAATCCACGTAGCCTATTCTGGGAAGTTGATACAGAATTAGATGATATACTCGAATCAGAATTAGAAATAGAAATAGCACCATATTATGCCGCTACATCGCTACTTAATAGCGTGATAGACCTGAATATAAGTTCAACGTTCGTTTGTAGTAGCCTTGATGAGCGATCATTTAAGAAGACATTGGCAATATACGAAGAGAAATTAGATCAGTTACAAGCCGGGATACTGAAAATGGCGGCAAGTGAGATTAGCGAAGCCTACATGATTAGTTCAGTTAGAGCAAGACATGTGACTATTAATAAGAATCATAGAAATATATATGCCCCGGCACAGCAGCTTGGCGATTTGTTAGTATCAGATAGTTCTATTAGACATATGATTGTAATCGATGGCGATTATGCATATTGCTTACATGCAGATGGAGTTGAGAAAATCTTGAGTAAACTTGGGTTAAGCGTACCAAATATAGTCGAGTGCGGGAGGGGTAGATTATTGTATATGTTAGAAAATATAGATTTCAATAAAGATACATTAATAAGCCACGTATTCAGGCATCCAATAATAGGTTATGTTGCAATCGGTACAACTAAGCCTGCAGAAATATATGGGATTGGCGTACCAGCTGACGTTTCAGCAAAATTAGATGGCGACGATGATGGAGATATCATTGACCTCGTTCCATCCATAGTAGTAAAGAACAAGGTAATGGAATTTGTTACTACAACATTAAACTAAATTATAGCCAGCCGATGAGGCTGGCTTACCTTTTGGAGGTGAGATTATGCAGTTGGCATTAAGAACGAACTTAGAGCAGTGGCACAACACAACGGTACATGTTAGAGGCAGAATTGCTGATTTTGGTGTTGGCCTAATTAACAGACGACTGGGTAAGAATGTAACTATCCTAATTAAAGACGTAGAAATAAGCAAGAATGGCTCAGTCGTTAAGCTTAGCCACTTGTGGATTATGCCTTCAAGGGAAAAAGTGCGATATAACTTATACGTAAACGACATAATAGAATTCGATGGTGAAGTATACTGCTATAGGAAATTCAACAAGAAGAATAAGTTCATGCGGTCATATGGCGTTAGAGAGATTAGACATATCCACCTATATAAAGAATCAGACTCGCCACAAAAGTCTTACCTAGATGCATTAGCTCAAACTATATAATAATTGCCCCACGTAATTGTGGGGCTTTTTATTTTTATAACTAACGCTAAATTGAGCTCGTAACCAGCTGATGTGTTATTAAATTAGCATAAGCAAAGCACTCTCGTTTACGTAGTCGTTAACAAATAGTCTCGTATAAGACTTGCAAGATCTCGAAATTAGGTTTACAATTATATAAAGTCGATGGAAATATCGGGGAGAAAGCTGACATCTTATTTCTCGGGTATGTTAGAACCTTAACAGTAAAAATACAATGGGGGTGTGAGTATGGATATAAACGTATATACATCTACAAGACCAACAATTATGACTCCTAAAGACATGGACTCGTATACAGATAAGCTATCAGCAAGATACATGTGGAAATGTACTAATGACTTAGCATACGGTCAAGGCCCGATAAGATGGAATATTCAACGTGATAAAGAGAATATGAAATTTGTCGAATGGCTTACAGATATTACGACACCGGATATTACATACATCATGTTAGACTTCCCCCGATGTAAGTACCAACTGAAGGCTACAAGAATCACATTGAGCACATTTCATTCGCTCGAGGCTGTATATGATATGTTTGAATTACTCTCATTCGTAGAGCGTGAAAACAAATACATGCGAATCGTAAGCGATGAGTTCGATTTCGGTTTACATAAGCACTTCTTAACCCGCTGTGAGACGACTAACGATAAGATACAAGATCAGATAGCGTCTGTATTCGCCTACAAGGCACAAGATGAGATGGACTTCTGGTTTACTACTAATAATTTCTGGGTAGTAGGCTTTAGTGAAAGCAATCATACTGGGCCAAGTAATAAAACTTACGATATCGGCTGCATTAGAGCATTAGATTCGAGCACATTATTCTTCGTGCAGGCGAAGACAGTTAACTTAGTAGACTATAAACTCTACATAGTTGATCAATACGGAGCGATATACGAATTATGCAATAAGTTAGAGTCTTCAAGCAGAATGATTAAGCCATACGAGTCGCCATATCTATTCATAACCACGAACGAGCTTACTAAAATAATAGCTAATAAGCCTGCCGGGCTATACTTAGAACTCTGACATCTTATTTGTCGGCATTAGAGGGGGTGCAGTATATGGGACTGCCAAATAATTTTCCAAAGGATTATACAGGCATACTAGTCTGGTGCGGGAATTCGTATACTGCATTGCCACTGGAGCAAGACTTATCACTGGTAAGATACGGCCCGGATTCATTCAGTATTAAAGGAGAGAATCAGGCTGAGAGATTAACTGAGTGTGTTGCCATAATAACTGACTTCTTATTTGCGAATGTGAAGACTGAGCAAGGCGCAGACGATATGTACAACTGTGGCCTTAACCTCTATGTGAATGGCAAGGCAGAGTTTAGGGTTTCTACATTATTCGTACATAATATGGCTAAGTGCATTGCTCATCTATTAGCCACGCTTGTAATGGACTTGAGCGTGCTATACGAGTACAAGCCATGGGTTAAATACCTGGCGGTAAGCTTGGATTACGTGAGACCTGATAGCAACTCTGTCGACATCGTAATTCGTTGGTTTGCCGCAGAATATGCGTTCGCTTTAGCCTTTACAAAGGATGGTGAAGATTTCGTACTTGCCAGATCTGAACATCTCAATAGCTTGGATCGCTATCCAAAAGCATATCTCAATCGAGAGATAAACGCATGCGGCAGGATAGTAGATGGCAAGCATTCATTCGGTGTTGTTAAGAACGGCAAGTTACTTGTGTTAAATGGCGTTCGTGAATTTAGGCCTGGACCATGGTACTCACTAGTGCTAGTTAGAGATGATGAGGTGACTGGAAGTATCGTAGACCAGTTCAACCACATCGATGATGACGATGAATGCGAGGAGTATATATAACTAGATAAAAGGAGGGGATTGGTATGTATATCAACGAGGCTAAAAAGATACTACCAGTTATAATGGAGGAAAAGGAAGTCCCGATTCTCGTAGGACATGCGGGAGTTGGGAAAACAGAGATCGTTAAGGAAATAGGCAAGGAAACTGGCAGAGAGGTTACAATCCTTGTGCTATCCCAGATGGAACCTGGTGACTTGTTGGGTATGCCAGCAAGAGATGGTGACAGAACAGTATGGCTTAAACCTGACTGGTTCCCAAAAAGTGGTAACGTGATTCTTTTCCTCGATGAAATAAACAGGGCATCGGATATCACAAGAGCGGCGGTAATGCAACTATTGTTGGATCGTAGGTTGAACGATCATATATTACCAGACGGAGTATGGCTTGTAGCGGCAATGAATCCAGATACTGACCGCTATGAACTCAATCAGATAATAGATCAAGCATTCATCGATAGGTTCGCCTGGATAAAAGTAACTAATAATCTTCGCGACTTCAAAAACTATGTCAGCAAGCTGAAAGTCAAGAATGACGCATATTTACAAGCACTGCAGAAATATTATGAAGTGGACTATACGGTATTCCAGCTAGACAGTGACTTCGAATTACCAGAAATTGCCCCGACGCCAAGGGCACACTTGAGAGCCATGAAGATTGTCAATGCATTGACTGCACGGGGATTGCAAGACCACTTAGATGAAATCTTGTCTGGAATTATTGGGAAGAAGTATGCAACTCAGATGTTACAGTTTATCAAGGAGTTAGCACTCAATCCACTCACAGTAGACGACATCTTGAATATAAATACACAAAAGATTAAGTCTGCTAAGCCTGGCGAAAGGGTTAACGCATTGAACCAGCTTATAGCCTATCTCAAACAGGAGTATAAAAACATTACAAAGGAACAGCTTGATAATATCGCTATATCACTCGCATTGTATGATAAAGAACAGCTTGGACCGATTGTCCGAGAGGCACAGGACAGTTCAGCATTTAATTCCATTATCCTTGAGTTGAAGAGCAAGAGTGAATCGTTTAATAAACTTATCCTTAAAATTATCAGTGACGATATAAGCGGGGATATAGATATATCAAAACTCATTAAGTAAGGAGGCGGTGTTATGCGTGAGATAGTCGAGGAAATAGCAGACGCATCAAGCCCGCATTATGAAGAAGCAATAAGCTATTTGAAAGATCTCAGCTCCATGGAGAAAGACGTATGTCTGAGAGCGTTCAATAACGCTCTTAATATCGGTGTATCGACTTTCCCATATGGCGATAGACTTGCTGAAGAGATCATCTATAATAACATACTGAACAAGGTAAAGATTATGACTACACTTATGCCGATAACTGCATATGCCGGCATTGCTGGCCGTGATTTAGTAATCGGCATAAGCCCGTATTCTTTATATGAGTCGGCCGTCAAGTCTATGAGTGAGTATACTGGTACTCGTGAAATAGATGAGACCCAGCTTACGACTTTCTATCGTGCGATTCTAAAGCATGAATTGTTGCATATCATGTTAAAGCATCTATTAAGAAGCCCCGGACGTGGCGATTTAGAACTTGCCAACATGGCCATGGACGCCCTAATAAATAATATGATAAGTGAGTTCAAAGCACTCAAAGTCAGCCTTGTGACACCTGAAGATATCATACAAGGCAAGGTGGGCGAAGGCGAGTCGTTCATAATAGCTTCCAGGTATGCTCTGCAGAATAATTTTACCTGGGAGCAGTATTATGATTACTTAGCTAAGATGATAAAGGATAAGAAGCCGAAATTATCGTTTGGCGGTACACAGGAAGAAATGGCTAACGGCCTTGCACCAAGCTCTGGCGATGCACAGGAAGGCAGTGGCGGCATGTCAGGGACTCAACGCGATTACAATACGCAGGGCGATATCAATCCACAGCCAGCTACAGAGCTGCCGGATGATATTGTTAATCAGATCTGCGACATTTTTAAGGAAGTACAAGAACGCACACGTGGATTAGATCGTTTTAGAAATCTAGAGAATCTAGCTGTAGACCATAACAAGAAACCACATCGCAGCTGGCGGCAAGTGTTGAGAAAAATATTTAACGGAAACTCGATTATCGAGAAACATTACTCCATGAAACGTGTGGATAAGAGGACTGATCTCCCGCCTGGCAAGAAGTATACGTATCGTGGTGGGTTGATTTACGTTTTCGTAGATACAAGCGGTTCAATTAATGATAAGGAAATACAGGATTTCGCAAGTGAGTTATACGCGATCACGAAGAAGTACAAGTATAGATACAGAGTATTCAATTTCAGTGTAGGTGTTACGAATGAAGTGGACCTACGCCAACTTAGGCAAGGCACATACAAGGTCGTTGAGCGTGGCGGTACATCGTTATTAGAAGCTCTTAGAGCGGTTTTAAAAGACAATAAAGTACCTGATATGTTTATAATCTTCACAGACCTATATGACGATGTGCCAGATCCAAACGAGTTCCATAATCGCGATGTGATTTATGCACTGACTAGCAATTTTAATAATGGTACTATCCAGTACGTTACAAAGTATAAGTATCGGTACTTTTGCCTAGGCGATCAATAAGCATTGGCGGCTGATTAGGCCGCCTGCTCGTTAGGAGGTGATTTTATGGGTGCGAGTTTCACAGGAGTGAGGATAACAATTGATGAATTAGAATTAGAATTCCCACCTATCAAACTGAATTCATTAGCAGAATTACCATCAGAATTCGATACGCTCATTATCATACATGAAGATATAATAAGTAAGCAGATACAATCATTATTGGAAAGTTGTTATAAGAAATACGGCAATGGCCTCCGCTATCACCCACTTATAGTGACGACTTACAAGCAGGACCAGATTATAGCACAACACAAGTTTATATTTACATACATCCCTAAGGCTAAATCCCCGTTTATGTACGTTGCAGATTACGTATTGTTCAATGCTGCAGTATGTCAGCTTGCTGATAAGGTGTTAATAGACCAGGCTTCGTATACTAGTGTACGGATCATTCTTATGAATGAGAACACAACAACATTTGCCGACGGAAAAGACGCACTAAGCATGTATACGTTCATAGCAAAGGCGTGGCATTATGCCGTCGTGCTTTATAGGAATTCATTCCATAAAGCTTGCTATTATGGCTATCTAATAGATAAGATAAGATTCGCTTATTTAGTTACTGGGAATAAATATGTAAAAATTAATAGGCCACAATTCAAGACGCCGAAAGAATTTACTATCGATTTGCTTACAGAAAGCGAGATTATAAACGTACTAAGCAGCTCACAATTCGAGGACCATGAAGATGAGGATGAGATATTTTATGACACCTAATGAGACAAACAATAAAACTCATGCAAAGATTTATATCCCTACAAACTTCAATGGTATCATAATTTACGTAGACAATTGGTTCATGCCAGTTGAGCGTGATAAACTCGATTTATCGATCTTAAAAATTACAAATCGGTATAATCGGCTATCCATAGGCGAGAAAATCCCGAAGGTAAAGAATGCGGATAGAAGCCTACTGAGTAGCTTGAAGTATGCATTCAAGTACGAAGTGCCTAAGAGAGCTAAGTTGCTCAGTGATAAGGCTAGGCCGGTAGTATACATACTAGAATTCTACAATAAAGGGCGGCTATTTGAGCAGATGAGCCTAATTACCGATAGCAAGGTTGCAACTAGTGATAACTTTGTGTCATTTATGTTAGACCTGCTTTTCATAGCTCGATACTCAGAAGGTGAAAGTAAGACGATAATATACTCTATAGGGAGTTGTACAGACGAAAATTATTATAAACCGCTAATAGACATCGAGTCCGTCAAATTCTACACTGAGCATTTAGCGGGCGATCTTGATCAGTATACATACATTATTCCACCCGGCTTCATGCCGGTGATTAGTACATTTATCATCCTTAATGGCATGAATAGCATCGTATATCAATCGTATTTTACTAGTACTACTAGCACAGAGGTAAGTGCCTATGTTGGCAATGTATGCGAAGTGGTAAGGTCATCAGCTAAGAACATAGAACATAATGACTATGACTTACTCATTTACAGAGGCAATAATATTATGTTCTACGATCCGTTAAACCCACAGTTTAAGCCATCATATGAGTTAGTACTTATAACAGAGAAAGACATAATTAAATGATAGGTGGCGATCATGATGATTAACACACCATTAGATGAATATCCAATAATTGAAATAGCATATGGCGGGCAATATGCATACTACCAGCCATATAATAGTGTACATATAAAATACAATACGTATGGTCCAGCATGCAGCTTAATAATAAAAGTGGGAGATAATACACTCCCTATTGATCACTATGATCGATTATCTAAACTATCAAATGAGCTTAAGCGTTTCATAGTACCACTATATACTGACCGGCAAACGCTAACATGGCGATTACTAATTGACGGCACACAGGTAATGGCGGTTAGCATTAAGGACTTTATACCAACGCCACTATTGTTATACTTCATATCCGATCTGACAGATATGGGTATGTGGATTGGCAATATGACAACGACTAGGCCAGTAAGCCTCCAACTTGAGCATATGCGCGTAAGTGAGAGCACGATTCACCTCACTTACTCAATAGTAAATAACTTACAAGTAAGTAACTCTGGATTAAGTAACTCTGGATTAAGTAACTCTGGATTTAGTTTCACGGCCAGCAATTTGCTGGATAGATTCTTGTATATTGTTACTCTCGCTTCTGATAATGAACGATATGCCTACGCATCGTCAGTTCACATAGGTAATGACATATCCTCGTACCAATTGTATATAGGTTCACGACTTGCATGTGGGGCAATAGGTAGATGTAAAGACGGATTAGTAGTCACCAAAGACGGCTACTATATGCGTTTCGATAAAAGGAAAGAACTATACGAAACAGAAGATACAGTATTATACATCCCGCTCGTTAGCGATTCAGACTTAAATGAAGAGATGGTCTCATCACTATTAGACTCCTAATCTATCTTACGAATTGTATATTAAACACGTTACAAATGGAACATTGCCTCTCGACATCGGTAACAAGCTCGACAAATATTGAACAGCCTCGACACCTGTTTCTATCAGGGTTTTCGCATGTTCATACTAGTTTGGTAGTGGACTTCCAAAATTCTCGTACTAATTTGGAAGTGCACTTCTAAAATTATCGGGTTGTAGTTTATTATAGAACGATTTCTCTAAGAATTCGTTTCATTTCAGAACTGGGAGGTAGTGATACTATGACTGAACCTATTAAGACAATAGAGATCACTGAGGATAGGCACCAGCTATACAATGGCGTCGAAATATCCGTGCATGGCA
>Ga0116191_1004132_pt1 | contig 10394 bp, 10 predicted proteins | sample AD_UKC111_MetaG_FD_89897 | JGI IMG/M metagenome (GOLD analysis project Ga0116191, IMG submission 89897) | Active sludge microbial communities of municipal wastewater-treating anaerobic digesters from Hong Kong - AD_UKC111_MetaG | ecosystem: Engineered > Bioreactor > Anaerobic > Digestate...
CAATAATCATTTGAACAAGTCTAATAAATATTGTTGCCAAAAGTTTAATATAGGTGCTAAATTCTTTTGCTGTATCCTCTGAATAATTATTATGAACAAAAATTCCAATTAGCATTCCAAGTATCATTGCGATTAGAATTTGGAATGTCAAATTTTTAAAAATTGATTTCTTTTGAATTATTTTGGTATTCATTATTGATATAGTTTGTTAAGTAAAAAATAATCTGCAATTACTAATGACGCCATTGCTTCTACAATTGGAACAGCACGAGGCACAACACATGCATCATGTCTTCCTTTGCCTTGTTGCTCAATAAGTTTATTTTGATTTGTTAAAACTTCTTGTTTTTGAATTAGAGTTGCCACAGGTTTGAACGCTACTCTAAAATAAATATCCATTCCGTTTGAAATTCCGCCTTGAATTCCTCCAGAAAGATTAGTTTTGGTCGTTCCATCTTCGTTATACAAATCATTATGCTCACTACCTTTCATTTTTGCACCACAAAAACCACTACCATACTCAAAACCATGAACTGCGTTGATTGAAAGCATTGCTTTTCCTAATTCGGCGTGTAATTTATCGAAGACTGGTTCTCCTAATCCTATTGGAACATTTTTTATAATGCAAGTGATTGTACCTCCAATTGTATCACCTTGCTTTTTTATTTCTTTGATATGTTCTTCCATTTTTTTGGCAGTAGCAAAATCTGGACATCTAACTGCATTGGTTTCAGTTAATGAAAAATCTAATTCTTGATAAGGTTTGTCAATATAAATTTCGCCCACAGAGGAAACAAAGGTATTAATTTCGATTGATGGAATAACTTGCTTAGCAATTGCTCCAGCTACTACTCTACTTACCGTTTCTCTGGCTGAACTTCTTCCTCCACCGCGATAATCACGAATTCCATATTTTTTCTCATAAACATAATCCGCATGACTTGGTCTGTAGGTATCTTTAATATGCGAATAATCATCCGATTTTTGATTGGTATTTTCAATGATGAAACCAATTGGAGTTCCAGTTGTTTTACCCTCAAAAATACCCGATAGAAATTTTACTTCATCTTCTTCTTTGCGTTGAGTAACAATCGTTGATTGACCCGGTTTTCTGCGTTGAAGGTCTTTTTTGATTGCATCAAAATCGAGTTGAATTCCAGCTGGGCAACCATCAATAACACCTCCTAAAGCTTCGCCATGCGACTCGCCAAAAGAAGTTAATTTGAAAATTTTCCCTATGCTATTTCCAGCCATAATGTAGTTTTTTAACAAATATAAAAGATTGTTTCAACTAATAAAAGTTAATGTTTTATTTTAATTCTATTGAATTATATAACAATCAGAAAAAATTTTATAATAAATAGACTTTTATGTCATCATAACTTTGTAAAATAGAAATTGAATAATTTAAAAATCAAATTAAAGTTTAAAAATTATGAAAAAATTATTTTTATCTACTGTAATGTTAATTGGATTAGCTTTCAGTACAAATGCTCAGGTTGAGTCAAAAAATGCACTTGGACTAAGATTAGGCGACAATGATGGATTTGGTGGTGAAATTTCATACCAACCTAGATTAACGTCAGATACTCGCTTAGAACTTGACTTGGGATGGAGAAACAGTAATGATGTTGATGCTTTCAAATTGGCAGCACTACACCAATGGGTTTGGAATATTGACGGTGGTTTTAATTGGTATGCTGGAGTTGGAGGAGGATTAGGCTCATGGAAGTATGACAATAACGGAGCTAATGATAATGGATCTTTTTTGTTTGCAGCAGGTGATATAGGAATTGAATATAATTTTGATATTCCGCTTCAACTTTCATTAGATTTTCGTCCAGAACTCTATTTCAATAGTGAAGATTATAGAAATGATAATTTTGGACCAGACATTGCTTTGGGGATTAGATATAGGTTCTAAGAACTTAGATAAAAACATGTTGTTATATGACTAAAAACCTGTCTTCTTTTAGACAGGTTTTTTAGTTAACAATCAACTAATAATTTGTTTTCTAATATTTAACGTTCAATTGTGGTTATGATAACATTGGTTTTCTTTATTTGTTAAACTCAAATAGAATGAAGAAAAGAAAACTCGATTTAGCGATTATTTCAGATGTCCATCTAGGAACTTATGGCTCACATGCTACAGAACTTTATCATTACCTAAACTCAATAAAACCAAAAACACTAGTATTGAATGGTGATATTATTGACATATGGCAATTCAGAAAATCATATTTCCCAAAAGCTCATTTAAAGGTAATTAAGAAAATAATTGATCTAGCCTCAAAAGGAACAAAGGTCTATTACATAACAGGAAATCATGACGAGTTGCTTCGAAAGTTTAGCGACTCATTCATGGGAAATTTTAGCATCGTGGACAAACTGGTTTTAGAACTAGATGGATACAAAGCTTGGATTTTCCACGGAGATGTTTTTGATGCTTCTGTTCAACATTCAAAATGGATTGCCAAACTTGGCGGTTTGGGTTATGATTATCTAATCTTATTCAATCGTTTTATCAATTGGATATTAAATAAGTTAGGAAAAGAGCCTTATTCATTTTCTAGAAAAATAAAAGCTAGTGTAAAAAAAGCTGTTAAACATATTTCTGATTTTGAAAATACAGCCACAGAACTAGCCATTGAAAAAGGTTATGAATATGTCATTTGCGGACACATACATGAACCCAAAATAGTGAGAAAAGAAAATAAAAATGGAAGTGTACTGTATTTGAATTCTGGCGATTGGGTAGAAAATTTAACCGCTCTCGAATACAAAAAGAAACGATGGAAACTTTATCGTTATGAAGACTTTACAGAAAAAGAAGAAGACTTATTTGAAATGGATGACTTGATAAATCAACAGCTTGTGGCATCTATAATCTACAAAAAGTAAGATTATTTTAAGACTATTCGATAATTTTTGCATGATATTTGCGTTATATATTATTGTATAATCTTAATACTAGTTTTATGAAGAAAATAATTTTATCAGCCATGATGGTTGCAGGATTAGCTTTCAATGCAAATGCACAAGACATTTCAAAAAATGCATTAGGTCTTAGACTTGGTGACAATGATGGTTTTGGTGGAGAAATCTCCTATCAAAGAGGATTAGGTGATAACAACCGACTTGAAGTTGATCTTGGATGGAGAAACAGCAATGATGTTGACGCTTTTAAACTTGCTGGTCTATATCAATGGGTTTGGAATATTGACGGCGGTTTTAACTGGTATGCTGGTGCTGGTGGTGGTTTGGGTTCATGGAAATATGACAAGTATGGTGTAAGCGATAGCGGTACATTCCTTTTTGCTGCTGGGAACATTGGTATTGAATACAATTTCGATATTCCTCTACAAATCTCTCTTGACATGAGACCTGAATTGTATTTCAATTCAGATGAATGGCGCGATGATAATTTTGGTCCAGACATTGCTCTTGGAATTCGTTACAAATTTGACTAATAAAAAAAATCCCGATTTCTCGGGATTTTTTATTTTATAATTATTGGCTTTTTAGAATTTATTTTCACTACAGTATAAGGATACGAAATTACATCTGTTGACATACCTTGAGGTTTTATTTCCTTGGTGTAAACTATTATATTTTCTGGAGTTTCTTCTACCCTTTCGACCGTAATGGTAAATCCTCCATAGTTTTTCTCGCCTAAATTCAAAAGAATAAAATTACTTGTCTTTATATCATCTGATTTTATCTTATGCTTCAAGTTTTCATCACCAATCAACATAGAAATTTCGTTCGGTTCGCTTATGATTTCATAAAAATTAATGTTTGCACCACCATTATCTTGAATAGTTAATATTTCATAAAGTGGTTTATTTGCACTGTTTTTTACACTTGAACAAGCAAAGAGAAGAGCAAATAAAAAAAATAAGCTAATTTTATTGATTATTTTCATGTCAGTTAATTAATGATTTTACATTTGCTAAAGCTCTTTTATACAAATCTTCATATAATGGAAGTATATTTTTTATATCAAATTTTTCAGCTTGAGATAATGCTTGTTTTCTAAACTTTTCTAAGGTATCATTATTTTTTAATATGCTAATAGCTCGGTTAGCCATTTCATCAATATTCCCAACATCGCTTAGATAACCTGAAAAACCATCTAAATTTACTTCGGGAAGTCCACCAGTATTTGTAGAAATAACAGGAACACTCCATGCCATTGCTTCAAGGGCAGCTAAACCAAAACTTTCGGTTTCTGAAGGAAGTAAAAACAAATCTGAATAAGATAAAATTTGATCTATCTCATTACTATTACCAAAGAAAATCACTCTATCCTCAATACCTAAACCAGCTACTAATCGCTCGGCATTTTCGCGTTCTGGACCATCACCTACGAGCATCAACTTGGCAGGTATTTGATTTTGAATTTTAAAAAAAACATTGATTACATCCGGAATCCTTTTTACTTTTCTAAAATTACTAATATGCGTAATTATCCTTTCATGTTTTTCAGCCATTACAGAACGTTGACATGAAATGTGTTTTTCATTTCTAATTTTGTCTAGTTCAATGAAATTTGGAATAACATGTATATCATTTTTTATATCAAAATGTTTTAAAGTGTCTTCTTTTAAATTTTGTGAAACAGAGGTCACAACATCTGATTTATTGATACTAAAAGTTACAGCAGTCTTATAAAAAGGATGTTTACCAACGAGTGTAATATCTGTTCCATGAAGAGTTGTTACCATTGGAATGACTATACCTTCATCCTTGAGCATTTGTTTTGCCATGTAGCCAGCATAAGCATGTGGAATTGCATAATGTACATGAAGAAGCTCTATCTTATGGAGTTTTACCATATCAACAAGCTTGCTAGACAGAGCTAATTCATAGGGCTGATAATGGAATAATGGATATTCTGGAACATTCACTTCGTGATAATGTACGTTATTATTAAGTAGCGCTAATCTAACAGGTTGGCGATAAGTAATAAAATGAATTTCATGACCTCGTAAAGCTAATTCGAGACCTAATTCTGTAGCCACAACACCACTTCCTCCAAATGTTGGATAACATACAATTGCAATTTTCATTTATTCAATTTTACCCTACGAAGATAAGCATAAAACATTTAAACTTTTGTTAATAAATATCCATTGATAATAGATTAAAAAAGGAAAAGAAATCATATAATAAAAAATATATTCTACTTATCTTTATGGAATTGAAAAACAATACTTTTTTATGCTTACAATTGACAATTATCTAGACAGTCATTATATAAACAGAAGCAATTGGCTTAGAGCTGCAGTTCTTGGCGCAAATGATGGCATAATTTCAATATCAAGTCTTGCTATTGGTGTTGCAACTGCAGGAACAGATAGAGAACCAATACTTTTGGCTACAATTGCTGGGTTAGTTGCAGGTTCATTATCTATGGCAGCAGGTGAATATGTTTCGGTAAGTTCACAAACAGATATTGAAAAAGCTGATATAGAACGTGAAAAAATAGAACTCCAAATGATGCCTGATGAAGAATTAAAGATTTTGGCTGAAATATATGAAAAAAGGGGATTAAAAAAAGAAACAGCTCTTCAGGTAGCAAAAGAATTAACCGAACATGATGCATTGGGCGCTCATGTTAGAGATGAATTAGGCATTACTGAAATGAGCCAAGCAAACCCTTTACAAGCTGCATTAGCATCGGGAGCATCTTTTACTGTTGGAGGAATATTTCCGCTATTAGTTACTCTATTAGCACCTATGGATTACATGGAATATTCTTTATACATTTTCACAATAATTTCCTTAATAATTCTTGGAGCTGTTTCGGCTAGAACTGGTGGTTCAAGTATTAGTAAAGCGGTAATTAGAATTGTAATTTGGGGAACAATAGCAATGGGATTATCTTCTCTAGTAGGTTATGTCTTTGGGGTAAGTGTTTAAAATTTATTTAATTATTGCCTCTTGAATAATTTTTTGAATATCTTCTCTAATGTTTTCTTTCGATAGTTTATTTGGAAGATTACTATCAGGATATGTTCTATTGGAAAGAAAAACATACACAATTCCTGACTCTGGATCAGCCCATGCCATAGTTCCTGTAAAACCTGTATGCCCAAAACTTTTTGGCGAAACACAACCACATGTTGGACCTTCTTTTCCTAATTGTGGCTTATCAAACCCTAAACCTCTCCTATTTCCTTCAGCACAATACCAACATGTATTAAAGGTTTCGAATGTTTCGGGTGAAAAATATTGCTTTCCGCCATAATTACCATTCTGTAAATACATTTGCATCATTTTTGCAACATCCATAGCATTTGAAAAAATTCCTGCATGACCAGCAATACCTCCTTCCATCGCGGCTTCCATGTCGTGAACATATCCTTGCAGCAAAGCATAGCGGAAATAAGTATCTACTTCGGTTGGAGCTATTCTATTTACATCAGTTTTTTGCAATGGGTTAAACATTGTATTGTTCATTCCCATCGTTTTGTAAAAATTGTTATAAGTCAATTCATCTAGTTTCCTTCCAGTTGCTTTTTCTAGATATTCCTTAAGAATGATAAAAGTGAAATCGCTGTATTTATATTCTTTTTTTTCTATTAAAGGACTATCAATAATTTTTTTGATGATAGTATCGTGATAATCGTCACGTAGAAAAAGATTTTCAGTAACTTGTTTAGTAAAACCTTCTGTGAATGTTTTTCTGTAATATTTTGTTGATGGTTGGTTAACTGAATCTAATGTTGCTTTGTAAAAAGGTTGCCATGCTTGTAACCTTCCATAATGTGATAGAAGTTCTTTGAATGAAATTTCACTTTTATTAGAGTTTCTAAAGCTATGCAACATATCGCCTAATTTAGTCTCTAATGTAACTTTCTTTTTATCATATAGTTGCATCACATTTGGCAATGTTGCAACCATCTTCGTAAGTGAGGCAACATCATAAAGATCGCTATTTTGAACTTTTACAGTTTTATCATAGGTTTGATACCCAAAACTTTTTTGATATACAACTTTCCCATCACGTGCAACAAGTATTTGCATTCCAGGAGCTAGTTTTTTGTCAATTGCCGTTTGAGCAATATTGTCGATTTCAGCTAATTTTTTTGAGCTCATACCAACATTTTCAGGTGTAGAAAATCCAAGTCTATTAAGTTTGGTGGTAGATAAACCATCTCCTGGTTTGAAAGACTCGTTAATAGATACTGGCAACTGTCCTTTTGCATCAACCGTTCCAAATATGATTTGTGCCGAAACTTCTTGTGATATTATACTATTTTGATAAGAAACAATTAGACCTTTAATTTTACTAAAATCATCAATTTGCATCAATGAATAAGGCTTAGTAAAAACGTCTAAAATGACATCTTTTACACTCGAAATTTCATTAATCAGCTTGATTTCAGTATCTGTGAAATCATGTTTTTTCCAGGCTTTGTCAGATTTGTGAAAACCAATGATTACTTTATCAAATTCACTTAGAGCAGTTTTCAGCGTATCGATATTTGAAATCTTAACTTCTGTAACATCAGCAAACTTTTGTAAAGTTGACAAAAATGTTTCATTTGTGTCATCGCCAAGTTTTATGTAAGCTATTTTTTGATTGAGTTCTTTTATGGGCAAAATCTCATCATCATTTTTCAGTACGGTAATTGCATTTTCATATAATTTGTATTGCAAATCATCCTTACTTTTCTCATTTAGTTCACTAGATAAACCTCTTAAATCTATTGGTTTATATTTATTCAAACCAGATTTGAATTTATATTTCAATATTTTCTTTACTGATTGTGATAGGCGTTCTTCAGAAATTTGACCTTCTTGATAAGCCATGCAAATTTTTTCGGATGCAAGAGGAACATTTTCTGCAAATAATAAAATGTCATTTCCAGCAAGAAAAGCTTCCAAATCAATATCGCCAGGTTTCTTAAAACTACTTGCTCCTTTCATATTCAGAGCATCTGTAAATATTAATCCATCAAAACCAAGCTCAGCTTTAAGCAAATTAGTAACCACATTATATGACAATGATGAAGGAGAATTTTCTTTACTCTCAAGGCTTGGAACATTCAAATGAGCAACCATAACGGAAACCAATCCTTCGTCAAACATTCTTTTGTATGGATACAATTCCACTTTATCCAAATGCTCTCGACTTGCTGAGACCAAAGGCAAAGTACTATGAGAATCGGTAGCAGTATCACCATGACCAGGAAAATGTTTTCCTGTTGAGAAAACGCCTTGACTTTGTACACCATTCATAAGTGCAATGGCATGTTCTGTAACATTTACTTTATTCTCACCAAAGGAGCGAAATCCTATAATTGGGTTTTTCGGATTTGTATTTATATCCAAAACTGGTGCAAAATTAAATTGAACACCCATTCGCTTCGATTCTTGTGCCATATTAACTCCAACTTTTTCAATTAGTTTTAAGTCTCTAATAGCTCCAAGAGTCATATTCCAAGGATAGCGGTAAGTAGAATCTAATCGCATGGATAAACCCCATTCTGCATCAATACCAATAAATAATGGAATTTTTGAAAGTGATTGATATTTGTTGGTCAATTTTGCTTGACGATATGGTCCGCCTTGAAAAAATATTAAACCTCCAATCTTATTATTTTTTATTAGTTTTTCAATGGAATTAGTATGTATAGTATCCTTATTAGAATAAGCAGCAACCATAAAAAGTTGTCCAATTTTTTCGTCAAGTGACATACTATTATAAATACTATCAACCCATCTATTTTCAAAATCGGTATCTGGAAAATAGTTTTTACGTTCAGATTTTAAATGAGGAATATAAATTTCATCATCTTCATATATTCCGGCTTTTGCCAATGAAAAACTATTCTTTGAAATTGTTTTTTTAGATGTAGAACAACTGGTCGCCAATGATAGCAACAAAACAAACACAATAATTCTACGAAAAACTCTCATTGATTTTTATTAAAAAAAACGACTATGCCAACTATCTGAAGCTGGAACTTCCCAACTATAATTAAACTCTTCTATTGTATTAACGAGATTATTGAAAACAATAGTATTTGAAGTTACAGCTTTTTCTTTAGCCATTTTTTTAAATTCAATCAATGTTTTGTGAGCAATATGTTCACCTGATTTAAAGGTAACATTCATTTTATCAAGCAAATCAACTTGATATTTTTGCTCAAGACTTTGTATAAACGACACAGATGCATCAATTGAACAGCCAGAAGCCGATTGGACTTCTTGGTTTACTGCAATAATAATAAATCTATTATATTTTGTGATAAATGAAGCCTCAAGTGGTGTGCCATGCGCTGACCAATTTTCTAGAAAATTTTTTAAATCATTTTCTATTTCGGTCAACTCAGCATCAGAAAACTTTCTGTTGGATTGATATATCCAAATTCTTGAAGTTTCGGGCAAATTATCAAAAGGAATGTACATTAGAATAAATGAATTTTAAATTATAAATCTTGAGCATTAGCTATAAGTTCAGCAACATCCAAAACTTTAATTTCGCTTTCTTTTTCTTTAGCTTTCACACCATCTGTCATCATCGTGTTGCAGAATGGACAACCAGCAGCAATGATTTGTGGATTGATTTCAAGAGCATCTTCAGTACGTTCTACATTGATATCTTTATGACCTTTTTCTGGTTCTTTAAACATTTGTGCTCCACCAGCACCACAACATAATCCATTGGCACGAGAACGCTTCATTTCTACCAATTCAGCATCGAGTTTTTGAATTAAATCTCTTGGTGCTTCATAAATGTTATTCGCTCTACCAAGGTAACATGGATCATGAAAAGTAATTCTTTTCCCTTTAAATTGACCACCTTCGATAGATAATCTTCCTGAGTCTAGTAGTTGTTTTAAAAACTCTGTATGATGAAGAACTTCATAATTACCACCTAGTTCAGGATATTCATTTTTTAAAGTATTAAAACAATGCGGACAAGCAGTTACTATTTTTTTTGCCTCATAAGCATTAAGAACTTCAATATTCATCATGGCTTGCATTTGAAACAAAAACTCATTTCCGGCGCGTTTTGCAGGATCACCAGTACAAGATTCTTCGGTTCCTAGAACAGCAAAATCAACATTTGCTTTATTCAAAATTCTAACAAATGCTTTCGTAATTCTTTTTGCTCTGTCATCAAAACTACCTGCACAACCTACCCAGAACAATACTTCGGGTTGTTTGCCTTGAGCCATCATTTCTGCCATTGTAGGCACGTTTAATACTTCTGACATAATCGTTTAATTTGTTTAACTGGTTATTTGATTATCTGGTTTTTAATGCAACCAAATCAACAAAAAACCGAATTTACTACTCATGATGTTCGTCATCAAACACTTGAATGGTTACTTCTTTTTCTACTAAATCTGTAAATTTTCCTCTGTAACGAG
>Ga0116191_1004137_pt1 | contig 10390 bp, 17 predicted proteins | sample AD_UKC111_MetaG_FD_89897 | JGI IMG/M metagenome (GOLD analysis project Ga0116191, IMG submission 89897) | Active sludge microbial communities of municipal wastewater-treating anaerobic digesters from Hong Kong - AD_UKC111_MetaG | ecosystem: Engineered > Bioreactor > Anaerobic > Digestate...
AAACAATTCTCCTAACTTGAATTTCATCTTTATGCGTCTCCTTTAACTTTATCGCCTTCGCACACGCAACGCTCCCAGACTAGTCACAATATAACCCGCGTCACGAAGAAATGCGCTTAACCCGTCATAATCGATATAGCAGCGCACCACCCCTATCTCTTCCGGGTCCCCAAAAAGTCCTTCCTGGATAAGCACATGAGCCAGAGTATCCGTTCGCTTAATTCCAGGATAAAACTCATAGTCACCATTTTCTACAATAGTCAGCGCATCCTCTATGCTATAATCCAACGCCCCCATAATGGCCTTCATGGCGCACTGTTCATGCCATGAAAGCTCATCAAACCTTTCCCTAATATCCTCCGCCATGTCCCTACGATTCAGGTTTGCCATACTTATCTCCCCTTTTCGATTTGTGGCTAGATTACAACCTACCAACCGCACTTTAATTCTGGCACTTTGTATACAGCCCTTCGTAGATGCCCCAGAATGTGCCGAGTTTATCTAGGCGGTACATCCACCCACCCGCAACAAGTTAGCCCCATTCTGGGCCATTCTAGGCCCCTTTGCATGGAAGTCTGACCATGAACCCAGGAATTCCTCCCAGGAAGATCACCAAAATCCTCAAAGACTCTAACATGCGGGCCCTCTCCCTGCTATAGCGACCGCGCCACGGCCATGACCCTACCCGGGTACCATGCGGCACCGCCTGAATACCGCCTGAGGGCTTCATCCAAATCCGCGCTCCGATCCAGATAGTGCCGGAGGATCCACGCCCCGGCCATGATGTTTTTCCTAGGGTTGAACAAGTCGTGCCACTCATATATTCCAGGGTGGTTTCCCCTCAGGATCTTCCCCCAGACCGTCCAGCGAACTTGGGTTAGCCCCAGACAGTCTTTGTTCCTTGCCCACGGATCCGCCCTGGACTCCGTGTAGATCAGACCGGCCAAGACTTCTTGGGGTAATCCGTATCTTGCCGCCGCCTCTCCCACATAGTCCGCATACGTTTCAGCCGTTTCCCTATCCAGCCTTGGGTTCCCTTTCATGAACAAATCGACAATCCGGATCCTTCGCGCCAATTCGCGAATCTCCGCCTGGGCAATGGGGGCCGCCATCCCCGCCGCCTCAATCTTCCCCGCCTCAATCTTTTTGGCCTGGGCTTCCTGCCAAAGGCGAAACGCCACACCAGCCCCCATCGCCACTGCTCCCGCCACTGCCACCGCAAGAACCTTTCCTCTCCCGTTAAGCCTCATGCGTCAACGCCCCTTCCGCAACTTGAATTCTTGCCATAGCCGGAATGCCGCCCCAGCCGCAAACACCACGACCCCGCCATCAATGGTTCAACACTCCTTCCACAAGCTGTTTGATTTCCTTCGGTCCCGACAAAGCTCCTCCCGGCTTCCACTCCACATCCTCGCCAGTGATCACGTTTTTGTGCGGCAAAACCGGAAATCCGTCACGAATCCTCGATTGGTCAATCCGCCCCATTAGCACCCTTGGAGCATCCTTGCCAAACTGGATCCCCGCCTTCTCCGCCAGGGAATAATGCCTCAGGAACTCCCGCTCCCATTTGCTCCGCTCCGCCTCCAGCGCCGCCCCCATCGCGATCCACCCGCCCATCTGCTCAATGGCATAATGCGTCCTCGGGTCGTCGAAGGTAACAGACACATGGGTCCCGATCCGAGCCAGCGCAGCCCAAACCTGATTGAAGGCATACAGTCCGCGCTCTTCCCGCGTCCCCTCGATCCGCATCGCGATATCCGCCGGTTTCGGCGGGTAAGGGCTTGTCCTGGCATGATCCCCAGCCGCCTTTGCGACCGCATCGAGGGGGAAAGGGGAGAGGATCTCAAACGCAAGAGCCACACTCGCGTCCTTCACTTCCTTGCCATACAGGTCGCAAAGCCCGACCCAAAGCCTGACGAATTTGGTCCAATCATCTCTGGTCATGGTCTGCCCCCTATTCCACCGACTCCAACCGTAATGAATAAACCCCCAGATGAAATTCATAACCTCCGCTCTCAACAATCTTTAAGGCCTCCTCTAGGCTATAGGCCTCAGTCTCGACAATCGCCTCTACAGCCAGTCGCCCACCCCATGCCAGTGCATCAAGCCTCCTCTTGACATCCTCCGCCATGCTCTCACGATCCAGTGTTATCATGCTTATCCCCTCCTCCACGGTTAGCCTGTCTTGCTAAAGGCAAGTACAATGTACCATGCCGCCCCCTGCTTGTCAAGTCAATCTTGAGCATCAAATTCGGTGTTACCGCTCTTCCTGGGCGTTCTGGGCCCCTTCCCGCGAGTGTATAGGCATGAGATCTGGTCCGCCCCCTCCCTGAGGCTCCCAGGCGCAGATATCTTGCGGGTCCTTTTCATCCAGCACATCCACCCAATTCCTTGCTGCCTTCTCCCTCCCCCCGCCTCCAAAGGCCTCTCTCAAGATGTCTTGCGGGTCCTTCTCCGCCAGCGCATCTATCCGGCTCCTTGCTGCCTTGCCCCTCCCCGGCTTCGGGTCATACCTCCCCTCGATAATTCGCGTGAAATTCCGGGGGCGGATGCACCAATCGAAATCCGCCATGAATGACCTCCCGTCTTTCCCCTCGATGCGCCCGCAAAGCCAATCAGCAAGCCACACCCGTTCCCAGAACCCTTGCCAGAAGGCAAGCGTCTGGAATTCAGGACTTGTGTGCCATCTTGCGGAAAGGGCTCTCTTGCGCTCATCGTTCAGGGTGACGACCTTAGGCAGCCCTGGGCAGAGGGTGTTATACAGGTCCACGATTTGCTGGTAGGGGACCTTTATGCGGGATAAGCGTGGTTTATGCGGTTGGTCCCCGCCAGGGGACAAGGATTTGCGGGTAGCGCAAATCCGGGGTCTCCCCTCTTCTTCTTCTTCTTCTTCTTCTTCCCCTTTTTCTTCTTCTTCTTCTTCTTCTTCTTCTTCTTCTTCTTCTTCTTCTTCTTCTTCTTTATCCGAAACAGTTCCGAAAGGGTTCCCGAACTGTTCCAGAAGGGTTCCCGAACGGTTCCCGAACGGTTCCCGAACAGTTTCGGAAGGGTTCCCGAACGGTTCCAGAAGGGTTTCCAAACGGTTCCGCAAGGGTTCCAAACAGGTATCTTCCATCCCGTTGAGCTCCTGATAAAGCGCCGGTAAAAGAGGATTGCCCTCAACCTCTTTTAGCCTCGCCATTGCCGCTTTTATCTGATTCGAGTTTTCCGGCCGGTTGTGTTTAAGGAACCCCCTGACGAGCACGAAGGCGCTCTTCTCGTCGTAGACGATGAATCCGGCCTCCTCCAGGCACTTGATGGCTTCCTTGGCTTCCCGGGGTTCCCAGCAGAGGTCGCACGCCATATAGGCGACCGGGAGCCTGTAGAGCCCCAGGATATTCCTGTGAGGACTCGTCAGCAGGTAGAGATACGCCAGCTTCCCCTTATCGGGGATCCGGCAAACCTTCTCATCGGTCCAGAATGATTCGCGGATCTTCGTGTACATGGCGCAACACCCACCGGGGCAAAAGGGGGGATTACTCCCCCCCAGCCTCCTGTATCAGCGTCCCTTGCCCGGGGCCTTTCCCATTGCGGAGTTTCCCGGCAAGCCTGTCGGTCGCCCTGGTTCCGTTTGTTCCGGCTTCCTTCTCCTCGATCGCCGGATTTTCCGTAGCCCCTTCGGTGTGTTCCGCCAGCGACAAGGTCTCGTCCAGCGACAAGGTCTCGTCTACAGGGATCGCCTGGCCGTCGATCTCCAAAACCTGGACCTCGCCGGATTCAGCCGCATTGTCGAAAGAGATCGCCCGCGCCATTTCGGCCGTTTTCGGCAGGTACTTGCAGAGTCGCTTGATTGCCCCCTTCCGCCACATCTCGTCCTCCCAATTCATGTAGGGGGAATATCTTGACCCCGCCGACTGTGACGAGGCCTTGATCCTCTCGAAATCGCGCCGGCTCAACGGCTCAATCTGATAGCTCCCATCCTTCAGCCGCGCAAAGCCATACGCGAAGCGGATAGCCCCAGGGTCCCCATCGAGGTAAGGAACATGGCGCAACTTCTGGTTCAGCCCATATTCAACCTCAAAGATGTCCTTCTCGTAGACGACCCGCGCCTCGATCGTGCTAATCTCGCCGCTATTCCTCGCCAGCTTGATGAGCCCCTGATAACCTGGGATGAATTGCGCGGTAACGACCTTCACCCATTCGCCATTCTGGTTCTTCCTGCTCACCGTGTATGGCAGGATCCACGCCTCACCCAGCGGGGTGTTCGGCTCCAGGCCCAGCTGAGCGGAAATGATGGCACATTTTACAATGCTCATGGGGTCCGCCTTGAGCAGCATCGGCTGATCGTTGGCCGCCATAACCGCCAGCTTCAAGAGCCGATCCGCATTCAGGTGTTTCGGGATCATCGCCTGAATAGTCGGCTTCGCCATTTCGAGGATGCTCTTCAGGTTGTCCATGCGCCCCTTCTTCGTGCTCAGCGCGGTTGTCATATCCCCGCCGCCCATGACTTATACCCCCTTCTCCTTCTCGGTCTTTTCCACGGTGAACAGGAAACGCCTAGACCCCGGCCGGATGACGGTATTCTGCTCGATGAGAGCCGCGGGCGGGTTGAGCGCTTTAGCGACCGCCTCCCAGTTGACTACCGTGGAGTCCTTCGCCTTCTTCCAGGTCGCCTTCCACCCCATACCCTTGACCCCGCTAGCCTGCCCGATGTAGTCCTGCATAAGGGCCTTGATCTCCGCCACTCGCCGCTCGCGGATTTCAATCTCCGCATTCAGCGCCGCCAACTCTTTCGCCATAGCGTCAATTTCCACCGTCGCCAGCTTCATCTCCCCGTCATCCTTGGGGTAGCGCTTCCGAAGGTAGGTTTTCGTGGACTCGGAACCGTCCAGCTTCGGCGGATTTTCAGCCAGGACGCAGTACTCCCAAAACGCCCGCGCCTGTTCGATCAAGATGCTTTCCAACTCGGGGTCTCTCTCAACGACATAGGTGCGGTAATCATTCCCCCCGATAAGGACCGCCACATGCCAGCGCTCATAGCCGGTCAGCGCCATATACCAAACGCATTGGGTGAGGTAGTATTCCGGGATCTCATCGGAGCCAGGCTCTCCCCACAACGACCGGAACGCATAGTTCGCGGTTTTGATCTCCAGCCCCTCTTTCTTGCCATAAAGGAGCCTGTCAGGGGTCCCAATCATCCAGGGGAATTTAGCGCTTCGGTACAGGCAGTTTTGCGGGTGGATAAGACACTCGCCCGTGTCCTGAGCGAAGCGCTTCGCGATAAGGGCCTCCTGTTCCCTCCCCCAATACATGGCGTCCGATTCGGGAACCTCGTCCGCCAGCCCGACCTTCGAAAGGTAGACGCTCATGCGGTTGTGACCCCTGAATGGGGAGAGCCCCAGGACAGCGGCAATGTCGCTCCCGCCGAGCCCGGTCATCCTTGCCCTCGCCCACTCCTCTTCCGTCTGGTATCTCTCGACCAATACGCCCGGAATTTCCGGCGCTTTCTCCAGTTCCAGCATTGCCGATTCCTGCCTCGTCATTTGCGACCGCCCCCTCGGTAAAGATCCAACGCCCTGCTGCGTGCTTCCCGTCACCGCTCTGCCTCTTGCTCTTTCCGCTGACTCGCGAGATACAGCTTTAACAGTCTCTCGGCATCAAGTCCTAGGACCTCCGCGATCTGACCGATTCTCCGCGGCCTCGGCGCCGTCTTGCCGTGCTCCCAGAGAGAGACCGCGGCACGGCTCGTCGAGAGCCGCCTGGCCACCTCATCGGCGGTAAGCTCTAGCTCCCGGCGACGCTTGCGGATCACCTGCCCAAATGTCTCCACGCGATACACCCCCCTCCTCCTCTGAACGGTTAGCCTGTCTTGCTGAAGGCAAGGACAATGTACCATGCCGCTTCCTGCTTGTCAAGCCAAACTTGAATATCAAAGGACGAAAAAAGGCCCCGCCCAGTTTCCCAGGCGGGGCTTGAGGGGGTGGTCAAGATGTCGTGACGATAAGGCGTCTATCGCCTCCAAAGGGGGCCCGCGGCAAGCCACAACCTTTTCCAAAACCCTTTCCAACTTAATCTTGTCCGCCCGAGGACGTGTTACTTCTTCGCCTCGTCGGTCTTGTCCTTCACGTTGTCGACGGCTTCGGTAACCGCCTTCTTCGTGTTCTTGCGGCTATCAATGAACCAGATGAACCCGATGAACAGAATAATGGCAAGCGGAACCGCAATCCAGTTGCTCATGTTTATTTGCCTCCTTTGCCTCTTTCAAGTTCGGCCTTCATGGCCGCAAGACGTTGCTCCACCAGCTCCTCAGTCTTCTTCAAAGTAGCCGACTCCTTGGCTTCTGAAATGTGCATCCCCACTGGGGCCGCCTTTCCACCCTGGATAGCGGCTTCCACCGTCATCTTTGACGGGCTCACGAGCTTGCCGCCGATCCACCACTCGTTGTTATCGATGATCTTCTTGGCGAACAGCCCGCTGATGATCAGCTTCGCAAGATCATAATACCACTCCGGCAGGTCTACGATCGGAACCCCAAGGCCAATCCCCTTGAGCACAGGCCCCAGGATGTGGTTAAAAAACACCACCAGGGACACCATCCAGAGAATTGCCGGGATGGCCCCGGACACAAACCAGTTATTATTCCCCAGCCATGCCTTCTGGGTTTCCATCTTAGCAACATACTCAGATGCTTCAATCTTCGCCAGCTCAAGCTTCATCTCAGCCGCCTTGTTCGGATCGGGGACAAAGCGGTCAATAATCTGGGTCACGGCCGGCGCCAGGTCGAGCAGGTTCATGGGCCCCCTCCTATCCATTTCAGGATCGCGGGAATGGCCGCCGCAAGGGCGATCCAGATAATCCGCTCAAGGACGCGGGATATGTTCCTGTCCCACCACGATTGCGGGGTCTCAATGGGTGTGTGCTCCAGGCGCTTCAGGTAGTCTATGTATTTCTGGTTCGTAATGCAGGTATGCTCAATGTTGGTCACCCTGACCCCTAGATCCTCCACATCCGCCTCCACCCGGGCAAGGCGGACCTCGTGGCCAACAACCTTAGTGAACTTCTCCACCAGGGAGGAGACGGTCGTCCTCATCTCGGCGATCTCTCGCTGCATCCCCTTCAGCGTAACTAGGATGGGATCTTCGCTCATGCTATCCCTGCCTTCCTAGCCAATGCGGCCACCCGCAAGCGGAGCCAGCCAAAGAGGAATTTCTTTTGAGTCGGGTTGTTCGTGGCAATGTCGGTGAAGTAGATTGCCCTATGCATCATGAAACACCCGCAAAGCCCCTTGACGGCAAGCCCTTTCCCCTCTTCCAGCAGGGTCGTGATTGCCGCCAATGTCTTAGGCCCAACTGCCCCGTCCACGACAAGGGTTGCCCCCATAGTGTTGAGGGCCCTCTGCAAGAGCTTCCCGGCCCCGCCTACCCCGTGATTGACCGCCGCGTCAAAGACTAGGAGGTCCAGAGGCTCAGGCATGAGGTCGCACCGGCTGGGCTTCCAGTAGAACGCTTCGTAGATCTTAGCCGCCTCGGCTCTAGTCAACTTCTTAACATCCGAATGCCCGACAAGCCCCGCCTTATGTGCCCGTGCCAGGGTGCCCGCCGTGATTCCTAGGTTGGTCTCTCCGCCTTTGTCGTTGGGGTCATTCGCATAGCCGCCCTCAAAGTCGAGAACGATTTTTAGAACGTCGTCAAATCTCAAGGGCTGTCACCGCCTTCCATCCTACCGGCAACTCGTCCAGCAACACCACCTTGACCTCGGCTGTGAAGGCGGGCCAGTCGGCCTTGTCCAAACACAGTCGGGGTGCTTGATCCCCAAGGCTTCCTCCCGCTCCAGGGCTTCAAGCACCCGCCTGTCGGTCAGGGCAGAGATTTCCGCCTTCGTGGCGGGGCGTTTGCGGACTCTTTCGGATTTGTCCATCATGGTAGGGTTATCCCCCTTTCCGCCATCAGGCTTCTCACGTAGAGTTTTATACGCTCCTGCTCGGAGATCGATGGGAACCGGGAGTAGAACCCAGCCAAGGCAATGGAGCCCGCAAAGTACCAGTCTTCCACGTGTGCGTATCTACCGAATGTCAGCTTATTCGCCACATCGGGAGTGTAGGTGCTCATCTCGACCACCCCGGTGTTTCCCTGGTCGACATCGATGATAAGGCTAGTCCCGTCCCATCCGTAGGAGATCCAGTGCCAGCCTGCAGATAGGGGGCTGGCAGTGCTGACATCAGTGATGGTACCAGACCCGGAAAACGCAAAGAGCACACACGTCTTGTTTGGGTTTATGCGGACGAAGAATCCAGCCGCTGATGGTGAGGAATAGTGTGCATTGTGCTTCCCCACGAGTGCTGCGTATGTCCCGGTTGCGATGTAGTACACCCCGAAGCCCCACCACGGTTGCGCCACCTCCAGCTGCGCGGGCCGCCCAGCGGTCATGAAGCCCCCCCCGTCGAACTGCCACGCCATTCCCGTGTTCACCGGGTCGTCGGTCGATGCACTCGCGCTCTCGCCGAAGGTCAGGTGGTTGCCCATGCCCGAGTAGTCCGTGCCTGTCTGCAGGGCAAGGCGGGCCGCCTCGGAGAGCCCGTAGGCGTCACGGTACGGATCCCACAGCCCCACCAGCCCGTTGTGGGGGAGGCCGGAGCCGGAGTCGCCGACCTGCCATAGGCGTACTCCAGTCCCCTTCCCGACCCAAAGTCGTACTGTCATGCCTGCACCCCCCACATCTAGTCTGGTCTCGAGTACTCAGGGATGACCCACGCCTGACCGTAGGCTATCAGCCAGCGGTCTCCGCCTGTCCCGGTGATATAGACGTCGTAGTACAGCCAACCCGAATCTGGGACGCCGACCGCCCGGAGACTGCCCAGCCTGTTCTCGTAAACCTGGGCGATGGAATTGACGGCGTCCACGATGACATAGGGGGTCAATACGACCGTGCCCGAGTTGTCGGCCGTGTCGGTCCTGACCTGGGCAAACCCGGTATACCCGACCAGGTTGGCAGGCGCCCCGGTTTCGTCGTCATAAACGACAAAGCGGACGTCGAGTATCCCTCCCTGGTAAATGTTGATATTGGTCCGAAGCGGAGTAATTTTCATAACATCCTCCCCCACAAAGAAGTTCTTCTACCACTCGACCGCGAGAACCTCCTCGATCGTCGTCGCCTTGTCGACGAGCTCCGCAAGAACGTGCTCCCGTGAAAAGCACGCCTGGACGTGCTGTCTCACGAGCCCCGCGATCTGCAGGACCTCCTGCGGTGTCAGGGCGATCCAGCCATTGGTCCCCTTCCACATGATTGTCGTTTCCGGGTCCACCATTGCTGAAAACGCAGCTGCCGTCAGGAGCGCCTGAGATTCCCTGTCGGTCTTGATGACCGTGCCGTCGGGGAGCGTCAGGCCCCCGGTCTCTGCCCTCCAGCGGGCATCAGCCAGGTAGGCTTTCCGCTTTTGCTTCTCCTTTTCGAGGCGAAACGCCTCCACCCGGTCCGCGTTGGCAATGAGGTCCTCGTCCGTCGGGGGATCCCACGGCCCCCGCCATGATGTGATCTCCACACCCCGAAGGGAGAACTCGCAATCCGGGAACAGGGCCCGGAGAAGCTCCTCCTTCTGCTGTGCTGTCAGGCCCATACGGCTTCCCCCCTAGAGGACCTCGACGAGTGTCACCGTGAACGCCCCGGTGACATTGTCATGCCGCTCATTCCACTGTGTTTCCACGTCAAGCTGGTCCTCGTCGAACCTAACGACGACCAACTCCTTAGGTTCCCACGGGGTCTCCCAGAGGAAGGGCTCAAAGGATCCCCGGCGCGCCCGGTGGAAAGCGACGATCTCCTGCATCGTACTGTGCCGCGTCTCGAAGTTGAGGATCCACTTCCGTGGTGTTTCGTGCTTGAAATAGCGCCGCTCGCGCCCGTTCTCTAGATTGCTCCTAATGACCTTGTACCCCCGTGGGAAACACCGGGGGGGCTCAGTCGGAGTCCAGATGAACCGTTCCATGCTCCCACTCCTCCCTGTCGTCACCTGTCGTCATCGGTGTTATAAACGACCTCGTTGTATTCGACACCAGCTATACGGATCCGGCAGTCCTGCTCATCGACGACCGAGACGACCCGGATCAGCTTCTTATCCCATCCTGGGAGGGGATGGGTAACCGCAATGACGTCTCCCACCTCGATGTCCGAGATTGAGAGGTCCCCCACGAACCCGCAATAGGTCCTATTCCGGCGCGCCGACTCATAAAGCCAGTTCGCCATAGCTTTCGCCTGGCTTTTTCCCGTGATCCCGAGCATCGTGTACCGCTGTTCGTAGATCCCCCTCGCGTCGATGTCGTCCCAATCCTCGACTGAGTAGGAGACGCGCTCCCATGTCCCCCCGCCGTCGATGTCGCCGTCTGTATATTCGACCGTGATCTTGTTCGGTATCTGATCC
>Ga0116191_1004138_pt1 | contig 10389 bp, 10 predicted proteins | sample AD_UKC111_MetaG_FD_89897 | JGI IMG/M metagenome (GOLD analysis project Ga0116191, IMG submission 89897) | Active sludge microbial communities of municipal wastewater-treating anaerobic digesters from Hong Kong - AD_UKC111_MetaG | ecosystem: Engineered > Bioreactor > Anaerobic > Digestate...
AGTCTCCCGGCAACATATTTAACTATATATGTATATTTAAGTATAAGCTCCTCTCGAATGTCTGCAGCTTTTGTCCTGGAATATACTTCCCAAATATTGGTCATTTCGGTTGTTACCTCCGTATAGCAGTATAAGTTAATCCATGTTACTATTACTGTATTTGCTCATATCGGCAGGATTAACTTCGACAAATTCATTGTCACTGTCATAATTAATTGTTTCCAGTGCTTCATCTCCACCTTTATCTTGGATATGTATGCTCATTCTGAAATACTCAAGAAAATTTAAAACAGTTTTTGTTATTAAGGAACCAAATATACCAAATACTATGGTAACAGCCATGCATCTTATCATCAGTACAGAAAAATCAACATTGTTGTATATGCCCAGTGTTACATTCACAATAAGTGCGGTTATAACTATTAAAATCGGTATGAAATCAGACATTTTCATATTGAAACCCCACATTCATAATACCGGACTTATCTAAATTTGCTTCGTTCCATAGCCTATGGTTTTTATTAATAATATACCAGTTTCTGAATATAATTCAATAGTACGGCCATAGTTTCCTCCGGTATCTTCTGCAACAAGCGGAATATTCAACAGTTTAAGAGTTTCCTTTGTTGCTGTGACATTTCTTAAACCTATTCTCATTACTTCGCTAGTATCATTGAAATTGAACATCTGTGCCCCTCCGGCTATCTTACTGACAAGCTTGTTCCGTTTTGCTCCGATTTTTATCATCTCCGTCATTAGTTTTTCAATACCTTTGTCTGCGAACTTTGCTTCATTGCTGTTGTTCTTTATCTGAGCACTGCTGGGAAGCATAATATGCACCAGTCCTGCAATCTTTGTTGAAGGGTCATACAGGCAGATGCCTACACAAGAACCAAGCCCTAGGGTAGTAAGTACTCCCGGGCAAAATGTCGTATTCAAATCTGCCATTCCAACCTTAATTATATCGACCATACTAAAATACTCCCAAGCTCTTAAGAAGAATCTCAAAGGAATCCTCGTCAGGTATTAAAAAGAAATTGCTCTTTACATGGTATGTACCCTCAAATAAGTCAGTCTCAATAAGCATTACCCTGTCGCCAACCTGTCCGAAAAGTATTACAGGTACGCTTATTATTGCTCCTGCCATATCCATCGCCAGAGAAGGCACAGACATAGTCAGGTTCAAATTTGTTAAAGTTGACAACGAGGACAGATAGGAACCGGAAAGTATGTTCCCCACTTCCTGCAATGCCGATAAATCCATTTCATCAAGGTCATCTTCATTGTCATTTCTGCCCATAAGCAAGTTTGCAAGCATTTTTGCAGATTTTTTGTCAATCAGGACCATAATGCTCCCGGTAATATCCCCGTTTACTTTAAAATAAATTCCTATTACCTCCGTCTCGGGCCCTCCGACTAACTCTGCAACATTTTTAAACTCAAGGATATTTACCTTGGGAACGTCCATATCAATTCTCTTTGATATCATCTTTGACAAGGCTGTTGCTGCATTTCCGGCACCTATGTTTCCGATTTCCTTTAAAACATCAATTTGCAGACTGTTTAGTTCATCAATTGATATTCCCATTTTATTCACCCTTTTTAAACTGCCGGATTAGTGACTATTTTCACAATATCCAGCAATATGATAAGCCTTTCACCTACTTTACCTATACCGGAAATAAAACCTTGATCCACGCTCCCAATACCATCCGGTGCTTCTTCTATCGCATCGCTGCTTATCTCAACTACTTCGGAGGAATAGTCGGCAATAAATCCTACAATGATATCATCCACTGATACTATAATTATCCGGGTATTGTTGTTGTCTTCTCCTTCGGCCAGGTTGAATCTTTTACGCAGGTCAATTACCGGTATTACTTCTCCTCTTAGGTTAATAACGCCTCTCACATAATGAGCGGCATTTGGAACCCTTGTAATACTCATCATTTCTTTGATTTCTTTAACCCTTAGGATATCAATTCCATATTCCTCATTATCCAATTTGAATACGACAAATTGCCGTGCAAATGTTGCTGTTTCCAAAACAAGCACCTCCTTATATCAGTGAATTTGAATCAATAATCATTGCAACCTGTCCATCCCCAAGTATAGTTGCACCTGCTATGTTTCTAATACCGGACAAGAACTTACCAAGAGTTTTTATGACTATTTCCTGCTGTCCCAAAAGGCTGTCCACAATAAATGCAGCATTCTTTTCGCCTTTTTTTACAACAACGGCAGTCAGTTCTTCGCTGTCATCACTGGTCTCATTCTGAACACCAAGCATCTTTGCAATTCTAACTATCGGCAGAACATTTCCCCTGTTCAATACTACATCTTGTCCATGCACATTTCTGATTGTTGATGCTTCAATAACAATTATGTCCCTTATTACATTAAGAGGTATTGCGAATTTCTCTTCACCGATATTTACCAGCAGTGCCTGAATAATTGCGAGAGTTAAAGGCAACCTGATAATAAATTTGCTTCCTTTGCCCTTATAGTTCTCAACTTCAACCAATCCGTTAAGAGCTTCAATTTTAGTCTTGACAACATCCAGCCCTACACCTCTGCCGGAAAGGCCTGAAACCTTGTCTGCAGTACTGAAACCGGGTTTGAAAAGCAGATCAATTGCACTTTTCTCATCCAGGTCATCTGCATCACTGCTTGACAAAAGGCCTCTTTCTACTGCCTTTCTTTTAATCTTCTCAATGTTTATTCCTGCTCCATCATCTTCCACTTCTATAACAACGCTGTTGCCGTCCTGATATGCTCTCAGGTTGACTGTTCCGTTAGCCGGCTTGTTATTCTTTATTCTTTCTTCTTTTTCTTCAATCCCATGATCGATGGAGTTCCTTATCAGGTGTATAAGGGGGTCTCCTATTTCGTCTATAACAGTCCTGTCCAGTTCTGTCTCTTCACCCGACATGTTAAGGATAATATCCTTGGAAAGGCCTTTTGAAAGGTCCCTTACCATCCTGGGGAACCTGTTGAACACTCTTTCTATAGGAACCATTCTTACTTTCATAACTGCATCATGAAGGCTTGTAGTAATCCTTTCAAGATATTCTACAGCTTCTGTCATATCCTGATTCCTTGAATCAGTTCCAACTCCCTCAAGTCTGGTTTTTATAATTATCAGTTCGCTTACCAGGTTCATAAGCTTGTCCAGCCTGTCGATATCCACCCTTACGGTCTTTCCCATTCTGGCCTTTTTACCTTGCGTGTCATCTACATTATCTTTTTCTTCTATTAATGACTTAAATGTCTCCTTTTCTTCAGTACTAACCCCGGTCATATCTTTTTTGTCCTGCTCTGCAGAAACTTCAATCTTTTCAAATATGACTTCAGTTACTTCGGAAATGGATTCAAGCTCTTTCTTAATCAACGCCTCAGGCTCTTTGGCAATTATTGCAATGGTAAATTCGTTATCGAATTTTTCGTCTTCAATATCTTCAACCTTCGGCTCAGACTTGAAAATCTCTGCATATCTTTCAACTGTTTGAAATACCAGAAAGGCTCTTGCCGATTTCAGCATGCAATCCTTGGCCAGCACCACAGTAATTTTATATACTCCCAGGTTCTGCTGTACAGCCTTTTTGATTATATTGTCATCATACTGATTAAACTTCATTTTGCTTTCATGAAGGTCTTTATTAATGACTGTCTCATTCGCTTCTGTTTCAGGCTTTTTCGCCAGCATACCATTAAGGCCTGCAATAATTGAATTTACATTATCGCTGCTTTCTTGTCCGGTAGCGGATATGGTATTTATGGAATTACTAAGATAATCAAGGCACTCAAACAAGATGTCAATCATAGAGGAATTTACTTCAATATTGCCGTTTCTAATTGCATCCAGCACGTTTTCCATCTGGTGAGTAAGGTTAGCAATTCCTGTAAATCCCATTGTACCGGCCATACCCTTTAATGTATGAGCAACTCTGAAAATCTCATTAAGTGTTTTCATATCACCAGGGTTCGTTTCCAGGCTCAATAGGTTTTGATTTAGTTCCTGCAAGTGTTCCAAGGATTCTTCAATAAATATTTCCAGGTACTGATTCACGTCCAAAGTATTACACCCCCATGCTTTTTAATATTTCTCCCGTAATCCCGTGTAAAGGAGCTATAGTATCGATAGCGCCTGTATTAACTGCTGATTTAGGCATTCCGTAAACCACGCAGGTTCTTTCATCCTGTGCAATTGTTTTTCCTCCTGATTTCTTTATTTCCAAAATTCCATCACTTCCGTCATTTCCCATACCTGTCAAAATGACCGCAATAATGTTGTTATGCCCTGTTTCAGCCACTGACTTCATCATAACGCTTACTGAAGGCCTGTGCCCATTTTCCGGTGCTTCTTTGTTCAGAAGGATTTTGTACTTATTATCTTTATAGCTTTTTATAAGCATATGATGGCTGCCCGGAGCGATATAAGCCCAACCGGACGCTAACACATCACCGTCCTCTGCCTCCTTTACATTTATCATGGACAAGCTATCCAACCTGTTTGCAAGGGATTTTGTAAAGCCCGGAGGCATATGCTGTACTATAAGTATTGCGGCAGGTATATCCTCAGGAAGTTTTGTCACAATTTCCTGCAGCGCTTTGGGCCCTCCTGTGGAAGAACCTATGGCTACAATGTATTCCGGATTTCCATCAGATCTGCTTTTGTACTTAACCTTCCTGTCAATAGAAGGCAGCTTGTATTCTGATTTTATCTGATGGAAATACGTTGTCTTTGACCTGCAAATGGATTTTATTTTATTGATTAACTCTTCTCTTATCTGTTCCGCATCAAACTCCATAAATGTACGGACCGGTTTTACAACATAATCAAGGGCACCCAGTTCGAATGCTTTAATTGCAGCTTCTCCGCCTTCATAGCTCAGATTGGACAAAATTATAACCTTTGGTACAGGCTTAAGCTTCATAAGCTCAGTAAGAGTCTCAAGTCCATTCATTACCGGCATTTCAATATCCAGCGTTATAATATCCGGTTTCAACAGTATTGCTTTTTCCAACCCTTCTTTGCCATTTCTTGCCGTGCCTGCTACTTCAATATCCCCATCACCCTTAAGCATGTCTGAAATCACTACTCTCATAAATGCGGAATCGTCTATGATAAGTACTCTAATCTTTTCTTCATCCTGGGTAATCATATTATATTAATCCCTTCTTAATTAATCTACGTTGTTCTTCAAATATAAACTTATTAATTGCATTTCTGTCTGCCATATTCAAATCTACATACTGTACTCCGTAAGAATAAGGAGCCCTGTAGCTTTCATTAAGGATACGCCGTACGATTACTCCCAGCACAACCTTCGTTATGCCATTGAGGTCTAAGGTGAACTCCAGTATTTCATTTTCATTGAAATGTTCTCTTGAACTGAACATCAGCCCTCCTGCACTAATGTCCTGCATATTACATTTAAAGCTTTCGCCATACTTTTTCTCTTTAAGGTCAAGCACAGGCCTAGCCTCAATTTCTCTGAATATTTTCAGCCTGTAATAATCTCTCCTCTGAATTTTGCTTATTTCGGAAATTGCTTTCAGCCTCAGAAGAGGTATGCTCCCAAAAAGCTTATCATGCAGTACCGTTCTGAGCTCATAAATTGCATCCTCTTTCACTGAGATAAGCTTCAGAAGAGAGCCTTGTTTTATATGCACATTCCGTGTCTTATGAATCGGTATCAATATATCGATGTATCCTGCTTCATGAATACCAACCACCTGACTGACAAATTCCTGTACTTCTCCTACTGCATTCATATAATTTATTTGTACCTTATCTCCTATTAAAAAATATTTCTTTAAATCTTTCATGATAATTCTCCTTATGAATTATTAGTGCAAATCATAGTGCATACAATTAAAGCAATTGACAAGCAGAGAATTCAATTGAATAGGCTGGTTAGTTTGTTTATAAACATTTTTATTCCTGAAACCGAGCTGGGATTCAATTCTTTATTACACATAAGAGTTAAAGCAATATCATTCATATTCTTTGATGCCTCACTTCTGGCAAAGCTTATCACGAAGGGCTGCTGAATCTTGACTGCCTTTGTAACACAAATATCATTCAGTATGTAGCCGAGTTTTTGCAGTTTTACTCCAAGAAATTTCTGTGTTACAACATTAAGCTTGTCAAGAATGTTGAAAGCCTCAGCTGCATTATCTGCTCTATTCACAACAACCTTTATATTTTTTGCTTTATCCTTATGGGTAATTGTTTTTATCAGAGCATAAGCATCCGTTATGGAGGTGGGCTCCGGCGTAGTTACCAATATGACTTCCCGCGCCGCATGCACAAAGCTTATAACGTTTTCCGAAAGCCCTGCTCCCGTGTCAATAAGTATTATATCAGCCTCTTCATCCAGTTTCCCAAGCTTCATCAGCAAATCCACCAACTGAGTTCTGTTCAGTTTCACAAGCTCTTGAACTCCTGAACCTCCTGACACGAATTTTACTCCGTCATAACCTTCTTCAAGTATTTCAAGTATGTTCTTATTGCTGTTTATTACATCCGACAAATTATATTTGGACATTTTGCCCATAACAACATCTACGTTAGCAAGGCCCAGGTCCGCATCGATTATTACCACCCTCATGCCCATCTGAGCAAATTTTATGGCAAGATTAACCGTAAAGTTGGTTTTTCCGACGCCTCCTTTACCGCTGGTTACTGCAATCACTCTTGAACCAGGTTTATCTGTAAGCATGCCTGTTCTTTTTTCATCATCCTTGTAATTCTTTATGCTGCTAATTATTTCTCTTAATCTCTCAGCTTGATCTTTCATATAGCTTATCTCCCAACAAACAGTTTATTATCTTCCCATTATCGGCAATTTCAATGTCATCAGGCACACTTTGTCCGGTGGTGATATATGAAATCGGCTTCTTTGTGATATAAGCAACATTTAATATCACTCCGAAGGCTGAGGTTTCATCCAGTTTTGTAAAAAGAAGCTTATAATCATCCAGAAAACTGTAATTCTTTATTATTTCTATGCAATCAGAGAACTTGGTGGTTGCACTGATTACCATATATACTTCATAGTTGATGCTTGACTTTATAAGAGTTTTTAACTCCATAAGCTGATATTTATCTTTATGGCTTCTGCCAGCAGTATCAACAAGTATCAGATCCTTATCAGCATAGTTTTCTATGGCATTAAGAATCTCTCCCGGAGTGTATATTATGGATAGGGGTACTCCGATTATTTCACTATAGGTTTTAAGCTGCTCAACTGCTGCTATTCTATAAGTATCCGAAGTAATAAGCCCTACTCTTTTTTTCTCGTTCAGAACCATATTGGCTGCCAGTTTTGCAAGAGTAGTTGTTTTCCCTACACCTGTAGGCCCTATGACTATAATGACCTTTTTCCCTCCCGCAAATGAAAATGGTTCCGGTTCTTTTACGTACTTCATCAATATATTATAAACGGTATTTCTGACAATTGCGTCGCTCTGCTGTTTTTCAGAGTCCAGGGTCTCCATAAGCTTCTCTTTTATCTCATTTATGATCACCTTGTCAACTTCATTGTCCCCAAGGGTTTTTAGATACTTCTTCACTACATCTGATAATTTGCTATTCTCATAATCCACCTTTACGGCGTCATAAACCTTGTTGAGCATGTTCTTAAGCTCCATGAAGTCCTGTTGTATAAGCTCTTTATCATCTATATGAGTATGTTTTTTGGGATTGTCCTTTGTTGAATTCTTCTGGGCCTGCAAATTCTCATTAAGTTCTTTTATAAATTCATGTGTTTCAATAGTATGCTCATTCTTGGCATTATTTGTCCTAGCCCCTGAAGAGATGTCATTATCTATTGTTGCAACTACTTCAATTAGAGGCTTTGAAAACAAACCTGCCAGTCCTTTTTTTCTTATCTTCCTTGTGTTAAGTATTATTGCGTCTCTTCCCAAGTCGGATTTTACTTTTTGCATTGCTTCATGGGCTGTTTCCCCAACATATCTTTTTACTTTCATTATATACTCACCACCCCTACGGATTGTATCTCAACCATTGGATCCAGCTCATTATATGACAGCACTACAAGTCCCGGAGCAACCTGTTCGGTCAGTCTCTTGAAGTACAGTCTTACAACAGGCGAAGCCAGTATTATGGGTTGTTCTCCCATTGATGCCAGCTTCTGCATCTCCTTAAGAAGATTGTTGATTATACGCTGTGCTGCATTTGGTTCAAGGTTCAAATATGAACCGTATTCTGTCTGCTGCACTGAATCCATTATGGTTTGTTCAAGAGCCGCATCCAAGGTTATTACCTTGGCCTGCATTTCAGCAATAAAGCGTTTGGTAATATTTCTTCTCATTGATTGCCTTACATATTCTGTAAGCATGTCGGTGTCTTTTGTCATAGGTGCATAATCCGCAAGGGTCTCCATAATGGTAACCATATCCCTTATGGATACGCCTTCCTTCAGCAGGTTGGCAAGAACCTTCTGAATGTCGCCGATGCTAAGCTGCTTGGGAATAACATCTTCCACCAGTGCCGGATAGTTTTCTCTTACATTATCAATAATTCTTTGAACATCCTGCCTGCCTAATAGTTCATGAGCGTGATTCCTTATGATTTCTGTAAGATGTGTGGCAATTACAGAAGGCGGATCCACCACTGTATATCCCATCATCTCTGCCCTCTCCTTCTGGTTTTCGCTAATCCACACCGCCGGCAGCCCAAAAGCCGGTTCCGTGGTCTTTATTCCATCCAATTCACCGTCAGCAGTGCCGGGGTTCATTGCCAGATAATTATCGAACATAAGTTCTCCGCTTGCTACTTCAATACCTTTTATTTTTATTACATAATCATTTGGTTTAAGTTGTATATTGTCTCTCAGCCTAATGACCGGTACTATCAAGCCCAAGTCAAGAGCACACTGTCTTCTGATCATTACAACCCTGTCCAGCAGGTCCCCGCCCTGATTCACATCCGCCAAAGGTATAATCCCGTATCCGAACTCGAGTTCTATCGGATCCACCTGAAGCAGCGACATAACATTCTCAGGTTTTCTGATCTCTTCGACTTCAACATCCTGGGCTTTCATTTCCTCTTCCTTCTGTGCTGCCTTTATAGTCTTTCTGAGTGTGTTTCCTATAAACGCCAGAAAACATGCCATTATGATATTCGGTATAGGAGGCAATCCGGTGAATGCCAGTATAAACAATACCCCTGATGCGATATAAAGTATTTTGGGTTCTGATAAAAGCTGTGCTATGATATCAGTTCCCAGGTCTGAATTTGAAGCCGCCCTTGTCACAACCATGCCTGCAGCAATTGAAACAAGCAGTGCCGGAATCTGTGTAACCAAACCATCTCCTATAGTCAGATTTGTAAATTTTGAAAGAGATTCGGTAAATCTCAAATTCATTTGCAGCATTCCAATTGCAAAACCGCCTACAATGTTTATTACAGTAATTATTATACCTGCAATGGCGTCACCCTTTACAAACTTGCTGGCACCGTCCATAGCTCCGTAAAAGTCAGCTTCCTGCTGTATTGCCTTTCTTCTTTCCTTAGCTTCCATTTCATTTATCAAGCCCGAATTCAAATCTGCGTCTATGGCCATTTGCTTGCCCGGCATTGCATCCAGCGTAAATCTTGCGGAAACCTCGGAAACCCTCTCAGCACCCTTTGTAATTACTATGTATTGTACTATAACAAGAATAAGAAACATTATAAAACCAACTATAGGATTGCTGCCAGTTACAAAGTTGCCAAAGGCATTTACCACTTCCCCTGCATATCCCTGGCCTAATATCAGCCTGGTTGTGGAGAAATTAAGGCATAATCGGAACAGCGTCGTAATCAGCAGTATTGTCGGAAATATCGAAAATTGCAGCGATTCCTTTATATACATGGATAACAGGAAAATAACCAGTGACAATGAAATATTCAATGTAAGCAGTATGTCAATCAAAATAGTAGGAACCGGTATTACTATAAGAATTATTAAAGCTACAATTAAAACTGCTATTACATCACTATATCTGCCCATACATAGGTCTCCTTCTATTTGTCATTCAAACTGTATACATATGCCAGTACCTCTGCCACAGCCTTGTACAATTCACTGGGTATCTGTTCGCCTATTTCTACGCTTTTATATAAGGCTTGAGCAAGGGGTTTGTTCTCTACTATCGGTACATTGTTCTGTTTTGCCATATCTTTGATTTTTTCTGCAATAAGGTCTTTTCCCTTTGCTATTACCACCGGGGCTTCCGAAGCACCCTCTTCGTATTTGATGGCAATGGCAAAATGTGTAGGGTTTGTTATTATTACATCAGCAGATGGAACCTCTGCCATCATTCTTCTCAGTGAAAGCTGCCTCTGCTTTTCTTTAATTTTTGATTTTATTTGAG
>Ga0116191_1004140_pt1 | contig 10387 bp, 7 predicted proteins | sample AD_UKC111_MetaG_FD_89897 | JGI IMG/M metagenome (GOLD analysis project Ga0116191, IMG submission 89897) | Active sludge microbial communities of municipal wastewater-treating anaerobic digesters from Hong Kong - AD_UKC111_MetaG | ecosystem: Engineered > Bioreactor > Anaerobic > Digestate | place...
GCCGCACTCACAACCGTTAGCGGATATTCCTGGCGTTTGCGGAATAGTTGATGGTTCAGTGCGGAGTGGATATTTTGGCATCGAAGCGGGCCAATCTGCGGTCGGTGATATATTTTCCTGGTTTGTGAATACATTAGTTCCTGAATCGTTTGGCAAAACTGTTGATGAAAAATTCAAGAAGCTCGAATCCGCAGCAAAGAAATTAAAGCCCGGCGAAAGTGGCTTGCTTGCGCTCGATTGGAATAATGGCAACAGAACAATCCTTGTTGATGCACGACTCACCGGATTGTTAATTGGCCAAACGCTTCACACGCAACCGCATGAAATATATCGTGCGTTGATGGAGGCAACTGGTTTCGGGGCGCTTACTATTATCGAACGAATTGAAAAGTATGGAGTCAAAATCAACGAAGTGATTAATTGTGGTGGATTGGCAGTAAAGAGTCCACTTTTAATGCAGCTCTATGCTGATATTACCGGCAGGACAATGAAAATTTCTCGAAGTACGCAAACGCCAGCTCTCGGCGCTGCGCTCTTAGCAGCTGTTGCCGCTGGCTCGCAGGCAGGCGGTTTCGATTCTGTCGATGATGCACAACGCGCAATGACAGGAACCGGCAAAGAGTATCATCCGAATTTAGAGAATCATAAAATCTATACGAAGCTCTACGCTCTCTATTCTCAATTGCACGATGCATTTGGTACAAAAAGTTGGTCAGGAAATATGTATAACGTGATGAAAGAATTGCTCGACGTGCGCGATCAAATTCGTAAATCAAACCATTAAAATTTTTATGAGATATAAATACTTAATTCTAACAGCTGTATTTTTCTTTTTCTCCCTCAACTGTTTTTCTCAGCAAAAGTATTCAGATTATCCAATTACAATGGTCGATATCAAGAAGATCGAGCTGACCGATAATTTCTGGTTGCCGAAAATTCAAACTGTCCAGAAAGTTACTATAGCACACGGCTTTGAAAAATGTGAAGCAGAAGGTCGGTTGGATAATTTCCTCATCGCAGGGGAAAAGAAAACAGGCGTTGTGTGTGGGAAAATGCCATTCGATGATACGGATGTCTATAAAATAATCGAAGGGGCTTCGTATTCTCTCATCAATGCTCCGAATAAAGAATTGGAGTCGTACCTTGACTCTTTGATCGAGATTATCCGAATTGGTCAGGAGCCAGATGGATACCTGACAACCTGGTTTACAATTGATTCAACAAATCCACCGGCACCGTGGGTGCCAAAAGAAGGAGCAAGATGGAGCAGAGAGCAATCGAGTCATGAGCTTTATAATAGTGGACATTTATTCGAAGCGGCAGCAGCTCATTACACTGCAACCGGGAAGCGTGCCCTTCTCGACATTGCTATTAAGAATGCCGATTTGCTAGTGCAGAATTTTGGTCCTGGAAAGCTTACGATTCCGCCGGGTCATCAAATAGTCGAAACAGGATTAATTAAACTCTATCGTATCACAGGCAATGTCCAGTACTTACAGCTTGCAAAAAATTTTCTCGATTGGCGAGGCGATTCTTCTACTCATAAACTTTACGGCGAATATAGTCAGGATCATAAACCTGTAACTCAACAAGATGAGATCGTTGGACATGCGGTTCGAGCAGTCTATATGTACGCTGGAATGACAGATATTGCTGCAATCTATAATGACCAGGCGTATCTCGATGCGGTGATGAAAATATGGAGCTCTATGGTCGAAAGGAAAATGTATGTTACCGGCGGTATCGGTGCGAGACATGAATCAGAATCAGTAGGAGATGATTATGAGCTTCCGAATCTTACGGCTTACTGCGAAACCTGTGCTTCTATTGGCAATGTGTATTGGAATACACGATTGTTTATGCTCACCGGCGATGGAAAATATTTCGATGTGATCGAGCGAATACTCTACAATGCATTGATTGCTGGAATCTCACTCGATGGTAAAAGTTTTTTCTACGTGAATCCTTTAGAATGCGATGGGGTATTCAAATTCAACTCAGGTTCATTGACGCGCCAGCCGTGGTTTGACTGTTCCTGCTGTCCAACAAATCTAATCCGATTTATTCCAGCAATGCCGGGATTGCTCTATGGAGTGCACGATGACACGCTCTTCGTAAATCTTTACGCATCAAATAATGCCGAAGTCAATGTGGGGAATTCCGTGGTTAGAATCGAGGAGAGTAGTGAATATCCATGGAATGGAAAAACCATTCTCAAAATTATTCCATCGAAGAAGACTCGCTTTACTGTGAAATTGAGAATTCCAGGATGGGCGCAGAACCAGGTACTTCCTGGAAATTTATATTCGTATACTGACACAATTCAAAATAAGATTTCCATTTTAGTAAATGGGAAAGAGATTTCGTATGATATCGATCGCGGCTATGCAGTCATTTCTCGAACGTGGAGCAAAAACGAAACTATAGAGATGAATATGCCAATGAATATTCGTCGTGTCATATCAAACGAGAATGTCAAAAGTAACAAGAATCTGGTTGCACTAGAGCGAGTTCCATTTGTTTATTGCGTCGAAGGCATTGATAACGCCGATAGACTTAATGACATTCTTTTAAGCGATGATGTTGTACTCAAAGTTGAAAAGAAAAATGAATTGTTGGATGGAATAAATGTTTTAACAGGAATTGTCAATGTAAGAAGTGGGGAAGGAACGATGGAATTATTTGCAATTCCTTACTACGCCTGGGCAAATCGTGGTATTACGACGATGAAAGTGTGGTTACCTCTAAAATAAGTACGGATGACAGATGATGTTGAAACAATTAAAACAACAAGTGCTCGAAGCAAATCTTAATCTTGTAAAATACAACCTTGTAACGCTTACGTGGGGAAATGCAAGTGGAGTTGATCGGGAACGCGGTTTGGTAGTTATTAAGCCGAGCGGCGTTCCGTATGAGAAACTAAAAGTGGATGATATGGTAGTACTGAATTTCGATGGCAAAGTCGTAGAAGGGAAGCTTCGTCCTTCGTCTGATGCGCCGACTCATCTCGAACTCTATCGCGCATTCCCTTCGATTGGCGGAATTGCCCACAGCCATAGTACGGTTGCAACTGCTTTTGCGCAGTCAAGGAAAGAAATTCCATGTTTCGGCACAACGCACGCCGATGTTTTCTACGGCTCGATTCCAGTAACACGGATGCTAAAGAAAAGCGAAGTCGATCGGAACTATGAGCTCAATACAGGAAAAATTATTGTAGAACGATTTCAAAAAATTGATCCGTCTTCGATGCCGGCGGTTCTTGTGGCAGGGCACGCTCCTTTTGCCTGGGGGAATGATGCGCTCGAAGCAGTAGAACATATGCTTGTTCTGGAACGTGTCGCCGAAATGGCTTACTCCACAATGATGTTACAACAGAAACCGCAATTGCTTCCTCAATTTATACTCCGAAAGCATTATCAACGGAAACACGGCGATAATGCATACTACGGTCAAAAGAAGTCATAATTTTTCACTTCAAATCAGAATGGTATCAAATATAATTATTCCAGTGCCAGAGTATATTCGAGCGTTGGTGTTCGACTGCGACGGCACACTGGTTGACTCTATGCCTCTCCATATGGAAGCATGGGAATATGTTATTACGCAAGCAGGAGCAAAATTCGACTTTGATTTTTTCTATTCGAAGAAAGGAATGAAGGAAACCGAGATTATCGATCTCTACAACAAAGAATATGGCGCCTCGCTTGTAAGCGAGAATATCGTTGCAAAAAAGAAGGAATATGTAATGCAACACATCGAGAGAGTAAAACCAATAGAGCCTGTGCTCGATGTTGTGAAACGATATTGGAAAGCGCTTCCGATGGCGGTTGTCTCAGGTAGCACGCGAGAAATAGTGGAAAGCGAACTCAAAGCGGTTGGCATTTTAAACTGCTTCGATGTAATTCTAACTGCTGATGATCCGATTCCTCAAAAGCCTTCTCCCGATATTTTCCTTGAAGCAGCTCGACGAATGAATGTCCCACCAGATTGTTGTCAGGTTTTCGAAGATGGCGATTACGGATTGCTTGCAGCCCAACGCGCTGGAATGCTCCCGACGGATATTCGCCAGTTCATCTCGCAAGAATAGAACCTATTTCTGTACTTAACCCAAACTTGCAATTCACGAGTTTGATGTCTCTCCGTAACCCACAGGTTTACCTGTGGGTTAGAAAACCGAGAATCCCGTTCCCTCGATACGCACTTCGAGCGCATCGGCAAACGAATTGCTAACGGTTGCTAAGGGGTGTTTTGCAGAAGAGTTTTTTTGCATGGTAACGTTTCCGAAAACTACGCAACGCCTAACTCTTCGCTTCTTATGATTATGTGAGGACTTGAGCGAGTTCAATATTCAGGGCGTGCGCGAGCATATGCGTTGACTTACGAAAGAACGAGCGGCGTAGTTTTTCGGTGTTATGCGAAGTTTGCGCACAGTCAAAGCGACACCTTTGACCGAAACACTTTGATCGCATCCTCGATTCTCTTGTGTGACTCCTCGTGTTCCATGTAGACAATTGCATATGAGTGCAACGCTAAGAATTCAATTGCCCTTAGAGTGGCAAGTGAAGCCTTCTTCACACTGGGAATGGAAACCGCCAAAGCCTTTGGCACAAAGTGAACGCACCCATTGCGGACTTGACTGGTGAGCCATTCGATGCTCTGCCACTCGTCTTCATTTAAAGTCAACGCCTTGGTGCGTACACCACGCCCCATCCAGTATGTCTGGTCCTGGACACGAGCGAGTGCAGTCCAAAACCCAATTAGGTTCTCTTTGCGTTCCTTGAGTGGTTTCGGATTGGAAGTTGCAGTGGGATCTTCGTCAGTGTATGACCACTCAATTGTATAGCCCCCACTCTTTGGTCTTTTCTTTCGCTTGGACTTCATCCATTTCGTGTCGTTGCCCTGCAAGCAAAAGAGATTGTTGTCGTCATCCCTTCCCACAGACAAGACATTCTCATAGTTGCCGTTGACCAAACAAGCAATGCAGAATGAATAGAGTGAATGGTGAAGCGCAATTCCGATCCACTTCCACTTAAGGTTGTCGTCCCTAAAAAGAAAGGCGACGGCAGTTTCCAGTGAATCGATTGCATTCTCAACCTCAGTCAGGTAGAATGATTGCTCATCCAAATTCTGATTGAGTTCAAAGAAGGGGATATACTCTCCTTCATCCAGCATGAATTCGTCGACGGTTTCTTCAGTACTCATTGCTATTCTCTCACTTGGTGGTGCGCAAATTTGCGCATAATGTGTGCAACAAAAATGCTGTTGCGAAGCGAACTATTTAAAACCAATTTTATGTGAGTGTAGTATATTCATTTTACATTTTTGTTGCTGTTAGTTGCAGTTTGCACGAATCAGAAAACACTTTTTATGCTTCTATAAATTCCATTATTTGTACCCACAAACAGATAGCCGCGATTATCAATCAGTAGACAAGTAACTCCAAAATCTGTTAATCCTGAGTTTATTGGATGCCAAGATGATCCCATATCTTTGGAACTGAAAACACCACAACCTAAAACCGAAGTATATACATATCCTAAAGGAGAGATAACTGCGGAAGTCACAATGGAATCTTTAAACCCGACTGAGAACCACTGTTCACCATTATCAGAAGAACGATAAAGTCCATTTGAACCCCCTGCCCAAATATTACCGAGAGAATCGGATGCAAGCGTATAAATAATTTTGTTGGTTAGTGACGGTAATTCCACCCATGAAGAACCGTTATCGGCCGAACGAAGAATGACTTTGTAGATAAAGTTTGCTCCAGCGAAAACAACATTTTGTGAGGTAACATACAAAGAACGAATATCTCTATCCGGAGAAGGGAAGTTTGTTTTAAACCAACTCAAGCCATGATCGGTGGATTTGAATATCCCGTTTGCTAATGTTCCAACAAGAGCATCGCCATTTGAAGCAACCACAATTGAATATGGAGAAACACCATACCGAGTAGAATTTACTTCAACAAATAATCCTGAATCAGAGTACACCCAGCTCGAGCCGTAATCAGTAGAATGAAATACGGAATTGAAGGCAGTAGCAAAAATGTGTCCATTAGGTCCTGTGGCAATATAACCATTGATTGGCCAATTAAGTGATAACTGCCAAGTGTTGCCATTATCAATTGAGCGCCAAATACCATAAGGTGTTCCACCATATAAATATCCATTTGAAGTTATTGCAAGAGAACGAACAGGTTGTTTGGGATAATTAGTGATTTGCCAAAAAATTTCTTGTTGTTCTTCTAGTTTTAACTCGACAGGTGAACTATCTTTTTCGCAACCTATAAGAAAAAAGAAGAAAGGGAAAAAGAGTATTGATATTATTGATTTCTTCATCGTGTTTGATTCCTTTTGTTTAAAATTGCACACAACAGTTGCGTGTATGAAACGTTGGGCATTGCGGGCTTCGTTCCTATCCGCCGACACAAACGCCGATGCGGGGCAGTACGCTCGTTTTAACCACTTAAACCCCAATGTTTTATACACGATGTTACCAACCGGGCTTTTTACTTATTATAATCATATTTTTGAAATCTCACTTCTTCATTTTTCAATTTACTCCAATCGAAATCATAAAGTTCTTCTTCAGTCCAATTTGATGGTTCCATAATCCGAAATACACCTCCTGTTGATGATTCCATGTCATAAAAATCATATCCCTCAGCACTTATTCCCATATCCGAAGGCGAAAAGTCCACTCCTCTGAATTGCGAATGTATCAAGCATAATAATCCAGAAACGGCTTGTAATAAGTTACTAAGGTTCGCATATCGAAAGTTATCATGCCTATCATGTTTACTCATATTATAAGCCTGATACCAATCAAGGGATTGATTGTCATGAGCCCATGCTCCAAAAGGTTTAAATTTTATCAATTCTGAGGTTGCCCACTGTGGAAGTCCAACCTCATATTCAGATAAATGGTGACTATCATTTACTTTTTTATAAACTCTGATATTGTAAATTGGATTATCAAATCTATCCTTATCAGGTTCATAATCATTTTCAATTAAAATTGCTTTAAAGTTTGCTTCAATTTCGATACAAGTCCTCATGAATAATTCATGAATTCTAAAAGAAAATGAATTAAAGCTCTCTGTACTAGGCTCAATGTATTCAAAAAGCTTTTTGAGGTCTTCTAAGATTAATAGAAAAGCTCTTACATAACTAGGTCCAGATTTACAATAATCTCTGTCGATTATATATGCCCAACTACTATATCCAGCATTTGGCAAAATCGGATTTACTGGTCTATATATTCTTTTGTATGGTTTAGTTATTCCCATTCATTATATTATTTATGTCTTTATACGCATGTTTCTCTCTTAGCCTTGTTGGTAACTACCCTCCACGGTATGTTATGCGCCATATTGCGTTTATTTTTCTTTGTTTGTAACATCAAATGGTAACTTGTCTCTAAATTTAATAATAGTATCATCGCTCAACTCAAACACTGCATGCATTTCCGATGACGACTCCCTTTATAGTTTATTGATATTCATTGCGAGAAATATATGCCATTTCAAAAATATTGTCAACCCTTTAATTCTAATTTGCATCATCAAAATGCTATCATCCATGAAAATTATGCAACTAAAGGAAATGAAAGAAAAGTGTGCATTCTTTTCTCTTGAGAGTTATTTGCGAGAATCTGCGGCATCTGCGTGAAAATTTTCTACAAGATATTTTGTTCCCTCGATACGCTCTTCGAGCGCATCGGCAACCGATTTTCAGACGGTGGCTGAGGTGAGCGATAGCTCGTATCGAAACCACCACCAAAAAATTCCCCTCTTGTAGAGAGGGAAGGGGATGCTTAGTTTCAGCTTTGTGCTTTTACTTTTCCTTTGCATTTAATTTATCATTACTGTTCTTTTCTCTTGAAAGAGAAGAACCAAAAGTTTACCCAAATTATGCATGGGAAAGATTTACAGAAATTGAAAATATCCTTACTGCATAGTTTGGGTTCAAGACTGAAGAAAAATATGGGTAAAACTTCGGCTCACTCCGCTGCACAAAATAAACTCTCCCGTTTTCGACTACGTCGAAATCGAGATCAAACAGAATTTTGTACTTTCGCTTTGTTCGCCTCGTTTTGTGAAATTGCATTTGCCTGCATTGTGATAATGATCCAATCGTTCGACGAGGTCTTGAGTTTGACCAACATAGTAAGAATCCAGGGATTTACTATAAAGGATATAAGTATAGTAAGGCATTAAAATTTCCCCGATAACAGTAGTGGACGCTGTAGGGTTCGAACCTACGACCTCCGCCTTGTAAGGGCGGCGCTCTGAACCAAACTGAGCTAAGCGTCCAAAACGAAAAATAATATACAAAAGAGTTCCAGTAGAATCAATCGAGGAACGAGTGCATTTTTTACAAAGTGTACTTTAATAAAATTTCAATTTAAAAAGAAAAAGCCCGCTCGAAAATTCTTGAGCGGGCTTAGAGATGAAATAAATTAAGCGTTATTTCTTTTCTGCTTCTGCTTCAGCTTCAGCTTCGAGAAGATCACCAGACTCTCGTTTACTTTGCCACACTGCCCATCCGATTAAGGCAATTGAAATGACAATCACGATGACTCCGATGATGCGTGCAGTGCCAAGGAATTCTGGACTGACAGCCGGATTGACGATATTATATCGCAGCACGAGTCCTAATGTCAACAAGCTGACCATATTCATAACTTTGATCAGAGGATTGATTGCAGGACCTGCTGTATCCTTAAGAGGATCGCCTACAGTATCGCCTGTAACAGCTGCTTTATGCGCCTCTGAACCTTTGCCGCCATAGAGACCGTCCTCGATCATCTTCTTAGCATTATCCCATGCTCCACCAGCGTTTGCCATAAAGACTGCAAGTAATTGACCGACGAGAATCATACCGGCGAGGAATCCGCCAAGAGCGTAAGGTCCAAGAATGAATCCAACAAGAATAGGAGTCATAATGGCAAGGAAGCCCGGACCGATGAGTTCTTTCTGCGCGGTATTTGTGCAAATGTCAACGACGCTGCCGTAATTAGGTTTCTTTGTGCCTTTCCAGATTTCTGGGTCGCGGAATTGTATACGGCATTCTTTGACGATGTAATAGGCGGCGCGTCCTACAGCGCGAATCAGCATACTGCTAAAGAGAAATGGCACAGCTCCACCGATGAGGAATCCGATGAAGACGGTTGGATCTGCAACTGTAATTTTTCCAGCTTCTTCAAGGTACTGCGCTACAGTCATTAAGTTAATTTTATCTTCACTTCCAACTGCAATCACTGCAATGAAACTCGAGAAGAGCGAAACAGCCGCAATCACTGCAGAGCCGATTGCAATTCCCTTTGTTTCTGCTTTCGTAGTATTTCCAACGGCATCGAGATCGGCAAGGATTTGACGAGCGCGTTTGTAACTTCCTGGACTTTCTTTTTCCATTTCATCTTTATCGTAGCCCATTTCACCGATTCCGTTTGCATTATCTGCAACAGGTCCAAAGACATCCATAGAAATTGTATTTCCTGTTAGTGTCAACATGCCGATACCGGTCATTGCAACGCCGTAAGCAATGAACATTGGCGGAGTTCCCGCATAAGTAAGTACGGAAAGAAGAATCGCTACGGCGATAATAATAATTGCAGCGACAGTGCTTTCGTAACCAACTGCAAAGCCCTGAATAATATTTGTTGCATGACCTGTCTGACAGGATTTTGCTAAGCTTTGAACAGGGGGATACTTTGTGTGAGTATAGTAACTGGTTACTTTATTGAGCGCAACCGCAAGGAAAATGCCTATGAGTGTAGTAATTGCGGGTCGCATATCGAGTCCTGGAATTCCAAAGTTTGCAAACCAACTCAGTTGTGATGGATCCCCCTTTGGAAATCCTGCACGCGCCATTGGATTCCCAGCGAGGTATGATGCATCAAAGTGAAGGTAGAAGAATCCCAAGCTAATGAATCCGACAATACTGATAATCGAGCCAATCCAAAATCCATGATGTACGCTCTTCAAAGCAGTATCAGAAGTATCGTTAGCTCCTGCTTTGACTGTGTAGGTGCTAATAATAGAGCCAAGTACTCCAATCCCGCGAACTAGTAATGGGAATATGACGCCTTTATGTCCAAAGCTTGCCATACCAAGAATCATAGCAGAGACGATTGTTACTTCGTAGCTTTCGAAAATATCGGCTGCCATTCCAGCGCAGTCTCCAACGTTATCTCCAACGTTATCGGCAATCGTGGCTGCATTCCGAGGGTCATCTTCTGGAATATCTTTTTCGATTTTTCCAACGAGGTCAGCGCCAACATCTGCTGCCTTTGTATAGATACCACCGCCGACACGCATAAAGAGTGCGAGGAGGGTTCCTCCAAAACCAAATCCAAGTAAAGCTTCGTAGGCTTGTTCACC
>Ga0116191_1004141_pt1 | contig 10386 bp, 8 predicted proteins | sample AD_UKC111_MetaG_FD_89897 | JGI IMG/M metagenome (GOLD analysis project Ga0116191, IMG submission 89897) | Active sludge microbial communities of municipal wastewater-treating anaerobic digesters from Hong Kong - AD_UKC111_MetaG | ecosystem: Engineered > Bioreactor > Anaerobic > Digestate | place...
ATCAAGCACAAGATTCTCAAAACATATCATACCCAGGTAGTACTTGCTCCAAGCCAAACCCGAGGTGTAGTTAATTTTCTGAGAATTGTTAAGGGCTTCTTTGGCCAGCATTTCTGCTGCTGAAAATTCACGGGAGCTTATTAGCGATTTAACCGATTGCAAATTTCCAGAAATTTGCAATGTGTCTGGTACTGAGGTATTAACTAATACTGCAGCTTCGCCTGACAAATCTGTAATGAAAAGTGAAATTAAAAGGGTAGTGTATTTGAAAAGTCTATTCATCAACAACTTATTATATGTCGAGTAGCATAATTCAACAGGCTTAAATTTACAAAAGAATTAGGCAAAATAAAAATGTATTGAAAAAAAAAGAGGCGGGGCAACGAGCCCAGCCTCCAAACCAAATCACAAACCAAACCGACCTTACCAAGCTATTTTAAACCATCAAAAAATTTTTTCTCAACGGCCGACCAGTCCACCACGTTCCACCAGTTCTGAATGTATTCGGGACGGCGGTTCTGGTATTTAAGGTAGTAGGCATGTTCCCATACATCCAGGTTGAGAATGGGATAGCCTTTAACCTCCGATATATCCATCAAGGGGTTGTCCTGGTTGGGTGAGGAGTAAATCTTTAATTCTCCGTTGGACAGCACAAGCCAAGCCCAGCCTGACCCAAACCTTCCGGTTGCAGCGGCTGAAAACTTTTCCTTAAACTCGCTGAACGATCCAAAACTTTTCTGGATTGCCTTTAGCAGCTCGCCGGTTGGCTCTCCACCCCCATTGGGAGACATAATGTCCCAAAACAAGCTGTGGTTGTAAAATCCACCACCGTTGTTGCGTATGGCAACCGGATGCTTTGAAACATCCTTAAAAATTTCCTCAACCGGCAAGGAGGCTAACGTGCTACCCTCAAGGGCAGCGTTAAAATTGTTGGTGTAAGCTGCATGATGCTTTAAATGGTGAACCTCCATTGTCATAGCATCAATATAAGGCTCAAGTGCCTTATAGTCATACTTTAGTGTTGGTAGTTGAAACGACATAGCTTTATGGTATTATGTTATTATTTTATTTATACTCATTCTAAATTAAGTAACCGTTATGCTGTTAAAATGTTCAGCGTGGAATGGAAATTCTTACACATAGGTAAAGGTTTTTTGATTGGAGCTGAATGTATTGCCTGCTGGTTGTGCAATTTTTTTGAGTACCCTTTAAAAATTAAGGCTGTTCGTCCTTTTCAACTTTTACCTTGCCAGTAGCCTGAAGTTTGAATTTAACCATTTATGCATAATTTTGCCGGATAAAATTCAACTATTCTTGTGGCTAGCATATACCTTCGAGCCGAAAACCTTTACAAATCTTATGGTGATAGGGTTCTGTTCAGCAACTTGTCGCTTAGCCTGTCGCAACTTGAACGAACGGCTATTGTTGCAAAGAATGGTTCCGGGAAGTCCACGCTTTTGAGCATTCTGGCAGGGCAGCAGCAGCCCGATTCGGGTAGTGTTGTTATTAGAAATGGACTAAGGATAGGCTATCTGGAACAGAATCCCCCGCTAAGGGAGGATTGTACAGTTCTGGAAAGTGTTTACAGCGCCGATAATGAGATTTCCAAGGCTGTTCAGGATTATGAAAGAGCAATGGTATCTAGCAGCAAGGATCAACTGCAACTGGCCATTGAGAACATGGACAGGCTGGAAATTTGGGGAAGGGAAGCTAAGGCAAAGCAAATCCTATCGCAGCTGAGAATCGAAAACCTAAATCAGCCTATTGCTACTCTTTCCGGTGGACAGCGTAAACGAGTAGCCCTTGCATCGGTCCTCATAGGAGAACCCGATATTCTTATACTCGACGAACCTACCAATCACCTTGATTTGGATATGGTTGAGTGGTTGGAAGACCTTTTAATTAATGGGCAGCAAACTATTCTGATGGTTACGCACGACAGGTACTTTCTTGACCGGGTTTGCGGGTGCATTCTCGAGATAGATAACCAGTCACTTTTCCGATATAAGGGGAACTACTCGTACTTTGTTGAAAAACGGCAGGACAGGATTAATGCGCTGGCTTCTGAGGTTGAAAAAGCCAACAACGCTCTTAGGTATGAGAGTGAATGGATGCACCGTATGCCTAAAGCAAGGGGTACTAAGGCCAAGTATCGTATTGATGCCTTTTATAAGTTAAGAGAAAAGACATTACAGCAAACATTTGATTCACAAATAGATATTAACATCAGCGCCACCCGATTGGGGAAAAAGGTGATGGAGGTTAACAGTATATCGAAAGCTTTTGGAAGCAAGGTTATTCTTAAGGATTTCAGCTACACCTTCAACAGGTTTGAGAAGTTGGGCATTGTGGGTAGGAATGGAACTGGCAAAACGACGTTCCTCAACATTATCACTGGCGTTACTCCTCCCGATAGCGGGTCGGTTGATACCGGGAGCACGGTTGCTTTAGGCTATTACAGACAGCAGGATGTAAGCTTTCCCAATGATGCCCGGGTAATAGATATTGTCAGGGAGATTGCCGAGGTGGTTGTCATTGCCGATGGTAAAACTATTTCCGCTTCGCAATTCCTCAGCATGTTTCTTTTCCCTCCCGAAAAGCAGCATGATTTTGTTCAAAAGCTAAGCGGAGGGGAAAAACGCAGGCTATATCTTTTAACCGTGCTTATGCGTAGCCCTAACTTTCTTATACTCGATGAGCCAACAAACGATCTCGACATCCAAACGCTATGTATCCTGGAGGAGTATCTTATAAACTTTCCCGGCGTTGTGGTGGTGGTTTCTCACGACCGTTTTTTTATGGATAAGGTTGTTGACGGATTGCTGATATTCGAGGGCAATGGCGAGGTTAGTGGATTTCCTGGATCATATACAGAACTAAGGGAGTGGACCCTTGAACAACAGAAGACCTACCCTCAGAGTAAACCTTCTAAAAAACCAGTCAAAGATGATGGCAACAAGGCAAAGGCTAAGCAACGGCTTACATTTGCTCAAAAGAAGGAGTTCGAGCTTCTAACCTCAGAAATTGAGGTGCTTGAAAAGGAAAAAATGGAGCTGGTGCAACTGATGGACAGCGGCATGCTGGATGCCAAACAGCTGCAGGAGAAATCGGAACGTTATGGACAGCTACTTCATTTACTCTCAGAAAAGGAGATGCGATGGCTCGAGCTAAGCGAGCTGGAGGGTTAAATTTCCGGGCAAGGAATAAGCTTAATTGCAAACATAATGATAATGAAGATTTTAACCCATATATTTGGGTAAAACAATAATGCTTAAACCTCCTTTTAGGTTTAATTATCTGAGTATTTGGAAATAGAATGGAGTGTGGTAAGACCTAAAAAATGGCAGTTGCAATGCTCACAAGAATTTCTAAGTTCTGGTTGGCTAACATATCTACCTTTTATTTGAAATGGAAAAAGAGTTAAATTTGACCCTCATATTTTCTGAAGGGTTTTGAACCCAATAGAGTACAACATAAATCTATGGTTAGCTTTAAAAACCGCGTTGCGTGGGTAACAGGGGCATCGTCAGGGATAGGTAAGGAAATTGCGCTAACGCTTGCCAGGGAGCAGGCTCATCTCATTCTTTCTGCCAAAAATCCTGATGAGCTTGAAGTGGTAGCTTCCGAATGCCGCAAGTACACCCCATTTTGCCATGAAGTTCCTTTCGACTTGTCTGATCCTGAAGAAGTTGAGCGAGTTGCTAAATCTGTAGTGAATACCTACGGACACATCTACCTGTTGATTAACAATGGTGGAATAAGCCAGCGTTCGTTGGCCGCTGAAACACCCGTCGAAATTGACCGGAAAATTATGGAGATAGATTACTTCTCGCATGTCATTATCACCAAAACTGTTATACCGGGAATGATGGCAGCGGGAGAGGGGTATATAGCAGCAACAAGCAGTATTTCAGGAAAGTTTGGTTTTATGTATCGTTCAGCTTATGCAGCCGCGAAGCATGCCATTCAGGGATTTTTTGAAACGCTGAGGGTAGAACTTAAACCTCACAACATTTCGGTAACCATTGCCTACCCGGGTCGAATCCGAACAAATATCTCTCTTCACGCAATAGACAAGGAGGGAAAAGAGTATGGAAAAATGGATCCGGGACAGAGTAATGGCCTTGCGCCTGAAAAATGCGCTAAAAGGTATATACATGCCGTAAAGCGACGTAAGCCCGAGGTATTAATTGGAAAGAGCGAGTTGTTGATGGTTCACATTAAACGTTTACTTCCCTCGCTATTCTATAAAATTGTGAACAGGGTGAATCCTGTGTAAAAAGTTAAAATTCATGGAGAAGATTATTTACGGAATTCAACAGGTTGGCCTTGGGGTGAGCAACCTGGAAGAAGCATGGAGATGGTACATCGATTCGTTGGGCTTTGATGTTAAAATTTTTGACGACGATACCGTAGCAGAGCTGATGTTACCCTACACTGGCGGTAAACCCCAGCAACGGCACGCAATTCTAGCCCTGAATCTCCAGGGGGGTGGTGGTTTAGAGATTTGGCAGTATAAAGAACGGACTCCTCTTCCTCCAAAGTTCCCGGTTAAGCTGGGCGACCTGGGAATTTTTGCAGCTAAAATAAAAAGTCCAAATATCGAGGCTGCTTTTAACTTTCTGAAATCCAATGGTGTAACCCTAGGTGATTTGATTAATTCCCCTGAGGGTAAGCCTCATTTCTACATATCCGACCCCTTTGGCAACACCCTGGAGGTTTACGAGGACAAAACAACCTTTTTAAATGAGGGGAGAAGAACTTCTGGAATTGGCGGAGCCATTGTTGGAGTAAGCCAGATGGAGAGGTCGGTAAAATTTTACTCGAAAGTGCTGGGCTACGACCAGGTTGTTTACAATAAATCAGGTAAGTTCGACGATTTTGCCAATCTACCTGCAGGGAATGAAAATTTCCACCGGGTGCTACTTACCCACTCCGATACCCGCAAGGGAAGTTTTAGCGAGCTATTTGGCCAATCATACATTGAACTGGTCCAACCATTGGATAGAGTTCCCATAAAAATTTTGCAGGATCGTTTCTGGGGTGACCTCGGTTTTATTCATCTTTGCTTCGATGTGAAGAACATGGATCAGCTCGAGCGGGAGTGTAGCGAGTTGGGTTTCCCCTTCACCGTCAACTCAAACATTAAGCATAGCGAAAAGGGTAGTTTTGATATGGGTGAGGCTGCCGGACATTTTACCTATATTGAGGATCCGGACGAGACCCTTATCGAATTTGTCGAAACCCATTTCCTGCCAATATATAAACCTCTGGGTATTAGGCTGAATTTTCAAAACCGCAGGCCACACAAGTCTGTTCCCCGCTGGATGATTAAGCTGCTTCGCTTTAAAAGGGTTAAGAAGATTTAATGGCTCCAGAGCACTGAGACGACTTTCGGCATAGCTACAGGAGTGTTTCCTGTAATCATAAAACGATTAGCTTGTCATTACTGCCCTTGAAGGTGGAATTATGTTGCTTAACATATCATTCTGCCAAACTTGTTTTTTGAAAATTGGCAAACTAGTGGTAACCTTGCATACCCCAAAAGGAATGAAAATTTTAAGCAAAATATTGTTAAACCTGTAATACAAAGTAAAAATGAGCAAGATGACACCAAAAGATTACATGGATCGTGAGAGCAAGTACGGCGCTCACAACTACCATCCCCTTCCGGTTGTTCTGGAAAAGGGTAAGGGAGTTTACCTTTGGGACGTGGAGGGAAAGAAGTACTACGATTTTCTTTCGGCCTACTCTGCTGTTAACCAGGGCCATTGCCACCCAAAAATTGTTAAAGCGCTAACCGATCAGGCACAGCTGCTTACCCTAACCTCAAGGGCTTTCTATAACAACGTTCTCGGTGAGTTCGAGGAGTACGTTACCAAATACTTTGGTTACGACAAGGTGCTCCCGATGAATACCGGGGCCGAAGGTGATGAAACAGCCCTTAAACTTTGCCGTCGTTGGGCATACGATGTAAAGGGGATAAAGGATGGGGAGGCTAAGATTATTGTTTGCGAGAATAACTTCCATGGCCGAACCATTACAGTTATCTCCATGTCAACCGATCCCGATGCCTACCGCGGATATGGCCCCTACACCCCTGGTTTCATAAAAATTCCGTTTAACAATATACCTGCCCTTGAGGATGCCCTTAAGGATAAAAACGTTGCCGGATTTCTTGTAGAGCCAATACAGGGAGAAGCGGGAGTGTTTGTTCCTGACGATGGTTACCTCAAAAAAGCCTACGAGCTTTGCAAGAAGCACAATGTGCTGTTTATTGCCGACGAGGTACAAACCGGTATTGCCCGCACCGGAAAGATGCTGGCCTGCGACCATGAAGGTGTTCGTCCCGATATTTTGATACTCGGGAAAGCCATCTCAGGTGGTGTTGTTCCGGTTTCGTGTGTTCTGGCCGATGATGAAATTATGCTTACCATTAAGCCGGGCGAGCACGGTTCTACCTACGGTGGGAACCCCTTGGCCTGCAAGGTTTCTATTGCAGCACTTGAGGTGATTAAAAACGAAAACCTGGTGGAGAATGCTACTAAAATGGGGGAAATATTCCGCAGTGAGATGAGAGGCATCAAGAGCGACATGATAGAGCTCGTACGTGGTAAGGGTCTGCTCAACGCAGTTGTAATTAGGAACAAACCCGGCAAAACAGCATGGGACGTTTGCCTGGCTATGGCCGATAAAGGCGTTCTGGCCAAACCTACACACGGCAACATCATTCGGTTTGCCCCGCCCCTGGTTATAACCGAAAAGGAGCTACTCGATGCCATTAGCCGGATTAAGGAAGCTTTTAAACTTTTTGAGTAGAGTTGGTTGTTAACTTTTGAAGCGAAGCGCCTCTTTTTGGAGGCGCTTCTTTTTTTGTAGAATATGCCATACCAGGATGGTGGAACACCATTAGAATGTAAGTTTATTTACCCAATATCCTGACAATATGCTTATTGGGCTAGCATGAGGTTCGATATTGCTGATTTTTTGTTAGTTGGTTGAGGTTTGGAATCCTATATTCATGCCTTAGTTTTTGCCATTTTTATTCATCTAAATGGCATAATGCTCCAGCTGCCTCATTCTTACCTATAGAAGTTTGTTTTAAAGCCTAATTTGGTCTATAGTAATTTTTGACACTGGCTAGTATAGCAGAAATGGGGTAATTATATGACGGAACCAACTCATGAGTTCATTCTCTACCATCTAGAAAATGCTTTACACCAATGACCTGATGATATTCGTGTAATCGGAGTTGACTCCTCAGCTGTAGGGTGGTAACTTACTAAAAAAATGACCCCAATTAAGGTTTTTGATTCCTCCTATGCCAGTATAACCTTTGATACCGAGCGAAAAATTATCATGGTTATATGGAATGGGAACCACACCGTTAGCGAGTATAAGGCCGCTATTGGTGAAGCCCTTAACTTTCAAAGGATCAGCGGTTTTCCGGTTTACACCTACTTGTCCGATATCAGAAATCAGGGAATTGTAAATCCCGAAAGCCGTAAATGGTTTGAGAGGGTAGCCATACCAAAGGCTGTTGAGAAGGGACTACGCAGGGCTGCTGTAGTGTATGATGGTAGCGTGTTCAAAAGCCACTACCTTAGCCTGGTACTACTGGCGGCTAACGTTTACCAGCTGCCCTTGAAGTTCTTCAGTTCTATGGATGAAGCTAACGCATGGATTGACAGCTTTCACGATTAATCATGCTATAGGTTGTTCCATAATTTTTTTATGTTGCGAGGGGTTATGTTTCTACTTGGATGCGAGGGATGTAACAGTAAATTCTCCTCATTACAGCTCACATCAAATTTTAAAACAAATGACTGCGGGTAGCCATCCGCTAGACTTGAAAATCGTAAATCGTAAATGTAAAGCTGCCCGTTGCTCAATTTTTCAACCATGTAGAAACCCTTTGTGAAGCTCAGCAGCTTATCCATTTTAGTGCTGTTTCCACAACCATCGAGCAATCTTTCATTTCGTGCAAGGTAGGTTTTGTAGGTCAACTTGTCGTTGATAATATTTTTTTGGTAGATGGAGTATCCGGTGCTATCCTCAACCGCTACCATCCATATCAGGTTTGTCAGAGGGAGTGGCGTGCTATGAATTCGAGTAAAGCTCAGGTTTTCCACCATTAGCTTTTTTCTGATTCCATTGTCAACATTTGTTTTGATGACAGCCGAAATGCCTATATATGCCATGATCAGCAATAGCGATGCCCGTGCAGTTGCTCTACGCAGCATGCTGCCCCTCCGGGAAAGTAAAATAACAATCATGGCAGCAACCAGCACGGTTAGAATGAAAATATCCACGATGGGCACCGAGTCGAACGAAACTCTGGCATGGCTAAAAGGTTCGAGGATGGCGGTTCCATAGGTGTTAAAAATATCAACCACTATGTGCGACAGCCATGGTAGGCTAACCAGCGCTATCCAATCCTTAAGGGTTAAAGTGGGATTACGTGATAACCGTTTAGCTCCATAGGCTATTAATGGGGCGAGGATAACCAGCAAAAAAATGGAGTGGCTAAACCCCCGGTGCACAAACAGGGCATCAACCGGGTCGAAAAATCTGGCTACGAAAACGTCGAAATCGGGTAGGCTACCGGCTATGGCCCCGTAAACCAGAACTTTGTTGCCAACCTTTTTACCGGCTGCTGCTTCTCCGACAACAGCACCCAAAACGATGTGGGTTAGTGAGTCCATAACAATTTGCTACCTTTGCACCCTAACACCCAATATTGATGTTGGTTCAAATATAGCATGATAAAGTGAGTAAAGATAAGTACCCTGTAATTGAAAAGGTTAGAATTGAGGATATAGCCGCCGAGGGAAAATCTATCGCCCGGGTGGATGGTAGGGTGTTGTTTGTTCCCTACGCTGTTCCGGGCGATTTGGTTGATGTTCAGCTAACCCGGAGAAGGAAGAGCTACATGGAGGGATACGTGGTTCGCTACCACGAATATTCTCCCATCAGGGTTGAACCTTTTTGTAGGCATTTTGGAACATGTGGCGGGTGTAAGTGGCAAAACCTACCCTATGCCGAGCAGCTCAAAATAAAGCAAAGGCAGGTTGACGATCAGCTTAGGAGAATTGGTAGGGTCAATTTTCCGGCCGTTTTGCCAATTATAGGCTCGAAAAAGACAACCGGCTACCGCAACAAGCTTGAATTTACCTTTGCAGATAGGCGGTGGTTCAGCAGCGATGAGCTGGCCAGAGCTGACAAGCTACCCGATGAGCCGGCTCTTGGCTACCATATTCCCGGTCGTTTCGACTTTGTGTTCGACGTGGAGGAGTGTTTCCTGCAACCCGAACCATCAAATTCCATTAGGCTTGCTGTTAAAAGCTACGCCAATAACCACCGCATTCCGTTCATGAACCTTCGCTCACACGAGGGCACGCTTCGCAACCTAATTGTCCGCACTTCGTCAACTGGCGATGTGATGGTTATCCTGTCGGTGAGGCAGCTTAGCTCCGAAGTAGAGCAGCTGCTCGGCTACATGGTTGAAAAGTTTCCCCAAATTTCGTCGTTCAACTACGTTGTAAACACCAAGTTGAACGATACTATAAACGATTTGGAGGTGGTGTGCTACCATGGAAATAAATACATTACCGAGGAAATGGAGGGCATAAAGTTCAGGGTTGGTCCAAAATCGTTTTACCAGACTAACTCGGAGCAGGCATACGTGCTTTATAGTGTTGTCAGAGAATTTGCAGGGCTTACCGGCAATGAACTGGTGTATGATCTTTACACCGGAACAGGAACTATTGCCAACTTTCTGGCCCGTAACGCCCGTAGGGTAGTTGGAATGGAGTATGTCCCTGAGGCAATTGCCGATGCTATTGAGAACTCAAAGCTAAACGGAATTACCAATACAAGTTTTTTTACTGGGGATATTAAGGATTTGCTTACGGATGATTTTGTGGTACATGAGGGAAATCCAGATGTTGTGGTGCTCGATCCTCCCAGGGCAGGTGTTCATCCCGACGTGTTGAAAGCGCTGCTCAATATTTCTCCCCTACGAGTAGTTTACGTGAGCTGTAACCCTGCAACCCAGGCCCGGGATGTTGCCCTGCTCGATTCAGATTATGCAGTAAAGCGTGTGCAACCCGTTGACATGTTTCCACATACCCACCATGTGGAAAATATTCTGTTGCTGGAAAGAAGATAGCAAGCATTATTTTTAATCCTTTGGTTTTAAGAACAGCCAGGGCCACCCTCCCGCTGGGTAGCCCTGGGCGGCGTGCTCTTGAACCCTGGGATTTTCAGAAAAAAGGGGCCTTTAGGTTTACGGAGTTACGTACAGTCCGTATCTCCCCCTTCTCCACCTCGGTAAAATTCACCCTAAAAGGACTGTAATAAAATACCGGGTAGTCTAACTTTTTC
>Ga0116191_1004144_pt1 | contig 10383 bp, 11 predicted proteins | sample AD_UKC111_MetaG_FD_89897 | JGI IMG/M metagenome (GOLD analysis project Ga0116191, IMG submission 89897) | Active sludge microbial communities of municipal wastewater-treating anaerobic digesters from Hong Kong - AD_UKC111_MetaG | ecosystem: Engineered > Bioreactor > Anaerobic > Digestate...
CCCGCGTCGGGGACCGACCGCACGGTCGCCGCCGGACGACACCACCCCGCTGCGACGGAGCCCGATGGACTTCGAGGCGATCCGCGTCGACGGCTTCCCGATCGACGCCGAGCTGATCGACACCGGCAACGTCGGTCCCGACCTGTCCGCGGCCGCGCACGCGTACCTCGCGACGCCGCGCGCGCTGGTCTGGCGCAATCCGTCGCCCGACTGGAAGCTGTTCGTCGTGCTGCTGCCGCTCGCGTCGCGGCTGTCGCTGATGGCGAACCCGATCTTCGCGCAGCTGGTGCGCGACTGGGGCCACACGATCCGCTTCGTGGGCGTCGACCGCGACCAGTGCGTGCACGACTTCCGCAGCCTGCTCACCGACGCGACGCTGCGCCGCCTGGTCGACGCGCTCGCGCGCTGGCTGCATTCGTCGGAGGCCGACGTGCGCGACGGCACGCCGCCGCGCGCGGCGGAGGCCGCGACGCTCGACGTGCTGTTCGCCGCGCTCGGCGACGCGATGCTGACGATCCTCGAGGCGCGCCGGGACGACTGGGGCCGCCACCTCGCGCGCGAGCACCGGCTCGAGCCCGGGGTGCCCGGCAGCCTGTTCGACCGCGCGTCGCGCTATCCCGATTTCCTCGCGCAGCTGCGCCAGGCGCTGCGGCGCGAGCTGGTCGACGTCGCGTTCTACGGCAAGGTGCTGCGCTCGATGGACCTGCGCGAGGCCGCGGCCGAGCAGCGGATCGCCGCGCTCGTCGAGGGCACGCTCGAGCCGGTCACGCTGGTGAAGCTCGGTCGCACGCGCGCGGGCCGGCATCTCGGCTGCTACAACTGGCTGCTGACCGGGCCGCGGCACGCGGCGCAGCGCGCCCACGTGCTCGGCCGGCTGCCGCTGTTCGCGCAGTTCTTCGCCGACGCGCTGATCGACGCGACGCCGCGGCGCCGCTCCGGACTGGTCGCGGCCGCCGAGCACGACGCGAGGGTGCGCGCCCCCGACGACGCGCTGCGCCAGGCGATCGACTCGGGCCAGGACCGCTGGGTCGTCGAGGCGCTCGCCGCCCGCTTCGGGGTGCACGACAACGTGCTGCGCGCGCTGCTGCGGCACTGCCCGGCCGCGCTGCAGGCGCCGCCGACCTGGCACCTGAAGCAGATCCTGCTGCGCCTCGACCAGCTGCCCGAGCGCAGCTGGCCGCGCGACGACGCGGGCTGGCTCGACCTGGCGAGCCGGGCGGTCCCCGCGGTCGCCGGCTGAGGCCGGGGCGTCGCGACGAACCGACGTCGCATCCGGCCCACGTCGCGCCGTCCCCACGTCTCGGCGTCCGACGTCGCGCGGCGACGACGCGGCCGTCTGCGCGACCCCTTCGACGGGTAGCATCGACCCCCCTTGCCCACGCGGGCACCCCTCGCACGGGACGGAGACGACGATGCCCACGCCCCCTTCGGCGACCCCCGACCGCCCCCCGCAGGCCCCCGGCCCCTCGCAGGACGACCGCCGCGCCGCCGTCGCGCACCCGTCGCTGCAGCGCACGCTGCGCGCCGCGCTCGAGCTGACCGCACGCGACCTGCCGGAGTTCGACGCCGGCCTGCGCCGCCTGCTGGTCGCGCGCTACCGGGCCGACGAGGGCCGGATCGGGGCGACCCCCGCCTCGCGCGCGAAGACGCGGCTGCTCGCGAACGAGGCGGCGTTCCGCTCGATGCTGCCGCGCATCGTCGCGCTCGGCCTGAACGCCGAGTTCCAGCGGCTCGACGGGCATCCGGTGGCGGCGGTCCGGCCCGAGGACGGCCCTGCGCCGCGGGCCGCGGCGATCGCGTCGTTCGCGCGCTCCTTCCACGCCGACGAGGCGGACGGGCTCGCCGAGCTCGACCGCCGGATCGCGCACCAGCTCGGGCGCGCGACGCTCGAGCCCGGCGCGAACCCGCTGCGGCCGGCCGTGTTCCTGCACGCGGTCGGCCTGTGCTGGCGCACGGTCGCCGGCGGCGCGCGCGACGAGATCGACGTGATGAGCGCCTACGGCGCGCTGTGGCTGCCGGCGCTGCGCCGGACGGTCTCGACGCTGGTCGCGGGCCTGCCGCCGGCACCCGGCCGCGAGGACGCGCACGGTGCCGCGGCGGCCGGGCCGCGTCGCGCCGCGCCCGAGGACGCCCGCCGCGGCGGCAGCACCGTCGAGCGCTGGGCGGCCGCGATGCACGCGCCCGCCGACGTGCCGCCGGCCGCCGACGCGACGCGGGCGCCGGCGCGATCGCCCTCGCCGGTCGACCGCCTGCGGGCCGGCCTCGGCGGCGCGCCGCTCGACCCGACTCCCGCGCCGGCCTGAGCCGCGCGGCTCAGCGGCGCACGGGCCGCAGGCCCAGCCACACGATCGCGGCGACGACGATCGCCGCGCCCGCGGCCTGCAGCGGCCCGATCCGCTGCCCGAGGATCGCCCAGCCCAGCACCATCGACGCGATCGGCTCGGCGTTCAGCGCCGGCGCGGAGTTGACCGCACCCAGCTTCGGCAGCACGACGAACAGCGACGTGAACGCGGTGCCGTAGAGCAGCGACAGCATCGCCAGCCCGATCGCGCCGGTCGCATCGCGCGGCCACTCGAAGCCCCCGCCCGCGACGCCCGCGGCCGACGCGACCAGCGCCACCGTGGCCGAGAACCACAGCGTGCGCACGCGCCCGTCGACCTCGCCGAGCCATCGCGTGGTCATCAGCAGCACGATCGCGAAGCACAGCGCGGCCGCGAGGCCGGCGCCGACGCCGACGGCGAAGCGCTGCGGATCCTCGAGCGAGCGACCGCCCGAGGCGATCACGCCCGGCGCGTCGAGCGCGAGCGCGAGCCCCGCGAGGATCACCGGCATCGCGACCGCGGTGCGCCGCGCCGGACGCTCGCCCCCGCTCGCCCACGACAGCAGCGCGAGCAGGATCGGGAACACGTTGAACACCAGCAGCGCGAGCGCCACCGGGATGCGCGCGACCGCGGCGTACAGGCACACGCTCTGCGCGGCGAGCACCACGCCGAGCGCCGTCGCGCGCCCGAGCGTCGCGCCCCGCAGCCGCCAGGCGGTGCCGGTCGCGCCGAGCAGCACCGCCACCGCGAGCGCGGTCGACGCCGAGCGGACCGCGACCGCGGTGACGACGCCGGTGCCGTGGTCGAACGCGATCCGCGCGGCGATGTGGTTCGACGCGAAGAGCGTCGCGATGCCGATCAGCAGCGCGACCCCGGCCCAGCGCGGGATCGGGCGCGCGCTCACCGTCGGGACCCGCGGCGCGGCGCGGCGGCGACCGGCCTCACGCGCGCCGCTTCAGGTCCTCGCCGCCGATGTAGAAGCGGTTCCAGGTCGGCGCGATGACGACCTCGGCGAGGCACACGTGCGGGGGTGCGGTGACGACGTAGCCGATCGCGTCGGCGACGTCCTCGGGCCGCAGCATCCGCGCGAGCTCCTCGGTCGAGGGCGGCACCGGACGGGTCATCAGGATCGGCGTCGACACCTCGCCGGGGCAGAAGTGACAGGCGCGGATGCCATGTCGCCCCTGCTCGTCGTTCAGGCTCTGGACCAGCGGGTCGAGCGCGGCCTTGCTCGCGCTGTACGCGGGGCCGGGGAAGTCCTTGTACGCCCAGCCGGCGAACGAGGACACCACGCAGATCGAGCCGGTGCCCGCGGCGCGCATGCCCGGCAGCACCGCGTGCACCGCGTTCGCGACGCCGACGAGGTTGATCTGCACGACCTTCGAGAAACCCTCGGGCGAAAGCGTCGACCAGTGGCGGTCGGGCACGTTCGTGCCGGCCGCGCAGACCAGCACCGACACCGGACCGTGCCGCCCGGAGAGCGTCGCGTGCGCGGCGGCGACCGACGCCGCGTCCGACACGTCGGCGGGCGCGACCTCGACGCGCAGCCCCTCGGCCCTCAGCGCCGCGGCGGCGTCCTCGAGCTCGCCGACGCGCCGCCCCGAGATCGCGACGGTCGCGCCCGCACGGCCGAGCCACGCGGCCGTCGCGCGCCCGATCCCCGTGCCCCCGCCGGTCACCCAGGCGAGCCGCCCCTCCAGTCCGCGCTGCATCGCACCCATCGTCGTCTCCCGGTCGCGTGGCCCTCGGCCCGCGATCGGGCCGGATACACTGCGCGCCGTGCCCGACCCCGACCCGCTCGAACTGCCCGGCGAGGACGCGACGCTCGCGTCGATTCTAGCGGCCGCCTGGACGCTGCTCGACCGCGCCGCGCGCGACGCGCGGGAGGACTGGCACTGGCCGGTGCTCGCGAGCGTCGATGCGCGGGATCCGGAACGGCCGGCGGCCGACGCCCGCGTGGTGGTGCTGCGCGGCTCGGACCCCGAGGCGAGGGTGCTCGAGGTCCACGGCGACGCGCGCACGCACAAGCTCGCGCAGCTCGGCGCCGTGCCGGACGCGTGCCTGCTCTTCCACGACCGCGCACGCGGCCTGCAACTGCGTGCCTGGGCGCACGCGCGTGCGCACGTCGGCGACGCGGTCGCGCGGCGCGCGTGGGACGCGCTCGCGCCGTCCTCGCGGCGCACCTACCTCGCGCCCCGCACGCCCGGCGAGCCGGTCGACGCGCCGGACGCCAACCTGCCGGACGCGTACGTCGACCGACTGCCCGACCCCGCGCAGGCCGAGCCGGGCTTCGCGTGCTTCGCCGCGATCGCGATGCGGGTGCGCGCGCTGGAGTGGCTGCGCCTCGGCCGCGCGGGCCACCAGCGCGCGCGCTTCGCGTGGCCCGGCGACGGGGCCGCGCCGGTCGCGACCTGGCTGCGGCCCTGAACCGCCCCGCGCGACGCGGACCCCGCCGACCCGACGACGCGACCCGCGCGACGCCGGTCCGGGCTATGGTCGGGGTCCGACCCGTTTCCGACGAGAGCGCGCGCATGGCCAAGCCGACCCTGAAGCAGACCCTCGAGCAGATCGACGCCTGGATCCGGTCGGGCGCCGCGGCCCGCGACGTCGAGCGCCTCGCGCGCGAGACGGTGGTCCGCGCGTCCGAGCGGGTCCCGCCCGAGGCGATGCGCCGGCTCGGCCGGCTGCTCGACGGGCTGAGCCCGATCGCGCAGCGCGCGGCCGCCGCCGCGCAGCAGGGCGCCGAGCGGATGCGGCGTGCGGCGGAGGCGCGGGAGGGCACGCGAGGGGGTGTGCACGAAGCCACGCGCGAAGACGCACGCGAGGACACGCGAGGACGGACGGGCCGGCGGACCGACGAGGACACGGCCGGGCGCACGACCGAACGGGCGGCCGGGGGCGCGTCGACGCGCCGGCCCCGCGCGGCCTCGACGGCCCCCCGTCCGGGGGCGCCCGGCCCGGCGACGCGCGCCGGGCGCGGCGCGACCGCGACCGGCCGGCCCGTGCGATCGGGCGCGAAGGCCGGTCCGGGCGCCGGCGCACGCGCCGGCACGCGGGCGGGCGTGACGCCGGGTTCGAAGGCGGGTTCGAAGACGGGCGCGAAGACGGGCTCGAAGACGGGCTCGAGGACCGGCGCCAAGGCCGGCGCGACCGCCGGCACGCGGTCCGCCGCGCGGCCGCCCGGTCGCCGGCGCACCGCGTAGCACGCCGAGCCGCGCCGGCGTCCGCAGGGTCTCAGACCAGCGCGTAGGTCGTCGTCGCGTGCGCGGCGAGCCGCCCGTCGGGCGCGAGCAGCTCGACCTCGCCGAACACCAGCGTGCGCCCCGGCTTGAGCACGCGGGCGACCACGCGCAGGTCGACGCCCTGCACCGGCCGCATGAAGCTCGTCGTCAGGCTCACCGTCGTCATCGGCCGGAACCCGCCGAGCTGCGACGACACCGCGAGCACCATCGCGGTGTCGGCCGCGGCCATCATCGCCTGGCCGCACACCGTGCCGCCGACGCGCGCGAGGCGCGCGTCGAACGGCAGCCGCAGCGTCGCCTCGCCTTCGGCGACCGACTCGACCTCGAGCTTCAGGTCCCGCACCCACGGCGCGAACAGCTCGCCGAGCATGCCGCGCGCTTCGTCCAGCGTCATCGCTCCCACCTCCTGATCCGTGCGAGCAGACGATACACGCCGCCCAGCAGCGTCATCGTCGCCACCGCGCGCGTCACGTGGAACGCGGTCACCACCGGCACGCCGAGCTGCAGCGTCTTGGCCGTCAGCGTCATCTCGGCGACGCCGCCGGGCGAGGTCGCGAGCACCATGGTGGCGGCCGGCATGCCCATCGCGTGCCCCAGCAGCACGCCGAAGCCGGCGGACGCCGCGATCGCGACCCCCGTGGTCGACGCGACCACGGCGAGGTAGCGCGGGGCCTGCGCGAAGAACGCCGGCGAGAAGCGGCAGCCGAGCGACGCGCCGATCGTCACCTGCGCGGCGACGATCACCGCCGGCGGCAGCGCGCTCCAGTCGTGCCCGGTCGCGGTCAGGCCGAGCGAGACCGACAGCGGCCCGAGCATCCACGCGTTCGGCCACGACAGCGTGCGCCACGCCAGCGCCGCCGCCGCGGTCGCGGCGCAGAGCATCGCGAGGCCGTCCCAGTGCACGACGCGCGACGGCATCTCGTAGGGATCGTGACCGTGCAGGTCGAGCAGCCGGTAGATCGCGGGCACGGTCAGCACCACGATCACCAGCCGCAGGCTGTGCGCGGCGGCGATCTGGTCGACCCGCCCGCCGGCCCGTTCGCCCTGCACCGCCATCTCGGTCGCGCCGCCGATCGCGCCCGCGAAGAACGCGGTCGCGCGCGACGCGCCGGCGAACCGCCGCAGCATCCACGATGCGCCGAGGCCGAGGCACAGCGACCACGCGATGCCGACGACGATCCAGGGCGCGAGCGCCGCGACGCGGGCGACGATGGCCGGCGAGAAGTACAGCCCGAGCACGACGCCGATCGCCCACTGCCCGAAGTTGCGGGCCGCGACCGGCGTCGAGAGCCCGGCGCCGGACAGGTTCGCGATCGCGCACCCGAGCAGCGGTCCGATGGTCCAGGGCAGCGGCGCGTCGAGCGCCGCGAGCGCCGCGCCGGACGGCACCGCGACGAGCAGCGCCTTCGCGAACGGATCCATGTCGCGGCCGATGATAGCGCAGCGCAGCAACGCGCCGGCTGGCGCGGCGCTGGTAACGGGTGTTACAGTTCCGGCCCGCTCCGTGGCCCCCGCCGTCGATGTCGTCACGCCCCGAGACCGGCGAGGAGTCGCCGGCCGACGCCCCCCCGCCCCCGCGCGAACCCGTCCTCGTCGAGGAGGCGATCGCCGTCGCGTGCATGGTCGTGCTGGTGCTGCTGACGCTCGCCAACGTCGTCGTGCGCTACTTCACCGACGAGAGCTTCGCGGCCACCGAGGAGGTCTCGATCTCGCTGATGGTGATCATGACGGTGGCCGGCGCGTGCGCGGCCGCCGCGCGCGACCGGCACATCCGCATCGAGTACTTCTACGAGACCGGCACCGCGGGACGCCGCCGCCGGCTCGCGCTGCTGTCGGCGGTCGTCACCTGCGTGTTCTTCCTCGTGCTCGGCGCGCTGTCGGCGCGCGTGGTGTGGGACGAGTGGCGCTACGAGGAGACGACGATGGCGCTCGGCCTGCCGCGGTGGTGGTTCACCGTGTGGGTGCCGGCGATGTGCGTCGTGCTCGCGATGCGCGCGGCGCGGGTCGCGGGCAAGGTGCGCCGGGGGCTGATGCTGCCGGGCGGCGGCGGCGACGCCGGCTCGCCGCTCACCGGCGGCGCGCACGCCGCCGACCTCGACCGCGCCGCGGGCCGCCGTCCCGACGGGGGCGCGCGGTGATCGCGACGCTGCTGTTCGTCGCGTTCTTCGTGCTGATGTTCCTCGGCGTGCCGATCGGCGTCGCGCTCGGCGTCGGCGGGATGATCGCGATCGCGCTCGAGAATCCCGACACGATGCTGTGGGGCACGCTCGCCGCGCCGCAGAACTTCCACGCCGGCCTCGCGAAGTATCCGCTGCTCGCGCTGCCCATGTTCGTGCTGGTCGGATCGATCTTCGACCGTTCGGGCGTCGCGAAGCGCCTGGTGCAGTTCGCGATCGCCTGCGTCGGCCGGGGCCCCGGCATGCTGCCGCTGGTCGCGATCCTCGTCGCGATGGTGCTCGGCGGCATCTCGGGCTCGGGCCCCGCGAACGCCGCGGCGGTCGGCGGCGTGATGATCGCGGCGATGGCCCGCGCCGGCTATCCGGCGCCGTTCTCCGCGTCGGTCGTGGGTGCCGCCGCGGCGACCGACGTGCTGATCCCGCCGTCGATCGCGTTCATCGTCTACAGCGTGGTCGTGCCGGGTGCCTCGGTGCCCGCGCTGTTCGCCGCCGGCATGGTGCCGGGCATCCTCGCCGGCCTCGCGCTGGTGATCCCGGCCGTGTGGCTGTCGCGGCGCCACGGCCTGGGCGCCTCCGAGCGCGCCGAGCCCCGTCCGCCGTTCTGGCGCTCGCTGCGCGAGGCCTCGTGGGGACTGGCCGCGCCGGTGCTGATCCTCGGGGGGATGCGTGCCGGCTGGTTCACCCCGACCGAGGCCGCGGTCGTGGCCGTGGTCTACGGCCTGTTCGTCGGCATGGTCGTGCACCGGACGATGGGCCTGCGCGAACTGTGGGAGACCTTCCGCGAGGCGACCGAGATCTCGGCGGTCATCATGCTCGTGCTCGGGCTCGCCGCGATCTTCGCGTACGCGGTCGCGACCCTCGGCCTCGCCGACCCGCTGGTGAACGCCATCCGCGACCTCGGCTGGAGCAGCGGGCTCGCGCTGGCGCTGCTCGCCGCGCTGATGCTGGTCGTCGGCATGTTCCTCGACGGCGTGTCGATCTTCCTGATCTTCCTGCCGCTGCTGCTGCCGCTGATGCGGCTGTACCAGTGGGAGCCCGTCTGGTTCGGCGTGCTGCTGACGATGATGGTCGCGATCGGCCAGTTCACGCCGCCGATGGCGGTCAACCTGCTGGTGTCGTGCCGGATCGCCGGCGTGCGCATCGAGCAGACCGTGCCCTGGGTGGGCTGGCTGGTGTTCTCGTTCCTGGTGGCCGCCGCGCTGGTGGCCGTGTTCCCCGAGCTGGCGCTGTGGCTGCCGCGCACGCTCGGCTATTAGCATCCTGACCCCTTTCCGCAGAGGAGACCCCCGATGAAACGACGCGACATCCTGAAGACCGGCGCCGCCAGCGGCGCAGTGCTCGGCTTCCCGACGATCCTGAAGGCCCAGCAGGCCTACCGCCCCGAGTACAAGATGTCGACGGTGGTCGGCCCGGCGCTCGCCTGGGGCAAGGCCGGCGAGAACTTCGCCAAGTTCGTCTCCGAGCGCACCAACGGGCGCATCAACATCAAGCAGTACCCGGGCTCCAGCCTCGTGCAGGGACAGCAGGACCGGGAGTTCGCCGCGATGCGCCAGGGCATCATCGACGTGCTGGTCGGCGCCCCGATCAACTGGTCGGGCACCGTCCGCGAGTGCGGCGCGTTCGCGCTGCCGTTCCTCACGCCCGACCACAAGGCCTACGACGCGCTGATCGCCTCGGAGCCGGTGCGCAAGGACTTCTTCGACGTCATCCGCAAGGCCGGCGCCGAGCCGCTCGCGATCGGCGAGACCGGCTTCCGGCAGCTGACCAACAGCAAGCGCGCGGTGCGCAGGCCCGAGGACCTGAAGGGCCTGAAGGTGCGGATCGTCGCGAGCCCGATGTACCAGGAGATCATGACCGGCATGAACGCCAACCCGACCGCGATGAGCTGGGCGGACGCGCAGCCGGCGCTCGCATCGGGCGCGGTCGACGGCCAGGAGAACCCGATGGAGATCTTCCTCGCGCTGAAGATCCACACGCTCGGGCAGAAGTTCGTGACCAAGTGGAACTACTCGAACGACATCCTGCTGTTCGCGATCGCGAACCCGATCTGGCAGTCGTGGTCGGCGCAGGACCAGAAGATCGTGCGCGAGGCCGCGCAGGAGGCCGCGGCGCTGAACATCAAGCAGGTCCGCGACATCTACGCGAAGGACGTCGGCCTGGTGCGCGCGCTGGGCGTCGACGTCGTCGAGCCGACGCCGGCCGAGATGGACGCGTGGCAGATCGCGTGCCGCCGCCCGTACGCCCGCTGGAAGGCGCAGATCAACCCCGGGCTGATCGGCAAGTTCGAGGAGGTCGTCGCGCGGACCCGCAAGGCCTGAGGACGCGATGCCCCGGGCGCGTCCCGGCCCGAGCGGCCGCGACCCCGATCCGCCGCACGATCGCACGCTGCTGTTCGCGATGGTGCGGCTGGTCAACCTGACCGCCCGGCCGTTCCAGGAGGGCATCGGGCGGCGGCACCGTCTCGGGCTGTCGGAGTGGCGCGTGCTGGCGGTCCTGCACGCGCATCCCGGCTCGGCGGCGATCGAGATCGCGCAGCGCACCGGGCTGGACAAGATGAGCGTGTCGCGCGCGCTCGCGTCGCTGGAGGGGGCCGGCCGCATCGCGCGCCGGCCCGACCCGCACGACGGTCGGCGCGCGCTCGCG
>Ga0116191_1004146_pt1 | contig 10383 bp, 3 predicted proteins | sample AD_UKC111_MetaG_FD_89897 | JGI IMG/M metagenome (GOLD analysis project Ga0116191, IMG submission 89897) | Active sludge microbial communities of municipal wastewater-treating anaerobic digesters from Hong Kong - AD_UKC111_MetaG | ecosystem: Engineered > Bioreactor > Anaerobic > Digestate | place...
AATATGACCGGCAACAGCTACCGTCTCGAACATCGCAAATCTATCACGTGATCACTGTGCACTTTGTGGCGAAAATCTGTGCATTTTACTTGACTGCTTACAGAATTGTATGATACATGTGATATGGAAACAAAAAAGATGATAATATCAAGATTAATGACAACTGTACGAGTAAAACGGGATTACGAGCTAGAAATTGACTTATCTGTCCCTTGCGAGCAGTTAGGACTTACATTAGATGAGATAGACTCGTCTGACTTACAGATAGCAAAGGAAGCATAGAGGCATAAAAAATCCCGACAGTTCTAAGAATCTGTCGGGATTGGTGGAGACTATCGGGATCGAACCGACGACCTCTTGAATGCCATTCAAGCGCTCTCCCACACTGACCAGTAAACCACCCCCAAAATTTGGATGTGAGTTTTTTGTTAAAAGCCGCATTTTTCCTTGTAATTCAAGGGTTTTAGCGGGGTTCGCCGGTTTAATATTGGGGGCAGGGGAGACGGAATTTTTCATAGTAGCACTTCTTATTCGATCGATTCGAAAGCCATGCACAAAAAAGTGCTATGCACCCGCCAGAATGGCATGCCGCACCCTATCAGAGTGACATTCACCACACACGATTTTCTTGTTTATTTTGATTTCGTCAATTACTGTATCCACTAAATATTTTTCTTCTATGTTTTTTCTCGATATGTCCAGCCTGCAGCCCTTATTAACGGCAGGGAAAACGTTGGTCGCGGTTTTTTAAAACGACCCTGAGTTGTCAGCTTGTTGGAAAAGGCCGCCATTTCGGGAGATTCCTTGCTGCGATGTCGGCTTTGTCGCCGTAAAACAGATACCTTGTCGCGCCGTAGGAAAGGTTGCCCAGGTTGACAGAGGTCACATCGGTGTACCAGGTGTCGGTAAAATAATCGTATACATCTGTCGCCGTATTGAAAGTGATGGTCTTGTTGCCCGCGTACGACACATGAAGCATTATAAAGTCCTGATTCGCGTTGACTACATCGTTCGCGGTATTGAACACCTGCGCGCCCGCGAGGTTTGCGAAGGCTCTTATAGCCTCGGGCGGGATAATGTTGGAGCCGTAGAAAATAGTTTTGTAATTCTGACCACTGTAGAGAGCGCATCCTACCGAATTGTCTGAATATCTGCCCAGGATGCTAGTCTGTCCAGCGGTGACACGGTAACGCGGGTTTACAATGGTCGACGGGGATTCGTCCTCTGAGGTGTTTTTCGTCGCAGTCGTAAACGTAAGGCCGGGGATGACCGTCGTTGCGCCGCTTTCCAATGTGAGCGCCACCGAATACTGCGAAGCTGTCTGCGAGCCGATAGTCATGCCCGTCAGACTTTGGATATCGCTCGACGACAGACTGCCGAAGCCGTACATGAATACCGAGACCTTGTTCCCTGTGTGGAGCTTAGCTCTAAGGGAGGAGACCTTGTCCGAGGTCAGGCGGTAGGGGTTGACGAAGATGAGCAGCTTGGCGCTGTCGGCGCGACCCGCGATCACATCCTCGAGGGAGACGAAGGAAATGGATGTGCCTGCTCTGTTTGCCGAAAAGCGAGTGTTCGACATGAGCTTTCTGATGGTTTCCGTATTCTGGCGGGATATGCCCTCGGCGCTTTCATCGGTCACAATAGCCACCTCAAAGCTGGCCTCGGTCTTTGAAGTTTTCGCATACTGCAGGCCGAATGATTGAAGCTGGTGATAATTCTGCCAAATCTTCGGGTCGTCGTGCCACCCCTCGCCACGCAATTCCATGGGCCACATGCCTGTCCCGTGAATCATGGAAAGCCCCATTTCCCTGCGGTGTCCTTCGTAGACCTCGCCAAGATTGTCAAGCCAACCGAACATGTTAAGCGCGTCAGTTTCATCCATGAATAGGGAAGCCGAACGCTTGATAAAGGTCATCTGGTCGCTTTCCTGCATCCATATCTTGCCTGCCTTGGTCACCGTGTCGACGGGCGACATATAACCGCTCGTTGTGCCAAGGTTGCTTCCAGTCTTGCGGTCGGGCTGTACGAACGCACTGCGGTAACCCCTGTCCTCATAGGTAATCGGAGCCGCTAGAAAATCAATGAAGGGGCAGTCCAGAACACTGTTCAGCGCATAGTGACCTGATTCGGCATCCCAGAGCTCGTAAAAATAGCCGTAATTGAACATAGTGGTGTACGCGCTGTCCGAATAATACTTGATGATTTCCGCCAAATCGGTAATACGGCTAGCGACCATATCGCCAATATAGTCTAGATAGTCTGTCCAGCGCCGATCGGAGGCCTGCAAAAGTAGCGTGCGGGTATAATTGGGATCCCTGTACCTGCTGTTTGGCATATCATCGGGCACCACGGCGGTTGAAAGAGTATAGTCCGTACTATTCCATGCTGCCTGCAGGGCGGCCGTCGTGACATATTTGTCAGTCAGCCACTCCCTAAATTTAAGAGTGTTGGCGAGAGACTGGTCTATGCCGTATTCCCGGTAATTGTATTGGAACCATTCCCCCGTATCGAGCTGCAGGCCAACGACATGGTCTGCGTAAGCTGGGTCACTCCTCAGGCAATTGACCACCCGCGCCACCACCCGATAGAACTTTTCCTCCCAAAGGTCGGAGGCGATGGACACCTGGGGATTGGCGGCGATAGAGTCGAGCTCGTCCTGTGTAAGCCCCGTTGTGATATAGGACATGATGTCATCGGAGGTGGCGCCCACATGGCTCGGTGTCATCCATCCTGTAATTCTGAGCAGAACCTTTGCGTTGGGGTCGCCTCTTAAGGCTATATTGATTTTGTTTTTTAGTTCTGTGAACGTGCCGTAATCGTCGTCGTTATAATACTGCGGCCAATAGACGATGGAGACCAAATGCTGGTTGCAGTCGGTCTGTGCATAATTGATTTGGCGGCTTAGCTGAGCCGAGTAGGTCTGATCGATGGCCGTGTCCGTATTTGCGAAAAAATAGGTGGGCGACGCTTGGACGCCGTCGACGAACAGCCTCGGGGTCCCGTTCAGGGTAATCACCTTGGAACTCGACGCATTGGCGCTGGCGGTCACCTTCGGTACACTGGATACAGATTTTGTCGGCTCTTCTATTTCACGTTGCGCGACGAGTATCCCACTGTCGTCGAAAATGTAATCGCTGCCGTCTACAGTAAGGAGCCTATCTCGAACGAGGTTCCCGTTTTCATCATAATAATAGGTATGGCTGTCGGTGCCGGTTGTAAAGGTGTTTGCGTCGCCGGTGTAAAGAACGGGACCGAAAGCCTCGCCATCGATGGAGTTGATGGTGAAGCTTAGATACGGGTCTGTTCCCGTATAACCCGGCGCATGGGTGTTAATCATGATATAGGCATCCTGTCCGTCGGAGAACATCCCCTTGACGCAAGCGTCGAAGCTGCCTCTGTCCCAGCTATCGGGGTAGCCTTGATATCCCGCGCCCAGTTCGTACAGCTCTGGGTTAGAGTCTGTGCCGATATAGGCCTTATAGGTGCCTGACACCTTTTTGATGCTAAATTTCAGGTTGGACGAGGCACCTGAGCCGAAGCCGCCGTACCATGTGGCGGTCGCCTCCGTGACCTTGTTTTGCGCAGTAGGGAACCCGTTGTAAACGGCCAGCGTGTTATAAGCGCCGAATCTGAAAACGAGCGCCTTGTTGTCGTCCGCCTCCCAGGTTGACGGATCGGTTAGCTTTGAAGAGGCCGTCGCCCTGACAGGAAGAATGATAATATCGTAACATACCTCGTTTGTAGAGATGGTGGGCATATCGACATTGATAATAAAATTGTTGATATTGACTGGGTGATTGTCAAGGTATAGACCCGTAATACCGTCCGACCTGTACATCCCTAAGAGGGTTCCGAAGCCGTTTTGTGAAACAAGCGTCACAGACTTTCCGTCAAAGCTCGCGTCCGCATTGCACATCCGACCCCAGATGCCGTATTTCACTATGCCCAGCTCGAGGAGTTTCTTGTCATATCTGCCATCCGACCATGCCCTGCAATCGGTCATGGAGGGCGCCCATGTCAAAGTGAAGGGCTTGGCGGTGTTCGCGGTATTTGCATAATACGGGGCGGACAGCTCTATTTTGACGACGGGCAAGGATGTCAGATAAGGCGAGGACACATAGGCGTTATCCAACGCCGTGATACGTATCTGGTTGGTGACGGTCGAGTTGACCGCGATGCTGTGCCCCATTTCCTGTAGCTTCGATACAGATGTGCCGTTTATCTTGACATTGTCTTGGAGTCCCTGCAGAATAGCTGCGTCGCCGTCGGTGTATTTATAATGCGCGTCGCCGTGGGCGCTACCGGTAGCGGTGAAAATATCACCGCTGAAGGTGAAAATAGGGATATCTATATAGGTCATGACCGAATCCAAACTGACGGGCGCATTATACCAGATCGTAGAAAGGGTTTGGAGAGTGTTGCCGGTGTTGGCAGAATAAGGAGCGGCAAGGTCCACATTGATGTAATGCAATGACGCGATATAGGGAGACGCTTCATATGCGTTGTCGTATTTGGTAATCCTAATCTGGTTTACGGCTGTGGAGTTGACCGCTATATTTTGTCCCTGGGCCTGCAGAGTAGAAACGGGCACTCCGTTTATTCTGATATTGTCTTGGAGCCCTTGCAGAATAGCCGCGTCCCCGTCGTTATATTTGTAGTGTTCGTCGTGGTCTGCGCTTCCAGTGGCGCTGAACAGGTTTCCGCTCAGAGTGAATATAGGGATGCCGTTGTAATTCATGGAGGAGGAAAGGCTCACCGTATTGGGCGACCAAACCTCCGAGAGTTCTTGCAGGATATTGCCTGTGTTGCCTATATATGGGGCGTCCAGCTCAATGGTGACGGAACTCAGCGACGAAAGGTATGGGGAAGCGGTATAGCAATCGTCGCCTTTTGTAATCCTGATCTGGTTGGTGACTGTGGAGTTAACGGCGATGCTCCTTCCTTGGGCGCGCAGGGTGGAAACCGAAATCCCATTAATTTTAATGTTGTCCTGTAGCCCCTGCAATATGGCGGCGTCGCCATCGTGGTATTTATAGTGCTCGTCGCCGTCGGCGCTGCCCGTGGCTGTGAATAGGTCTCCGTCAAAACTGAAGATTGGTATGCCAGCGAAGGTCATGGATGAGATTAGAGACACCGTGGGCGGTTCCCAATAGACAAGGAAGGGCTGCAGATCATTCGATGCGTTGCCCGTATAAACCACGGTGAGTTCCACCTCTGCGCTGGGCAGGGACGAAAGGTATGGGGAAGCGGTATAACAATCATCGCCTTTTGTAATCCTGATCTGGTTGGTGGCTGTGGAGTTAACGGCGATGCTCCTTCCTTGGGCGCGCAGGGTGGAAACCGAAATTCCATTAATTTTGATGTTGTCCTGTAGCTCCTGCAATATGGCGGCGTCGCCATCGTGGTATTTATAGTGCTCGTCGCCGTCGGCGCTGCCTGTGGCTGTGAATAAATTCCCACTTAAGGTAATGATAAATATGCCGTTATAGATTGTAGTAGAGCTGACATTGATACTAGCCGCATTAACAGTTAAGGCGGGATTAACAGCAAATAAAAGAGCTATGGAGAGAGTAACCGGGAGCAATTTCTTTAACATTTTTCTCGCCCTCCTTTTTAACATCCGCTACTAAAATACCTTATTTTCCCATTTATTACATTTAGATTGTAGCTTGAACTATCTTTTTGTCAAGGAATTTTAATATTTTGAACAATAATTGAAAACTTATTGTTCAAAATATAGCAATATTGTGTTATATGCTATTGTAAAGCACCGCTGTCTCAGACTGTTTACAGGCACCTTGTAGACGTTATATATAATATTGTATCCTGCAAATTTTGTTTGCTAAAGGCTTAAATCGCCCGTTTTTCCGCGAAATTCAATACGAGAAAAGGCTCTTAAATTTTAAATAACAAGAAACTTATATTCAAAAAGCAAGAGATTTATATAAAGAATCAGATTTATGTTTTATAATAAAATAGTGACAATTTGTGAACGCAATGAAATGCATTTTTACTGCCGACATTTGCGAAATTGCTGAAAAGGAAAGAAGAAACCATGAATCGCATTATAAAAATTACGATAGCGGGTGTTGTTATGATTTCGGTGATATTTGCGGTTAGTTGCAGCGGTGAGCTGACATCCGGCAGCTCTTCTCTCGCCTCATCGTCGAGTTCGGTCTCATCAGAGATGCCTTCTTCCGCGAATACGATAGCAGGCACTTCTTCAGGCGCTTTAGGCGAGTCGGAAGGCGGCGCATCATCGGGTAAAACCAGCCGAGCGGGTAGCGACAGCAAAACAGGTGACAACGACTCTTCGGTAATCATCCAACCGGAGCACAAGGTGGAATGGTACACGCCCGACGTCCCAAAGAAAACGCCCCTCACGAAGGCCTCGAGGGCGGAGGTCAAACTGGTGAACGGGACGTCGCGGCTCTTTGTCAACGGAAAGCTGGCTGTTCCCAATTTCCTTTTCGTCAATACCGACACCGCCGTCAACCAATCCTATATTGACCAGCTTATCCATCAGGTATCGTTAGCCAAGACGGATGCCAATCAGCACCTTGTGTCCATGATTTATTGGCCGAATTTCAGCACCCTGAACGATGACGACATCAAATATTCCGACCTGAACAGAAAGCTTGACATGATCCTTTCCGGCGATCCCGACGCCCAGATCATGCTGCGCCTCGCCCTGAACTTAAAACAGTTCGCGGAAAGTTCCGAAATGATGAAGTTTGTCGACGCTCCCAATAACGAAAGGTGGATATCCATAGCATCGCAGGTCTTTGTCAAGAATGTGTGCTACGAGATGGCCAGGATTACGAATTATCTGCGCACCTCGGGGAAATACGCAGACCATATCATAGGGCTTCACATCGACTGCAGCGAATGGTTTCAGCCCGGATACAAGGAATACGGCCTCGACATCAGCGAAGCGAACAGCGTGCAGTTCCGCAAATGGCTTAAGGAGAAATACGGCACCGATAAAGCCTTCAAAGCGGCCTGGGGCAGCCAGTACAGCCTTGATACCGCAACGGTGCCGTCGGACCTGCCCGCCAATAAATACCACGACCACTACAACCGTACCCTGCTTCTCGAAAAAAGCGATATAAGGTGGACTGACTATCTCGACTATATCAGTATTATGGTCACCGACCGCATACTTCAGATAACAAAGGTGATAAAGGATTATTCCGACAACCAGTGGGTCACAATGATAAACTACGGCTATTTCTTTGAGTTGGGCAACGCCGCGTCAGGGCACCATGCGCTCAGAAGGCTTCTGGATTCCAAATATGTCGACCTGCTCACGTCTCCGATTTCGTATCTTGACCGCGGGTCGAGCAGTCCGTTCAAGGACAAGGCGACCATCGCGGGGTCGACCGGCGCTTACATGTCCACGGTGGAATCGGTCATCAGGGCGGGGAAGATATGGCTTTTCGAGAGCGACGACATGACGTATATCCAAAAACTTCCGGGTCGCTATATGACCGACGAGGATGCTTTAAGCCAATTCGGACTTTTGAAGAATATGACGGAGATATACAACGTCCACCGCCGCGAGGCCGGGCTCTGCATGGTTAATTCCACCGGCATGTGGCCAATGGAGTTGCGCGGGCAGGGCTGGCTCGACGAGGCGAAAATATGGGAGAACTACAACGCGTTGTCTGATCTATATCTTAAATATATACAGGGCACCAAGTCCAAGGCCACCTATGAGGTCGCCATCGTGGTGGACGAAAAAGCCGATGGCATCTCCCGCCAGCCGATTCAGACAATTAATCCGATGAAATCCAGTCTGCGGTATGAAGCCTTTCGCATGGGTGCCTCCGTCTGCTTTGTCCTGCTCGACGACGTGATTGCCGGCAAGGTGAACGACGCCAAGATGTATGTGTTCGCCGATCCCTACCGCCTGACCAACGCGGAAGTGGATAAGATCTGTTCCATCATTCATAAACAGGGGAAAACCTCCGTATTCATGTATGGTTTTGGCTCTCAGAGCAAACAAAACATCAAAAAGTTGACCGGCATGGATATTGAAATACAGAATGAAAGCCTTGTCGACCTTATTTGCCCCAATACCTACCAGACAAAGATAAAGGGCCTGTTGTTCAGCGACAGGTCGTCCGTCGTGTACCCGCGTTACAAGGTGACGGGCGGGCAGACGGAAAAACTCGGTTATTATCTTTCCGATTATTCGACTGGCGCAGCCCTTTACGAGGGCAAGGGCTACAATGTGGTGTTCTATGGCTCCACCATGATGACGGCAGATTCCCTGCGGGCTATTGCGAAGTACGCCGGTGTACAGGTGTTCTCCGATGCCAACGATGTGTGCGCCGCTAACAACAATATGATTATGCTCCACGTTTCTTACCCTGGGAACAAGGTCATCAAGTTCAAAGAGAAAACCGACGTTTACGATTACTTTGCAAACAAATGGTACGAGAACGTAACCCAGGTAGACCTCGGCAATTTGCCTTTCGGCACAACCAAATATCTGTTTTACGGGAAGAAATCCGATATAACGGCGATGAAGCTTCCGATGTGGACCGTCAGCATGCCGTCATGACAAGCGGTTAGCGGTTCCGGTCGCCAATTGCATACAAATGTATGTAATGCTATTCTTACCGCGCATTGTGGTACCGAATATGGAAACATGGAGGAGTAAAAATGGTTTTGACTTACAGTGACTATATTGAAAAAATGCGTGGCTGTTGGATGGGAAAAACGATAGGCGGCACCCTCGGCGCGCCTTTCGAGGGCTACAGGGGCGTTTGGGATGTCGATTTCTACCAGCAGGACCTGAGCAAAGGCCCCATCCCCAACGACGACCTTGATCTTCAGATTGTGTGGCTGAATGCAGTAGAGAGGTTCGGGAACAAGGTGAACGCGCAAATCCTCGCCGAATACTGGTTAATGTTTATTGATCCTTACTGGTGCGAATACGGCGCCGGAAAAAACAACTTGCGCCGTGGCTTCCAGCCCCCTCTTTCGGGATATATAAACAATATGAACCGAGACAGCTGCGGTTGTTTTATCCGCTCGGAGATATGGGCTTGCCTCGCCCCTGGACTTCCTGCTGTCGCGGCAAAATACGCGTTTGAGGATGCTATAGTCGACCACAGCAACGAGGGCGTGTACGCCGAGGTGTTCTGCGCCGCCATGCAGTCGGCGGCTTTTGTGGAGACCGATCTCGACAAGATTGTCGATATCGGTCTTTCCTATATCCCATCCGACTGTGCCATTCACGGTGTAGTGAACGCTGTCAGGGATTATTTCCGCGCGAATAGAGATTGGAAGGAAACTCGCCTCATGGTGCTTCGCGAATACCCTGGCAACTTTGGGGAGATTGGCGGCTATCACAGGGGTAACGAGAAAAAGGAGGATTATCCAGATGCCAAATTTGGCTGGGATGCACCGAGTAATATCGGCCTCATCATGCTTGGTCTGTATTATGGCGAAAACGATTTCGAGAAGAGTATCTGCCTTGCAGCCAACTGTGGTGAGGACGCAGACTGCACGGCGGGGACGCTGGGAGCTTTAATGGGCATTATTCTTGGTGCGAGTAAGCTGCCCGCGAAATGGGTAGATCCCATAGGTGACAAAATAGCGACTATCTGCATCAATAACACTGAGGGCAACGATCTTTCAGTGGTTAAAACGGTAAGTGAGATGACAAATCGCGTCGCCCGCCAGGTACCCCGCTTTCTGGGGCCTGACCTCTGCGACTGCATCGGCACCAGCGAGCCGTTTGTAATATTAGCGCAGGAAGGTGGGGACCTTTACAACAAACCGCGCAAGGCCGGTTATTACAGATTTACTATGAGTTTTGAGGACACTCTGAGGCTCCAGCCCTTCTCCGTGAAGTATGATTACCCCATATTCAGCGTTGCCGTCGATTACACCGAGCCGCCGTATATCTTGCCGGGCGCGAAAAAGAAGATAAAGCTTCATTTCTTGAATAAGTTCATGCAGCAGCAATGGTTCAGCGTTAACTGGATATTGCCAGAAGGATTTACAGTTTACCCTTCTAAATCTATGACTTACAGTCTCGAGCAATGGCATACCAATGATGCCCGACTGACGGTTGAGTACGAGATAACGGTACCCGAAACGCTGGTGAGCGAAAAGATGGACCTTCTCGCGGACATATCCTTCGTGGGCAGAGCGACGAGGGCTATCATCCCCGTTACGTTCGTTTGCACTCAGGTGCCCGAGTGCGATAGGGCGGACATGAAGTGATGGAAGCCGAGGCTTCCATCCAGGCTACTGACAAACCCGCCGTTTTTTCGGCGGGTTTGGTGTATGAAAACAAAAATAACAAGTGACGTTTTACAGACTGCAAAATATCCCCCTTAAACAGGATATTTGCAATCTTTTTCA
>Ga0116191_1004147_pt1 | contig 10380 bp, 11 predicted proteins | sample AD_UKC111_MetaG_FD_89897 | JGI IMG/M metagenome (GOLD analysis project Ga0116191, IMG submission 89897) | Active sludge microbial communities of municipal wastewater-treating anaerobic digesters from Hong Kong - AD_UKC111_MetaG | ecosystem: Engineered > Bioreactor > Anaerobic > Digestate...
TATCCACCACAAAATTCGCCACAAAACATTGTGAATCCGACGCGCTTTCCAGCGGACACGTCGGACATGCTTTTAATAAAGAGAAAAATCACCCCCCCTCTCACTCCCGTTGTGCTATCTGAAATCCCCCTTTATCCCTCCGCCAAAAAGCGCGTCGGACAGGCCTTTGTTAAAGGGGGAAATGACGCACCAACTCTGCTTTGCTACCATCCACTTCCTTAGTCGGTTTATCAAAGGGGGAACTTACCTACTTTATTGTTTCAAGCACCCGGCTCTCACAGAGAACCAGGTTCTTTTATCTTACCCATTTTCATTCTCTATTTTATATATATAGAAAATTTTGTCAAATTTTTGAATTGAGACCTAATAAATCTATTCAAAAAGGTATGTTAGACAAAATAGAAATCTATTAGAAAACAGTCAGTGCTTCTGAGAGAGAAGAAAGATTTTTTGTTATAACTTATTTATTTAAATAAACCCTTAAATTGTTAACAAAAACATTATAAGGAACTCTTGATAAAGCGGTATTACTAAAAATTTTTTTATATCCATTTTCATTAATTGTTAAGTAAAAAGCATTATCTTTTTCAATTAAAATAGAAGGGAAAGTAATTTCTTTATCATCTTTTTCCTTTATATTTTTATTATAAGGACAAACATCTTGACAAATATCACAACCAAAAACATATTTTCCTTTTTTTAACATTTCTTTCTCGTTTTTAGTTAATTTTTCCCTTTTCTCAATTGTTAAATATGAAATACATTTTCTAATATTAATTTTCCTCTCTTTTTCAATTGCTTTTGTTGGACAATTTTCTATACAATTATTACATTCAAAACATAAATTTTCACATATTTCATCTCCTTCAACTTCAAAATCAACAATTATTTCAGAAAGAAAAACAAAAGAACCAAATTCTTTTGTTACTAATAAAGAGTTTTTTCCAATCCATCCAATTCCTGATTTATAAGCCAAATATTTTTCAAGTATTGGTGATGTATCAACACAAATTTTGTAATTAAAATCTCCGATTTCATTTTTCAAAAACTCAATAAAATCTTCCATTCTCTTCCTTAAAACAATATGATAATCAATCGTTGTTAGATATTTAGAAAAAGTAATGTTTTCGGGTAATTTCCTATAATAATTAGTTGCAAAAGAAATAATTGTTTTCCCTTCTGGAAAAAGAAATTTTGGATTAAGACGAATTTCTATATTCTTTTTTAAGTAAGAAAGTACATTGTAATTTTGGTTTTCAACAGAAGAGACAAATTTTAGAGCAAATTCACTATCAATTCTCTCACATTTTGAAAATCCAACTTTATCAAATCCAAATTTTTCTATATTCTTTCTTATAAAATTTTTTAAAAATTCTTTTCCCATTTTTTCTCCATTTGAAAATTTTACTCTTTTTTATGATAAAATATAAAAAATAAAGGTAGTGTCAAAAACATAGATGAAAAAAGATGAAATCCCCCCTCACCTTAATCCCTCGGGCGTAGTCCACAGGTTCGCCCGTTGGGCTATGCCCAGAGGCTCGCCCGTAGGGGCCACGCCCTGAGGGGATCCGTAAGCCAAAAGCGAGGACCCTACGGGCGAGCCTCTCCCCAGTGGGGAGAGGGTAGGAGTGAGGGGGTAATAAGCAGATAATAAAAATTTTGGCAGTACCCAGATAAAGGTAAAGGAGAAAAAAATGGAAAAGTCAGAAGGAGCATCTGGAAAAGAATTTACATCTAAAAATAAAGTTAAAGTAATATACAAAAAAATTCCTGATTTTCATTCTGTTGCTGTCGGTGTGTTTGTAAAAGTTGGAAGTAGAACAGAAGATGAAGAAATTTCAGGAATTTCACACTTTGTTGAACATATATTATTCAAAGGAACAAAGAAAAGAACGAGTAATCAAATAAAAGAAGAAATTGAAGGAGTTGGCGGTATGTTTAATGCCTTCACATCTGAAGAAGCAACATGTTATTGGATAAAAATTCTTGATGAATATTTAGAAAAAACATTTGATGTTTTATCAGATATGATTGAAAATCCTGCTTTAAAGAAAGAAGATATTGAAAAAGAAAGGGCTGTTATTCTTGAAGAAATAAAAATGTATAAGGATATACCTGCAAAATATGTTCATGAAATTTTTGATTCCATGCTTTTTGAAGGGCATCATTTGGGAAGACCAATTGCAGGGACGGAAGAAACAGTTAAGAAAATTACAAAAGAAGATATGGAAAAATATATGAATGAACTTTATGGTTCTTCAAATATTGTAATAAGTGTTGCTGGAAATTTCTCTGAAAATAAAATCAGAGATTTAAGCAAAAAATATTTTAAATTAAGAAATGGAAGGAAAATTACCTTTCCAAAATGGCAGGGAAATGAAAGTGGACCAAAAGTAAAAGTTCTAAAAAAAGATACTGAACAAACTCATATTGTAATTGGTGGTCTTGGATATTCAAGAGAAGATAATAGAAAATATCCATTATGTGTTTTAAATACAATTCTTGGTGGAAATATGAGCAGTCGTCTTTTTAATAAAATAAGAGAGGAAATGGGACTTGCTTATGAAATAGGAAGTTTTATAAGGAATTATACTGACACAGGTGCTTTTATAATTTCTGCTGGTGTAAAACATTCAAATTCACTTAAAGCAACAGAAGCAATTATTGGAGAACTTGTAAAAATAAGAAATGAAGGGGTAAATGACGATGAAATTGAAAGAAGTAAAAAATATTTAATTTCCCATACTCTTATGGGACTTGAAGGGAATCTTGAATACATGATGTTTCTTGGAGAACAACGACTTTTAAGAGAGAAAATTACATCTGTGGAAGAAATAAGAAAAAAAATAGAAGAAGTTACAAAAGAGGATGTTAAAGAAGTTGCAGAACAACTTTTTACTCAGAAAAATTTTTATTTAGCAATGATTTCTCCTTATGGAGAGGGAAAAAAATTTCTAAAAATAACTGATGAACTAAAATAAAAACTTTAAAAAGGAGGATTTAAATGTCAAATGAAATTTTAAATGGAATTAAAGAAAGTGTTATAGTGGGAGATGCAAAAAAAACAGAAGAATTAGTAAATAAAGCGGTAAAAGAGAATATTGAAGTTAAAAAAATTTTAGATGAAGGACTTATTGCAGGGATGATGGTTGTTGGAGAGAAGTTTAAAAATAATGAATATTATGTTCCAGAAGTTCTAATTGCTGCCAGAGCAATGCATAAAGGAATGGATATTATAGAACCATTAATTGTTCAGGCAGGAATAAAACCAGTTGCAAAATTAGCAATAGGAACAGTAAAAGGAGACCTGCATGATATAGGTAAAAATCTTGTAGTTATGATGTGGAAAGGTGCTGGATTTGAAGTAGAAGACCTTGGAATTGATGTTCCACCAGAAAAATTTGTTGAAGCAGCCAATAGAGGCACTCAGATTATTGGAATGAGTGCCCTTTTGACAACAACAATGATAGCAATGAAAGAAGTGATTGAAAAGTTAAAAGAAACAGGAATAAGAGATAAAGTTAAAATTATTATTGGGGGCGCTCCTGTTACACAGGAATATGCGGATGAAATTGGTGCAGATGCTTATGCACCAGATGCTGCCACAGGTGTAGATAAAGTGAAAGAATTGCTAAATATTAAATAAGAAGGGATAGGGTATATATTGGTAAATTTTAAATATATTTCAAAAATCTTATGGATATTTTAAAAATATTTTTTCTTTTTATCTTTTCGTTCATTCTTGGAAGTATACCTTTTGGTTATGTTTTATGTAAAATTATTAAAAAAATTGACATAAGAAAATATGGAAGTGGAAATATTGGTGCTACTAATGTTTACAGGGTATGTGGAGGATTTTTAGGGTCATCTGTTTTATTTCTTGATATAATAAAGGGCTATATCCCTGTTTTCATTTCAAGAAATTTTTTTGAATTTTCTTCTATAATTTCAATATTGATAGGACTTGCTGCTATTTTAGGGCATACTTTTTCTCCTTTTTTAAAAGGTAAAGGCGGAAAAGGAATTTCAACAAGTTTTGGTGTTATAATTGCTCTTTTCCCATTATCTGCTTTTTGTTCTTTTATTATTTTTGTTCTTGTTTTGTTTATTTTTCATATTGTTTCTGTTGCATCAATTACTGCAAGTTTTTTTCTCCCAATTTCTATTTATATTTCCTCCAAGGATATTCCTTTAACTATTTTTGGAATAATAATTTTTATTTTTATTATCTATACTCATAGAGAAAACATTAAAAGATTAAAAAAGGGAAAGGAGAAAAGGATAATTTTGCCATGGGAGAAAAAATAGGTATTTTAGGAAGTGGTGCTTGGGGAATTTGTTTATCACTACTACTATCAAAAAAAAATAATGAAATTACTCTCTGGGAACCAATAAAAGATAATTATGAAATTCTTATAAAAGAGAGGGAAAGTACAATTTATTTCCCTGGTGTAAAAATTCCAGAAAATGTAGTTATAACAAACTCTATTGAAGAAACAATAAAAAACTCTAATAATTTAATTATTACAGTAAGATCTACTTTTTTTAAAGAAACAATTGAAATAATTGAAAAACATTATTCAGACCAAAAAATTCTTGTTGGAACAAAAGGAATGGAAGTAAAGACAAAAAAATTCTTTTCTGAAATAATAGAAGAGAGAAGAATTGTTAAAAACTATGGAATTATTTCAGGACCAACAATTGCCCGTGAAATTGTATATGGTTTTCCATCAGCAGCAGTAATTGCTTCAAACTGTAAAGATATATCTTTATATTTTCAAAAACTTTTAAGCAGTGATATTTTCAGAGTATATATTACAAAAGATATAAAGGGAGTTCAGGTAGGTGGTTCTTTTAAAAATGTTATTGCAATTGGAGCAGGTATTATTGATGGACTCCAATTGGGTATGAACACAAAGGCATCATATTTAACAAGAGGGTTGAATGAAATGATAAAAGTGGGCAGGAAACTTGGAGGAAAAGAAAAAACATTAAGAGGGCTTTCAGGTATTGGAGACCTGATAACAACTTCTTTTAGTAAATATAGCAGAAATAGAAGTTTTGGAGAAGGAATTATAAGAGAGGGCAAAGAGAATTATCTGGAAAAAACAAAAATGGTAATTGAAGGCATATATGCAACAGATGTCTACTATACCCTTTCTCATAGATTGAAAGTTGAACTTCCTATAACATCATCAATTTACAGAATAATTTTTTCAAATAGCAGCCCAACGGAAGAAATAAATTATTTAATGAAAAGGAAACTTAAAAGAGAATGAATGAAGAAAAAGAAAAATTTTTCTATATTGGAGATGTAAGTAAAATAACAGGAATACCTGAACATATTCTTAGATACTGGGAGGGAGAATTTAGAATTTTAAAGCCAATAAGAGATCAGAGAGGACATCGTCTTTATAGTGAAAAAGACATTGAAAAAATTAAAAATATAAAGTTGCTTATTTATAAAGAGGGTTATAAAATAAAAGGTGCAAAGAAAAAAATAAAAACGAAAGAGGATAAAAAAAGTAAAAAAGGAATTGTTGATTTTTTAAATTACTTAATAAAAGAAATAGAAGGGATAAAAAAATGTTTAAAATAGGAGTTCTTGCTTCTGGAAAAGGGACAAATTTAAAGGCAATCATTGATTACATAAAAGGTGAGAAGGCATCTTTTGAAATAGGGATTGTTTTAAGTGATAATTTAGATGCAAATGCATTGACAATAGCAAAAAATGAAGGAATAAAAGCAGAATATATTTCACCAGGAAGATACAAAACATATCTTGAACCAGAAATTGAGAAAAAATATGTAAATATTCTAAAAGAAAACAAAGTAGAACTTGTATGCCTGGCTGGTTTTATGAGAGTGATAAAAAAAACATTTTTAGAAAATTTTTCAAATAAAATTATAAATATCCACCCTTCCCTTCTTCCATCTTTTCCTGGTATTGAAGCATGGAAACAGGCACTTGAATATGGTGTAAAATTTACTGGTTGTACTGTCCATTTTGTTAATAATAGAATTGATGCAGGCCCTATTATAATGCAAGCAGTTGTTCCCATTTTATCAGATGATACACCTGGATCATTACATAAAAGAATTCAGGAAAAAGAACATATAATATACCCATTATCAATTAACTTAATTTCAGAAGGAAGAGTAAGTATTTCTGGAAGAAAAGTACTTATAAAATAAAAATCCCCCTTTTTCCCCGTTGTCAAACGGGAAAGATTAAACGAAAAGAGGTAAAAATGCACACTAACCAAGATATAAAAATAAGAAAAGCAACAATAAAGGACACAAAACATATTAAAAAAATTGTAGATAAATTTGCTGATGAGGAAAAAATGCTTCCTTTATCTTATAATCAGATATACGAAAGAATTAGGGATTTCTGGGTAATTGAATCAGGAAAACAAATTATTGGTTGTGGGTCTTTAAAACCAACATGGAAAGACCTTGCTGAAATAAGGTCGCTTGCAGTAAAAGAGAATTTTCAAAAAATGGGATATGGAAAATTGTTAATTGAAAATATATTAAAGGAAGGGGAACAATTGGGCTTTAAAAAAATTTTTGTTCTTACATATAAGCCAGGATATTTTGAAAAATTTGGATTTAAAAAAATATCAAAATCAAAGTTGCCACATAAAATCTGGTTTGATTGTATAAATTGCCCAAAATTCCCAAAATGTGATGAAACAGCGTTAATAAAAGAACTTATAAAAAAATGAAAAAATTAATATTAATAATTTTTCTTCTATTCTTTCCTTCTATTCTTGAAAGTAAAGTTTTCTTCGGAGAAAATATAAAAATAGAAAGTATAAAAGAAGACATTTTTGCTCTTGGGGAGAAAATAGAAGCAAAAGGGAATCTTGAAAATGAATTTATTGGAATTGGTAGAAATATTCTTTCTGACATTTCTTTAAATGGAGATTATATTGGAATTGGGTTAAATCAGAAGTTAAAATGTGAAAGTAAAAGCGATGTTTATATGTTAGGAAATAATGTTGAAACGACAGGAAATATAAAAGGGAGTATAGCAATATTTGGTAGTATTATTTCACTAAAAGGTAATATAGAAAAAAATTTAAGGTTATTTGGAGAAAAAATCTTTCTTGATACAAATGTAGATGGAAATACTGTAATATGGGGACAGAATATTTATCTTAAAGGAAATTTTGGGAATTTAGTAATTCATAGTGACGAAATAAATTTTAATGAAATGTCAGTTATAAATGGAAATCTTGTTTATTATTCCAAAAAAGAAATGGATTTTAAAAATGTAAAAATTAAAGGCGAAAAAATCTGGAAAAAACCAATGAGTGAGACAATAAAAGAAAAAATGCCTATTTTGAAACTAAAAAGTTTTTATAATTTCCTTTCACTTTTATTCCCTTTCTTTTTTATGCTCTGGTTCACTCCCAATGTTCTTTCTCAGACAGCAATTTATTCAGGGAAAAAATTTTTATATTGTTTTGGACTTGGTATTATTTTAATATTGATTACTTTAATAATTGTTCCCATTATATTTGTAACAATAATTGGCATCCCTTTTGGTCTTATTGTAAGTTCTATATTTATTTCTTGTGTATATGTCTCAAGGGTTTTTCCACTAATTTTTGTTGGAAGAAAAATACTTTTTAAACTTCCTGATAAAAGAATAACATGGTTTTTTTCAACTTTTATTGGTGTTTTATTTTTTACTTTAATTTCAATAATCCCGAATTTAAAACTTTTACTTAATTTAATTACTATACCTGTTGGTTTTGGAGCAATTGTTTTAGGAAGAGTTGACCAATTTAAAAAACTAAAAAAAGCAAATTTTTTATAAAAAGGAGGCAAAAATGAAAATAAAAATTATTTCCAACTTAATAAAGGAAGTTAATGAAAAAAATTTATCAAATAATCTATTTTATCTTGCAAAAAACCCTCTCCCTTTTAGAAAATTAAATTATACTATACCAGGACATTCTAAAAATACACTATATGAAACAGATGATTTTATAGAAAATGAACTTGCAAAATATGGCTATAAAATTGAAAAAGAAGAAGGGAAAGTTCAAGCATACGGCAGGGATATAACAAAACCAAAAAGTTCTCAATATGCTCCACCATCCCCAGAATCGCCCTGGTATACTGCTCATAATTTATATGCAAAAAAGAAAGGTAAAACTTATCCTGATGAAATTATTTTAATTGTTTCCCATAAGGACTCCCAAAGTTGGGTGGATTCTCCTGGTGCTTATGATAATGCTGTTGGAGTAGTAAGTAATATGGAAATTGCAAGAATACTTTCAAATTACGAATCTGTTCGTTCACTATATTTCCTATTTTGTAATGAAGAACATACACCATGGACAAGTATAACTGCTGCAAAAAACGCCAAAACACGAGGAGATAATTTGATAATGATAATCAATATTGATAGTATTGGTGGTAAATCAAAAGAAGAGGCTGAAACAGGGGCAAAAACAAATGTAACTCTTTACACAACTGATGAAGGAGAAAAAATTGCTGACCTTATGATAGAATTAAATAAAATATATAATATTGGACTAATTCAAAGAAAATATAAAAGAACGTCTCCTGGGGATGATGATGGTTCATTTATCAAAGAAGGATATAAGGTAGCAGTAGCAAATATTGGCTCTTATCCTTATGCGGACCCAAATTATCATGATGAAAAAGATATTCCTGAATTTGTGGATATACAAAATGTAAAAATGTCAACTCAAGCAATATTATCTTCAATTTTAACAATTGACAAGGAGGGAATAAAATGAAAATAGTTGTTGCATATTCTGGTGGACTTGATACATCTATAATAATAAAATATCTGATAGAAAAATATAATGCAGAAGTTATTGCTTTTACTGCAAACATAGGACAAAAAATAAAAGAAAAAGAACTTGAAAAAAAAGCACTAAAAACAGGAGCAAAAAAATTTTATTTTAAGGATTTAAGGGAAAAATTTGTTAAAAATTACATCATCCCATCTCTAAAAGGTTCTGCTCTTTACCAGGACAAATATCCAATGGCAACTTCATTATCAAGACCTTTGATTGCAGAAGAAATGGTAGAAATAGCAAAAAAAGAAAAAGTTGATGCAGTTGCACATGGTTGCACAGGGAAAGGAAATGACCAGGTAAGATTTGAACTTACATTTAAATACTTATCTCCTGAACTTAAAATAATTGCTCCTTTAAGAGAATGGGATTTTAAATCCAGAGAAGAAGAAATTGAATATGCAAAAAAGAATAAAATCCCAATTCCTGTCTCAAAAGAAAAACCATATAGTATTGATGAGAATTTATGGGGTATATCAATAGAGTGTGGAAAATTAGAAGACCCATGGGAACAACCACCAGATGATGCATATCAAATTACCATATCTCCTGAAAAAGCACCTGATAAACCAACATATATTGAAATTGAATTTGAAAAAGGAGTTCCTGTTGGTCTCAATGGGAAAAAGATGGATATTTTGAAAATCATAGAATTTCTTAATAAAGTTGGTGGTGAAAATGGAGTTGGTAGAATTGATATGGTTGAAGATAGAGTTGTTGGTATCAAATCAAGAGAGATATATGAAGCACCAGCAGCAGTTATTTTACATACATCACATAGTGAACTGGAAAAACTTATTTTCACAAAAGAATTATGGGAATTTAAAAAACTTGTTTCAATTAAATTTTCACAACTTATTTATTACGGAAATTGGTTTTCTGATTTTAGAGAATGTTTAACCGCATTTGTTGAAGAGACACAAAAATATGTAACAGGAAAAGTAAAAGTAAAGTTATACAAAGGGAATTGTGAGGTTGTTGGTAGAAAGTCCCCTTACTCACTTTATATTGAAGAACTTGCAACTTATACTGAAAAAGATATTTTTGACCATAAAGCATCAAACGGTTTTATTGAAATTTTTGGACTTTCTGCTTTACTTGAAGGAAGGAGAAAATTAAAAACTAAAAAAGAGAAATAAAATGCTGATTTTTAAAAGATTTGTGCCTCTGTTCTGGTTAAGATAGAAGAACATGGTTCTCTAGGAGAACCATGTTCTTGAAAAGAGTATTTTGTTTCTGCCTATCTTTTCAGGACATGGGCTTAAAATCGTTATGCCGTCAAGACCATATCCTAATTGCAGGAATTTTAAAGGTTTTTCTTTCTACAAAGAAAATGCGATTGAGGGCTGCGACTTTTAGCCAGAGATGAAAATCGCATCAATATATTTTTGTTTGGTAAAAATATATTGATATAATAATAGCAAAAGATATTTCCCCTCACTCCGCCCTCTCCCCTCCACCACAAAGATTGGCGGACAGAATTAGGGGAGAGGCTCGCCCGTAGGGTTCCTCGCTTTTGGCTACGGATTATGAA
>Ga0116191_1004150_pt1 | contig 10379 bp, 9 predicted proteins | sample AD_UKC111_MetaG_FD_89897 | JGI IMG/M metagenome (GOLD analysis project Ga0116191, IMG submission 89897) | Active sludge microbial communities of municipal wastewater-treating anaerobic digesters from Hong Kong - AD_UKC111_MetaG | ecosystem: Engineered > Bioreactor > Anaerobic > Digestate | place...
CCTCTGCAAGCTGTTGAAGAACGTTAAGGTAACGGCCTCCGACGTCAGCGAAAAGGCACTCGGCGTTGCGCGGGAGAACGCTCAGAACGCCGGCGTCGCCAGGCTGATGAAATTTGTGGAAAGCGATCTGTTTCGTGCGCTGCGGAAGGGGATCGGCGGGGCAAAATTCCATGTCATCGTGTCCAATCCCCCGTATATCAGACATGATGTCATACCGACCCTGCAGCGGGAAATCGTCGAACACGAACCGCTGATCGCGCTGGACGGCGGCGAAGACGGTCTGGATTTCTACCGGCGCATCACCGCGGAGGCTCCCGAGTATCTCAGAAAAGGCGGACTGCTGTTCCTGGAGATCGGTCACGATCAGGGCGAGGCGGTATGCTCCCTGGCGGCGGATACGGGACGGTTTGAAGACATCACAGTCGTCAGAGACCTTGCAGGCCACGACAGGGTGGTAAAGGGCAGGCTGAAATAATTGTCAGATAATTTAAAAATATTTTTTCTTGACAGGGTGATGAAACCATAGCATAATAAGTTTATCATTGAGGCAGATGGATTTAGGCGTAAAGCAGAATGAAATAAGCCGCAAATGAGGATATTAATAGAAGAAGAGCCGGAGCAGGACGGAATGATCCGTCAGGCGGAACGGCATGGTCTTCTTTATTAGTACCGTCATTTGCGGCTTTTATTTATTCAACTAAACGAGAAGGAGGATAAGGATGAAAAGATCAAAACGATTTGAAAAGCTGGAACAGATGCCTATCAACAAAGACGGCTTTTCATACGAATGGGTCGACGTCGGTCTGGTTGCCATGGAATCGCCGAACGACCCGAAACCGAGCATCCGCATCGAAAACGGACGAATCGTCGAAATGGACGGCAAGGAGAGAAAGGATTTCGACTCGCTTGACAGGTTCATTGCGGATTACGGGATCAACGTGGCGGAAGCGGAACGATCCATGAGCATCGACTCCCTGGAAATTGCCAGGATGCTGGTGGACATTCACGTTTCGAGGCAGGAAATTGTAAAAATCTGCAGCGGCTGCACGCCGGCAAAGCTTGTGGAGGTCATCAACCATCTCAATGTCGTGGAGATGATGATGGCGCAGATGAAGATGAGAGCAAGAAAAACTCCGGCAAACCAGGCCCACGCCACCAATCTGGACGACAATCCCGTACTGATCGCAGCCGACGCGGCGGAGGAGGCACTGAGAGGCTTTGCCGAGGTGGAAACCACATGCGCCCTTGCGAGGTACGCTCCGTTCAATGCCATCGCGCTGATGCTCGGCGCACAGACAGGAAAAGCCGGCGTTCTCAACCAGTGTTCCATGGAAGAGGCAACCGAACTGGAACTGGGAATGAGGGGCTTCACCTCCTATGCGGAAACCCTGTCCGTATACGGCACGGAGACCGTATTGATCGACGGCGGCGATACGGCTTACTCCAAAGCATTTCTGGCGTCCGCCTATGCCTCCAGAGGAATCAAGATCCGATTCACCTCGGGGACCGGGTCGGAAGTCCTGATGGGAAACGCGGAGCAGAAAAGCATGCTCTACCTGGAAGTTCGCTGTCTCTATCTCACAAAAGCCTGCGGCGTGCAGGGGATCCAGAACGGCTCCATTAACGCCATTCCCCTTGTTGCGGCTCTGCCCAACGGATTCCGGGCCATCGCCGCGGAAAATCTCATCGCCTCCATGCTGAACATTGAAGTTGCCGCTGGAAACGATACGGCCTTTACCCATTCCGATTTCAGAAGAGGAGTCAAGCTGGCCATGCAGTTTATGCCGGGTACCGACTACATCACCTCCGGCTACGGCGGAATCCCGAATCTCGACAACGTATTTGCGGGCTCCAACGAAGACTGCGACGATTATGACGACTGGTACGTGCTTCAGAGAGACATGAAGGTGGACGGCGGAATCAAACCGATCAGGGAAGAGGAAGCCATCGCAGTCAGAAACAAGGCTGCAAGAGTATGTCAGACCGTATTCCGCTATCTGGGATTGCCCGAAATCACGGATGAAGAAGTCGAGGCAGCCACCTATGCGTACTGCTACAAGGATATGCCGCCAAGAAACAAGGCGGAGGACATGAAGGCTGCGACGGATATGATGAAACGGGGAATCACCGGATTCGATATCGTAAAGGGGCTGTATGAAAACGGCTTCGAAGATGTTGCGGAAAGAATCATGAACATGCTGAAGCAGCGCGTCATCGGCGACTACCTCCACACCTCTTCGGTTTTGGATGAAAACTTCAGAGTAAAGAGCGCAATCAACGACCAGAACGACTACATGGGACCGGGAACCGGCTACCGTCTCAGCGACGAGCGCTGGGCGGAGCTCAAGGAAAAGTTCAATGCGCTGAAACCGCAGGACGTTTAGAAAGGAGGGAGCGAGCATGACAAACGAATACGAAAGCAATATCACAGTGACCGATCTTGATACCGCCCAACCGGGTACCAGTGCGGATGAGGTCGTCATCGCGGTTTCACCGGCCTTCGGAACCAAAATAAAAAAATCGATTATCGACATCGGTTTGGACAAAATATTAAAGGAACTGTGTGCAGGCATCGAAGAGGAAGGCATGAAATACCGCTTTATCAAGGTGTACAATTCCACGGATCTGGCCATCATTGCCAGCCAGGGATCAAAGCTTTCCGGATCCGGGATCTGTGTGGGCCTTCAGTCCCGAGGCACGACGGTCATCCATCAAAGGGATCTGGTCCCTCTCGACAATCTGGAATTATTTCCCCAGTCGCCGCTGTACGACGAAAAGATTTACCGCAAGATCGGCAAGAATGCGGCAAAATATGCAAAGGGAGAAAATCCCGAGCCGGTGGAGATCCTCAACGACTACATGGTTCCGTCCAAATACCTGGTCAAGTCCACGCTGCTTCATTTTAAAGAGGGAGAAATGATGGACAAGACAAAGAAAGCCGTCAACGTGGATATTCAGTTTTAGTACCCCTGTTACGGGCTGCCGGCTGAAACGAAAGACGGGCAGGCAGTTATTTCTTAGATTAAAAGAAAAGGAGAACAACTATGTCAAACAAAAACACCGAGTTACATTTGAAAAAAGTATTGAAGCCGATCCATCTGTGGGCGATCGCTGTCGGATTGGTCATTTCCGGACAGTTCTACGGATTCAGTTACGGCTATGCGGCAGGAGGACCGGTCTCATTCTTAATTTCATTCATCCCTGTCAGCATATTCTATTTCAGTTTCATTTTCTGCTACACGGAATTGGCGGCGAGCATCCCCCATGCGGGCGGACCTTCAGCCTATACAAGAAGGGCCCTGGGCCCGTTCTGGGGATATTTCACCGGATTCAGCATGCTGCTCTCGTTCCTGATGGCGCCCTGCGCGATTTCGCTGGCGGTCGGAGCGGTGATCAATTTCCTGTTCCCGTTCATTCCCGCAATGACGGCGACCATGGTATTCCTCATCGGCTTCATCCTCATCGCCACTTTGGGCGTAAAATCATCTGCGGTCATCGAACTGATCGTCACCATACTTTCCCTGCTGGGTCTCTTATTCTTCTACTTCCTTGCCGCCCCGAGATTCGAAATGTCTAATTTCGTTACAGAGCCCGCTCTTACCAACGGCTGGTGGGGCGTCTTCGGAGCGGTCACCTTCGCAATGTGGTTCTATTTCGCAATTGAAGGCGCAGCAATGAGCGCAGAGGAAATGGAGAATCCGAGAAAGGATATTCCAAAGGCATATATCGCAGCGCTGCTGACCCTGGGAATCTCCGCTCTGATCACGCTTGTGCTCGCGGGCGGAGTTGGAAATTACGAAGCCATCGCTTCCGTCGACTTCCCGCTCACACAGGCTCTCTCCAACGCACTGGGACCTGACAGCATCTTTGTCACCATCATGGCATGGGTCGGATTGATCGGCTTGACGGCCAGCATGATCGGCTGCGTACTGGGATATTCCCGTCAGTGCTATGCGATGGCGAGAACCGGGTACCTTCCGAAATTCCTGTCGAATCTGAACGTAACATTCAAGACTCCTCACTGGGCGCTGATCGTGCCGGGCATTATCGCCGTAGTCGTAGCGCTTTCCGGTCTGACGGCAGTCGTTATCACAATTTCCGTATTCTGCGCGCTGTTCATGTATATCCTGGCTACCATCAGCCTGTTTATCCTCCGCAAAAGGGAGCCGAACATGGAACGGCCGTATAAGGTCGCTTATCCGATCACACCGATCATTTCACTGGTCAGCGTGCTGTTCATTACCTTCTGCGTAGTCGTGTTCAATCTGGCGATCATCAAATGGGTACTGCTCGTTTACGGACTCGCGATCCTTTATTACTTCGTCCACGGCAAGAAGAAAATCAGACCTTACGAAGAAGAGTTCGACCTTGATTAGGAGGTGCAGCATTTTGGCTAAATTAGATGCAAATCGGGATTATCCCCTTTACGAAAAACATCCCGAGCTGATCAAAACACAGACGGGGAAATCCGTCGACGAGATCAACATGGAAAACATCCTTTCCGGAAAGGTGACTCCGGCGGACTGCAGGATCAGCGCCGAGACGCTGATTTACCAGGCGGAGATTCAGGAATCCTTCGGGAATCCTCAGGTCGGCGCCAATTTCAGAAGGGCCGCGGAGATGACCCGCATTCCGGACGAGAGGATTCTCCAGATCTACAACAAGATGAGACCGCACGTCTCCACGAAGGAAGAACTTCTGGAAATCGCAGAGGAACTGGAGACGGTGTATGACGCGAAAATCAATGCGGCGCTGCTGCGGGAGACCGCCGAGGTCTACGAAGACCGCAACATGTTCCGTGTGGACTAGGGATATCTGATATGATAGACTTGAATTGTCATTGACAGAAATAATTCAGATGTACAGATCACTTCCGTTGCCTCACATCGCGGTTCATGGTTTTCATATTTTAAGAACCTCGTCTTGCGATTTTTAGAGTATTAAAATGTGAAGCAATCACATTGTTAATACTGACTAAAAATCCTGCTCGACTCGGTTGAAAATATGGGAAAACCACTCAACGCGCTGCTACAGCAACGGAAGTGATCTCTGTACAGTCTATTATTTCTGCACATTCGGGGAGGAAACAGATGATTCAATATGCTGCGGGAGTAGATATCGGGAATGCCACAACGGAAACAGCTTTGGGCAGGATTGAAGACGGAAAACTGGTCCGGTGTGTCAGCGGCATTGCGGCAACCACCGGGATCAAGGGAACAAAGGAGAACATACAGGGTATCAAGCTTTCATTAAAGGACGCGGCCGACAAAATGGGCGTCGATCTGAAAGACTTGCATATCATCAGAATCAATGAAGCGACCCCGGTCATCGGCGATTTCGCCATGGAGACCATCACGGAAACGGTGATTACGGAATCCACGCTGATCGGCCATAATCCGGATACGCCGGGAGGAGTCGGTCTGGGGACCGGTCGGACCATCATGATCGGGCAGCTTGATGAAGCGGTTAAAGAGGAAAAATATATTGTTGTCGTACCGGAAGAGGTTGACTTTGAAGATGCGGCAAGGATTATCAATGATAGATCAAAAAACGGGATCAGGATCGAAGGCGCCATCCTGAAGAATGACGACGGCGTCCTTGTGAACAACCGGCTGGACCGGAAGATCCCGATCGTAGACGAAGTGGAAATGATCGGCCGGGTTCCGCTGGGCATGCTCTGCGCGGTGGAAGTAGCGCCGCCGGGGGGATGCATCGACCTGCTTTCCAATCCCTACGGAATTGCGACGGTATTCGGGCTTGACGCCGATGAGACCAAGCAGGTCGTACCCATTGCCAAGGCATTGATCGGCAACCGTTCCGCCGTCGTAATCAAGACGCCCTCCGGCGAGATCAGGGAAAGACGCATCCCGGCCGGGGATATCTTTATCCACGGAGGCCAGAAGACATACCGGGCTTCGGTGGACCGGGGCGCGGGAGAAATCATGGCGGTGGTCGACAAGGTCCATGAAATCAGGGATGTGACAGGAACGACAGGGACCAATGTGGGCGGAATGCTGGAGAAGGTCCGCCTTGAAATGGCCGGCCTCACCGGGCAGGACAGCCGGGAGGTCTCCATCAGGGATATCATGGCGGTGGACACCATCGTCCCCAAGGAGGTCCAGGGAAATCTGGCCAATGAATTTGCAATGGAAAAGGCCGTGGGCATCGCCGCCATGGTGAAGACCCGCAGGCTGCATATGGAGCGGCTCGCGGCGGCGCTTTCGGAGGAATTGAGCATTCCCATCGAGCTCGGCGGAGTCGAAGGAAGCATGGCGGTGCGGGGCGCCTTAACGACGCCGGGCACGGACAAGCCGCTGCTGGTGCTGGATATCGGCGCCGGCTCCACCGACGCCTGCCTGATGGATGAAAACGGAAACACAAAGCCGGTTCACCTGGCGGGGGCGGGGAATATGGTCACCATGCTCATCAGCGCCGAACTGGGACTTGACGATTTCCGCCTGGCGGAGGATATTAAAAAATATCCGCTGGCAAAGGTGGAATCCCTTTATCATATCCGGCATGAGGACGGCAGCGTGGAATTCTTCGAGGAAGCCATCGACAGCAAGCTGTTCGCCCGCACCGTCATCCTGAAGCCGGAGGGCTGGAAGGCCGTCAAAACCAAAAAACCGCTGGAAAAGATCAGGCAGGTCCGCAGGGAAGCGAAGGAAAAGGTGCTGATCCAGAACATATTGAGAGCATTGAAAAAGGTATCCATAACGGGCAACATCAGTGAGTTCGAGCATGTGGTCCTGGTAGGAGGCTCCTCCCTGGACTTTGAACTGGGGAATATGGTAACCGACGTGCTTTCCTATTACGGCATCGTCAGCGGAAAGGCCAACGTCAGGAAGACGGAGGGCCCCAGAAATGCGGTGGCAACAGGGCTTCTGCTGTCCTACCTGGAGGATTTGAACCATGGAAACGATTAGAAACGCCGATCTGCCGGCTATCGAAATCTACTGCAATGGCGGCGAAGCCGAGACCGCTGCGCGGTATGTGGGCTATGGGATCGAGGAGGAAGGCCTTCCTTATGCGGTCATCAGGACGCCGCTTACCGGTGCGGAGGCCAGCGAACTGGCCAGAAGACCCGGGCTGGGCGTTGTCGTGCTGGTGACGGAGGAGGCCGCGGAGGTCTATACAAGGCTGCTGAAAAAACAGGAGCCTTTGTTTCGTGTCATGCTTACCGATACAAAAGCGGCCTTAGTTGCAGGAAAGAATGCGGCCAGGATCGTAAAAACAAAACCGTTTATCGAAATGGAGTGAAGAGAAATCATGTTTCGTTTAATGAGCAAAGGCATCCATAACGGCGTCATCGACGACCGCTTTGGGATCAGATCGGAAGAGGTGATCCAGGGAGTTCCCCAGAGATCGCTTCCTTATGAGTGGGAGGGCGCCCCGGAAGGAACGAAATCCTATGCCATCGTGTTTCTGGATTACGACAATATCCCCGACGAGGGATTCTGCTGGATTCACTGGCTGGCGGCGGATATTCCCGCAGACAGAAGCTTTCTCGAGGAGAACGCCAGCAGAACAGACCCGAGCCTGATCCAGGGCGTCAACAGCTGGGCGGTTCCTTACGGCCCTTATGCGGACGTCGACAGGGATCTGACGCTCCATTACGGAGGTCCGGCGCCGGAGAGGACCCACGAGTACGAGACGAGGATCTACGCGCTGGATACCGTCCTGGGCATGAAACAGGGTTTTTATTATAACGAGCTGCGGCGTGCCATGGAAGGGCATGTGCTGGCCGTTGCGGTTTTAAAAGGCAATTATGTGGTATAACTAATTAGCGAAAAATTTCAACGAAAGGCGTCACGTCGGATGAACAGCCAATACTGCCACAGCAAAGCGATGAACAGGATGAGGAAAGAGGTCGAGGATTATTATAAATCCTGGGTTCACAAGAACTTCCAGAAAGGCCTCAGAGAAGCGAAGGTGGTCATTACGGGAAATCTCGTAGTGATTATTGGCGTGGAGTTTTTGACCTATGTTGAGCAGTCCATCCTGGACGACGATTACAGCAAGCAGGCGGTAGCCCACACGAGAAGAAAACTGGTCGAAAAGTTTTTCCCTGTTCTGAAGCAGAATCTGGAGCTGATCCTTTCCCGGAAGATAACCTGTTATTTCATTGATTTTTCCATGGACGACAACATGTCCTGCATGACGATTCTCTGCGAAGGGGAGGTAGTACCCTTCCTTGACAAGGGGAAGGAGGGTAACAATGAAACGGTCTAAAAGATTCGAAATTCTGGAAAAAAGGCCGATCAACCTGGACGGCTTTTCAGAGGAATGGGCGGAAGTCGGACTGATCGCCATGGAATCCCAATACGATCCGGAACCGAGCATCGCCATAGAGAACGGGATCGTCGTCGAGATGGACGGAAAGCGGAGGGAAGACTTCGACTCCATCGACCTGTTCATCGCCGATTACGGCATCAACCTGGAGCATGCGGAAACCGCCATGAAGATCGACACACTTCAAATTGCAAGAATGCTGGTCGACGTCAACGTTCCCAGGGAGGAGATCCTTAGAATCACGACGGCCATCACGCCGGCCAAGATTACGAAGGTCATGAGCCATCTGAATGTGGTGGAGATCATGATGGCGCAGATGAAAATGCGCTCCCGGAGAAGGCCGTCCAATCAGGCGCATATCACAAACCTCGAAGACAATCCGATTCTCATGGCCGCGGACGCGGCGGAGGCGGCGCTTCGCGGTTTTTCGGAAATAGAAACCACCACCGCCGTCTCCCGTTACGCGCCGTTCAATGCGCTGGCGCTTTTGGTGGGCGGGCTTTGCGGCAAGAGAAGGATCCTGTCCCAATGCTCCCTGGAAGAGGCGATGGAATTGAAAATGGGGATGAAAGGGCTGACCTCCTATGCGGAAACCGTATCGGTCTACGGGACGGAAGCCGTCATGACCGACGGCGACGACACTCCCTGGTCGAAGGGCTTTCTTGCGTCCATCTACGCATCCAGGGGGATCAAAATGCGCTTTACCTCCGGCACGGGCGCCGAAGTGCTCATGGGAAACACGGAAAAGAAGTCCATGCTTTATCTGGAGGCGAGATGCCTGTTTCTGACCAAGGCCTGTGGCGTACAGGGGACCCAGAACGGTTCCGTCAGCTGCATCGGGATCCCGGGAGCGGTCCCGGGCGGGTTCCGGGTCATTGCGGCGGAAAACCTCATGGCTTCCATGTTGAACCTGGAGGTCGCTTCCGGAAACGACCAGACCTTTACCCATTCCGACATGAGAAGGATGTCCAAGGTATTCATGCAGCTGCTTCCGGGGACCGACTTCATCTGCTCCGGATTCAGCGCGGTGCCTAATTTCGACGATATGTTCGCAGGTTCCAACACGGATTGCGACGATTATGACGACTGGTATGTCCTGCAGCGGGATATGCGGGTCGACGGCGGGATCCATCCCATCCGGGAGGAAGACGCCGTCCGGGTGCGCAACAAGGCCGCCAAAGCGCTGCAGGCGGTATTCCAGTATTTCGATCTGCCTGAGATCTCGGAGGACGAGGTGGAGGCCGCCACCTATGCCTACTCCAGCTATGACATGCCGAAGCGGAATATGGTGGAGGACATGAAAGCGGCGGAACGGTTTTTAGCCGGCAGCACCGGCTTCGACGTCGCCAGGGCGCTGTGGGAAAAGGGCTTCCACGACGTGTCGGAAAATGTTCTGGATATGCTGAAGCAGCGGATCACAGGAGATTATCTGCATACCGCGGCGATCTTCGACGAGGAATTCAATCTGGAAAGCGCGCTGAACGATCCGAACCTTTATGAAGGCCCGGGCACCGGCTACCGGATTTCGGAAGAGCGCTGGAATAAAATCATACAGAAAGAGAACATATTGGGGCCGAAAGACTTCTAAGGTGGAATAAAATGACGAATACGGGAAAAAAGTTGATACTGGAAATCAAAGAATTGGGAGTTGCGAAGCAGAGCGGAGATCCGGGGGAGATCGTCATCGCGGTATCCCCTTCCTTCGGCGTGCAGCAGCGGCAGACCATCGTCGGACTGCCCCATGCGGTGGTGGTGCGGGAGCTGGCGGCCGGCGTGGAAGAAGAAGGCTTCAAGCCCCGTTTTGTGAAATATTACAACAGTTCCGACCTGTGTTCCTTTGCCAATGAGGCGGCAAAGCTTTCGGGCTCGGGAATCAGCATCGGCATCCAGTCGAAGGGGACCATCATCATACACCAGAGAGATCTGCAGCAGCTGGACAATCTGGAAATTTTCCCCCAGGCTCCCCTGTATGACGCGGAGATTTACCGCCAGATCGGCAAGAACGCGGCGCGGTACGGCAAGGGGATCACGCCGGAGCCGGTGCCGACGCTGAACGATCAGATGGCGCTGGCCAAATACCAGATCAA
>Ga0116191_1004153_pt1 | contig 10375 bp, 8 predicted proteins | sample AD_UKC111_MetaG_FD_89897 | JGI IMG/M metagenome (GOLD analysis project Ga0116191, IMG submission 89897) | Active sludge microbial communities of municipal wastewater-treating anaerobic digesters from Hong Kong - AD_UKC111_MetaG | ecosystem: Engineered > Bioreactor > Anaerobic > Digestate | place...
AACACCTTTTGGTTGCTGGTGACCAGGCTGTTAACAATTTCTTTGAGCTGGTTGGTTACAGGCACCAGATTCCCGGCGATCCTGGAAACCTCTTGCTGCTCAGCCTGGATTACGGCAGGGTCTGTAGTCTTGTACTGCCTTTCAATGACCGGCATCAAGTCATTGGTAATACCCTGGTTGTAGCTGTTGGTCACTTCAATTAATTTTTGCACTTCAGGTTTTTTATCCGGAGCGCTGACTTCGAGCAGTTTCTTTTCCGCATCCAAAACCAGCTTCATATTGCTGTTGTACTCATCTTTGAACTTGGTGGTCCCGTAAGCGATGTAGCCGCGTATACCAGCAACGGCAGCGTTAAAGTTGCTGTCTATATCTTTCTGTAGCGACAGCCGCCCGTTAACCGCATCCATCGTGTTGATCCCTTTGGCTACTGACCTGGTTGAAACTATTGAGGTAATACCCATAACTAACATCAGCAGCAAGACGACCAAAAAACCTGTAGTCACTTTAGATCCGATTTTTAGTTTCACCGCTCTACCTCCTCTTTAATATTATTTCAAGATACAATCTGGCTTTTTTTTACATTTACGAGTGTTTCCAGGATTATTTCACTTGTGTTCTCAGTTATGCGGCCGTCATGACCGGAAAAAATAACCTCTACGGCACGGCCGGCTATTTTCTCTAAGGATTTAACGAATTCCCAGGAATATGATCCTCCCGGGGTCCTGATCCTGAGCGGAGTGTCACCGGAAAACAGCGTCTTATCCTCCGCGCAGTAAAGACAGATGGAGTCGTTGGAGTGCCCGGGCGTGTGTATGACCTCGAAATCACGGTCTCCCAGGCGCAGGACCTGGCCGTCCGCAACAATCCTGCTCACTCCCTCCGTCCTGGTAAACGCGTATACCACCGGCTGATACTTTTCAATTATGTATTTAAGCCCGCCGGCGTGGTCAAAGTGGCCGTGCGTCAGGACCACCTGCTCTACCGGCTTTTTGCCCACCCCTGTGGACGACTTGCCGATTTCTTCGATGATATAACCATCCGGGCCTATATCCACCAGGGTATTCACATCTTCCAAACGGTTCCAGCTGCCCAGTACCAGGTAGGAATTGCAGCAATATATTTTGCTGTTGCACCTGAGGCTGATTACTTTCATTGTTTTGCCTCAATTTTCTGAAATAACTGGGCGTCAGCCGCCACCTGTCTAAATAGGTGAGCTGTTTCAGGCGGCATTTTTTGGGTTTGCTCTGTGGCAAAGTACCCGCCGGGCGCCAAAGCCGCGTGGAACATTTTAATCACTTCAACCCGCTCAGCCGGCTGAAAGTGCAGGAGCACATTCTTGCACAGGATCAAGTTGAAACCGCTCCCGACAGGCTTTAGTGTAAGCAGGTCGTGCTTGCTGAAGAACACCTTGGTCCTGATCACTTCATCAATCTTGTAATAGCCTGCCTTTTCTCCCGGCTGAAAGTACTTTTCAAACAGGCCTCGCGGGATCCGCTTGAGGTCGTCCTCCGGGTACAAACCGTCTGAGATAACCTTGCCAAACAGGTTGCTGCCGTCGATATCCGTCGCGTCTATCCGGAAGTTGCGAAAAGCAAACCGCCCCATATTCTCAGCAAACATTATGGCCATTGAATAAGGCTCCGGGCCCATGGCGCAGCCCGCGTCCCAGACCCGGATCTTGCTGAACCCGGCCACAGACGGCACAACATGTTTTACAATCAGCTCCAGAGTATGCATATCACGAAAAAAATAAGTAAAGGCCATTGCTCTTCATTCTCCCGTCATTACATGTCAGCCTGCAGCCATTACATTTCCTCCCCCTTGTGAAAGTCAAACAGCAGCTGGTGGGCGTTGAGCAGGATCTTGACGCGGTCGCCGACCTTGCCCATACCCTGGATGAAACGGCTGCTCTCGCCTCTTTTAACCTTGGGCGGCGGCTCAACCTCGCCCTTGGGAATATCCATAACTTCTGATACACGGTCGACGATCAGCCCTACTGACTGCTCGTCAATGTTGATTACAATGATACAAGTGCGGTCGTCGTATTCCCGCTCTTCCAGCCCGAAGCGCAGGCGCACGTCCATCACCGGGATAACCTTGCCCCGCAGGTTGATTACGCCCTTGATGTAGTGGGGCATGTCGGGCACCTCGGTTATGTTCTGGATACCGATGATCTCCGTAACATGCCTGATTTCAATACCATACTCTTCCTGGCACAAGATGAAGGTCAGAAATTTATCCTCCTGGGTATCTTCATCTTCCTCATACTCGTCCTCCAACAGGTCCGCGTCCAGCCTCTCTTTTAAGCTCATTATGTCTCACCTCCGTTATAATATAGTGATCTGGGAATACAGGAGACAGGAGTCAGAAGTTAGAATAAAGGATAACTTCTGTCTCGTTGTCTCTTTAAATCTCTTTGCTTGATTCTTTATATAAGTCTTTTCTTTAATTCTTTGAATTCTGGATTCTGAATTCTGTCTTCTTCTAATTAAGTACTCCCTCAACTGAGTTGATTAAATCGTCTATATCAAGAATCATGCTGATGTCTCCGTCGCCCAGGATGGCGCAGCCGGAAATGCTCTTAACGTGGCCCAGGTAACTGGACAGCCCTTTAATTACAATCTGCTGCTGGCCGATCACTTCGTCCACGAAAAGGCTGCATTTCTTTTCTTCGTTTTCTACCACTATCAAGATACCGTCGGTCAGGCGGCGAAAGTTTGAACTGACCTGGTATAGTTCATGCAGCCTGATTACCGGCAGAAGCTCACCGCGGATGCTGACCAGCTCTAGATTGTCAGGGGTACGGGTGATCTGCCCCTCTTTGGGCTGCAGCGATTCTTTGATGGAGTTAATCGGTATTGTATACCTGTTCTGCCCTACTTTTACCACCATGCCTTCGATAATAGCCAGGGTAAGCGGTATGCGCACGGCGAACATGGTGCCGGAACCGGGCCGGCTGCGCACGTCCACTTTGCCGCGCAGCTTTTCTATGTTGCGCTTGACAACGTCCATGCCGACACCCCGTCCGGATATGCTTGACACTTTTTCCGCAGTGGAGAAACCAGGTTCAAAAATCAACTTAAATACTTCCTCATCTTTTAAATCACGGTCTTCGCTGCGCAGCAGCCCTTTCTCCACCGCCTTATTGAAGATCCTGTCGCGGTCCAGGCCTTTGCCGTCGTCCTCCACGACGATCCAGACTTCACCGGCCGAGTGTTTGGCTTCGATACTGACTCTGCCGGTCTCCGGCTTGCCGGCGGCCAGCCGCTCTTCAGCGCTCTCGATGCCGTGGTCCACGGCGTTGCGGATCAGGTGCACCAGCGGGTCGGAGATCTGTTCAATGATGGTTTTGTCCACTTCGGTCTCTTCACCGGTGATCTCAAGGGTGACTTTCTTATTGGCTTTCTGGGCCAAATCGCGCACGAGCCGCACCATCTTGCGGAAGGTGCCGCTAAGAGGGATCATGCGCATGGACATGGCTACTTCCTGGATGTCTCTGGTTATTTTGTCAAGCTGGAGCACTGCTTTTTCGAAACGGTCCAGCTGCAGGCCTCTCAGGTCGGGGTTGTTGGCAACCATGGCTTCCGAGATAACCAGTTCGCCAACCAGGTCTAACAGTTTATCGAGTTTTTCCAGGTCTACACGAATGGCCTGCTGCTGGCCGGATACCTGTTGTCTTTCCTTCGAGTCGCCTGCTTCCTGTTCAGCTGAACTTTTTACGGAAGCTTCCCCATTAGGCTCTTTAACCTGCCGGCTTGTTTTTTCCTGGCGGACTTCCGGCTGGGCCGGTTTTTCCGGAGGAGCGGCCGCCTGCTCTTTTTCCTTTAGCCCCTGGTCTTCAGCGGGAGCCATCTCCCGGGCAAGTTTTTCCAGGTAGGTGCAGACTTCCGCTTTGCCGGACAGTTCGGGAGTGACACCCAGGTCGATCTGGCGGATGCCGTCTCTCAGGATGTCCAAGGCTATGAGCATGAAGGAGATGGCAACCGGGTCGCATGGTTTTTGCAAATCCCTGGCCTGGCCTAAAAGGCTTTCGGCATGGTGGCTGATTTCCTCCAAGTCGGCATAGCCTAAAAAGCCCGAGTTGCCTTTAAAACTGTGAAAGGCGCGAAAGGCCCGGTTGGCAATCTCGTTGTCGCCGGGGGCTTTCTCCAGCGCCAGCAGCGCGCTTTCAGCCTCGTCCAGGATCTCGATACTCTCTTCAATAAAGTGTTTCATTATTTCGGGGGTTATGTCCAATCCCATATCGTCAAGATTGCCGGTAGGAATGTACTCACCTTCATCGCCTGGCTGTTCTTCTTCCGCTGCGGGCAGGTCACAGCCGGCGTTTATATTTTCCTCTTCCTCTGTCCCGCCTTCCATAACATTTGCTATGGTTTTCTGCAGGTCATCAACAATTACGGCTGCGCTGTCCTCATAGCCCTCGTCACTCAGCTGCTGCTCAACCACATCCAGGATGTTGCGGATAAAGTCGGTGGTGCGGATGAGCAAATCCACGTGGGCAGGTTTTACCGCAGCCTGCCCGTTGCGGAAGATGTCCAGCAAGGTTTCCGCCTCGTGAGTTACGCTGATAATGGTCTGCAGGTCCAGAAAGGAGGCTGAACCTTTGAGCGAGTGGAACAGCCGGAAGATGGCGTTTAAAATCACACCGTCGATCTCTCCGGTTGAAAGCGCTTTCTCTTCCATGGCTATAATCTGCGGCTCCACGTCATCTAGCAGTTCGCGGCTATCGTTTATGAAGTACTTAACCATTTCCAGCTTCTCTTCATAGTCGCCGTTAGCCAAAAATAATCACCCCTCATTACCTAATACCGGTTTTTCTTTTCTTTATAAATAAAAGTGAATTGTTTTTCCTTAATCTTGTTTTAATTTTCTGTCTCTTATTTTTCGGATCTATCTTTTAATAGCTTTAGCAGATCCTCATAAGCTTGTTTAAGACGCGCATACTCAATGGCCAGGCGCGCGATCTCCATTTTCTCTTTCTTTTGCCCTTTTAATTCACACTCAATTTTTTCAAGAGTCTCCATTAAATCATTAAAATCTATCGGCTTGCCGAAAAAAGCGTAAGCCCCGTAATTCAGGGCCGCAATGGCCGTTTCCACATCGCCGTAGCCGGTGGCAATGATTACCCTTGCCTCAGTGTTAATGGTCCGGACTCTTTTCAGCACATCGATCCCGCTCAGGCCGGGCATCTTCATATCTGTGACAACCACGTCGAATTGTTTTTGCTGGTAAGCTTCCAGCGCCTGCTCGGGGACAGTAAACAAATCGCACTGGTGTCCGGCGGGTTCCAGGACGGTAGCCAGCCCGTCCAGGCAATCTGCGTCATCATCTATTAACAGGATGTTCATAAAAATCCTCCGTGTACTGTATTGGGACGCCCTGCCGCTTAAAACCCGGGCCGTACCTCTCGCGGCCGGAAATGGGCAATAGCTCAGACGCGGTAAAAAAATTTGTAGCAAACCCCATGCCAGATACTCAAAAGCGACTGAAATTAAAAGAGCAACCTTATGTTTAAGGTTGCAAAAAAAAGCAGGCTGACATACTACCTGCTTTGTTGGTGATATTGTACGTATCGGTGTACCTATACGTACACCTGGACCTGCAGGTACACTTGGGCAGGTGGTTTTGCTATAGTCAGATTAAAGACCCAGGCGCTCGAGGCGGCAGTAAAGTGAGCGGCGGGAAATACCAAGGTATTTGGCGGTGAGCGTCTTATTGCCGTTGAACTTTTCCAGCGCTTTTAAAATGATATTGTTGCAGTATTCTTGCAGCGGCAGGCTGCGCGGCGGCAGAAAGAAATTCTCGTGGTCAATCACTCCAATGCCGGCCGCAGCCTGCGGTTTGGATTTGATATTGCCTGTCAGTATCTCCAGGTGGCCGGGCTTCAACTCCTGGTCATCCCACATTAAAACCGCCCACTCAATGGTGTTTTTGAGTTCCCTTACGTTGCCGGGCCAGTCATATGAGAGCAGCATACCGGCAGCCTCATGGGTGATGGTCTTGAAGCTTTTTCTTTTCTCCCTGGCAAAACCAAGCAAAAACATTTGAGCCAGCGGCAGTATATCATCGGTGCGCTGCCTGAGCGGGGGCAGGTGAATATGGCCGACATTAAGGCGGTAGTACAAGTCCTGGCGGAAAGACCCCTCCTCAATTTTGCCCCGGACATCCACATTGGTGGCACAAATAATGCGGGTGTCGGTTTTCAACTTTTTCAGCCCGCCCACCCGGTAATACTCTTTTTCCTGGATTACCCGCAGCAGCTTGGCCTGCATGCTAACAGGAATCTCAGCAATCTCATCCAGGAAGATGGTGCCGCCTCTGGCCAAATCCAGTTTCCCTTTTTGCCCCCTGGCCTGGCCGCCTGTAAAAGCTCCTGCCTCGTAGCCGAACAACTCGCTTTCAAACAAGCCGGGCGCCAGGGCGGCGCAGTTCAGGTCAATAAAGGGGGTGGAGGCATCGCCTGATTGATAGTGAATATACCTGGCAATCAGCTCCTTGCCGGTTCCCGTTTCTCCGGAAATTAGAACTGGTACGGAGCGGTCGGCTTGCAGTTTCTCGGCCTGCCGTATAACTTTTTTCATAGGTTCCGAAAAAATCCCCAGTTCACCCAGCCCCACTGATTTAAGGTAAGCCTCACGGAGACGGGAAAGCTCATGCCTGGTTTCCTCCGTAGCTTCCTTGACCACCACTTCAAACTGCTCGTTAAGCGCTCTGTTTTCCCTGCGCAGGGCCTGGCGCTCCGCGGCGCGCTCAGTAACGGCGGCCAGTTCTTCGACGTTGATCGGCTTTAGGAGGTAATCATAAGCGCCTGCCCGGAGTGCTTCAACAGCGGTGTTAACATCACTGTGGCCGGTAAAAAGCACCACGTCAAAATCCTCCCGGTCCGGCCTGGCTGAGAGCTTTTGCAGCAGTTCAATACCGGAGAGCCTGGGCATCTTTATATCTGATATAACCAGGTGAAAAAATCCATCCTGAAACGTTTTAAGGGCGGCTTCCCCGTCTTCACTAACCACCACATCGTGGCCCAGCTCGCGTAAAAAGTCACCAACGTAAGTACGACTGTCTTGCTCATCATCGACAAGCAGAATCTGCACTGGCGGCACCGCCTTAATTTCAGGATTTTATTACCGGTAATTCCACTCTAAAAGTAGCCCCGCCTCTTTCATTGTTATACGCCTCAATTTGCCCGCTGAAGCCGGACAACAGCGTCTGGACAATAGCCAGGCCGAGACCCATTCCTTCGCCGGTGTCTTTGGTGGTAAAAAAAGGGTCAAAGATGCTGTCTATTATTTCGGCACTGATACCGGTAGCGTTATCACTTATTTCCAGAATCACCTTTTCCCCCGCTGCGCCGGTCAGGCAGATAATTTCTTTCTCGGAGATATTATTGGCTTTATCCAGAGCCTGCATCGCGTTTACCAGCAGGTTTATCACCACTTCTTCCAGCCTGTGGGCGTTGCCCAGCACTTTCGGCAGGTCTTTGGCAAGCTTTTTTACCACATTGATTTTGTGAGAAGTCAGCTGGCGGCCGAGCAAGCCGAGAGCGTCGCCAACAGCTTTATTTAAATTACACGGCTCAAATTCAGTGGCGTTGCCGCTGCCCACAAGTGAACGCATATGCTTGATGATCTCATCAATCCGCCCAACCTGGGCCGAAATTTTTTCCAGATTTTTTATGATCTTATCATGCTCCGGCATTCTGCCTCTTTTATGCCAGTACAGCATGCCGTCAACTATAACTTTCATGGTGTTTAACGGCTGGTTGATTTCGTGGGCGATACCGGCTGAAATGGTGCTCAGTGAGGCCAGTCTCTGCGCCCTGGCGGCCTGTTCCTGCAGACGCTGTTTCTCCCTGTTCATCTTCACCTGTCCGGTAATATCTCTAAGCATGCTCACATATTGTACCGTCGCGCCGCTTTCATCCTTGATCGCGCTCATGGAAATCCACACCGGGAAAACTTCTCCGTTTTTGTGTCTGAGCCAGTCCTCGCCCTGCCACTGACCGGTGGATTGTAAAGATTTATGTATTTTTTTAAAAACCTCTTCAGCGCCCTGAAGTACCAGCAAATACTGCTTATTTATAACATCCTCTTCTCTCTGCCCGGTAATCCTGGTAAAAGCGGGGTTGACCCACTCTATGAGGCCATCAGTACCGGTAAGCATAATTCCTTCGATAGTGTTTTCAAACACCTTGGCCGCCAGCCTCAGTTTATTCTCCTGCCGCTTCCTTTCAGTAATGTCCCTGCTGGTGCTGGCCAGTGCGACAATATTTCTGGCGCTGTCCCTGATTGGAGTCAGGGTCACAATAGCGTCAAGCAGGGTCTTGTCTTTTCTCTGTCTTACGGTTTCATAGGTTATCGCTTTCCCGTCTGAAACGACTTTTTCCATGTGCCTTTTGGCTTCTTCAACTAAATAATCCGGGACCATTTGCATAATGCCGCTTATTTCCGAGCCGGCCCAGCCAAATATCCCTTCAAAAGCTTTATTGTTCTGGAGCAGGCTGCCTTCCAGATCCCAAATGGCTATACCATCAGCGGTATTATTTATAAATGATTCGAGCTGTTCTTTGGCGGCCCTTAATTGCTCCTCAGCCTGCTTGCGCTCGGTAATGTCACGGATGTTGCTGGTAAAAAAGGTTTCCCTGCCCGACTTCCAGCTTGAAATGTACATCTCGATGGGGAATTCGCGGCCGTCCTTTTTAAGTCCCACCAGCTCAATAGTTCTGCCGATAATTTTGGTTTTCCCTGTTTTAATGAACCGGACCATGCCGTTGTGGTAAGCCGCCCGGAACCGTTCCGGCATGATCATGGTAACCGGTTTGCCGATCACTTCCTTAAACATGTAGCCAAAAATGTTTTCAGCCGCATAGTTAAAAAAAGTTATTTGCCCCTCGCTGTCAACTGAAATAATTGCGTTTCTGGCTGATTGGGCGATGGAAAGGTAATGTTTTTCCCGGCCCCTCGAATCTTCCAGTAAACGGCTGTTTTTAATGCGGAGCAAGGCCAGTTCATTAATCAACTGGTCCTTGGTTTTGTCCTCGTCCTTCATCTTTTCACTCCACAACCCGGTCATTCAATATAATGTTACGTCAAAGTAATAACTTCTTGCGAAAAGTTAGACTTCCTTCTTCAAAATGCCTAATTATGGCACATTTTTCTCTAATAAAGAAATAAAAACACCGCCCCTTGCGACCATCTAGAGTCAGGAGGCGGCTCTTATTAATCAAGAAACAGTTAACTTGGTTCTTTTTACAAGATATTAGATTTTATTCCACCTTTTTAAAAGCCTTTTTCGGAGCATTACAAATCCGGCATTTGTCCGGGGCCTCGTTTTCAACTATGTTGCCGCAAACTGTACACAGGTAGAATTCAACCTCGGGTTTGCTTTCAAGTGAATCAAGTACTTTTGTATATAAAGCGGCATGTACCTTTTCCGCTTCGTTGGCTTGATTAAACGCAATCTTAGCCTGTTTTGACCCTTCTTCTTCAGCCTTAGCGATAAACCCGGGGTACATCTGGGTAAATTCGTATGTTTCACCTTCAATGGCCGCTTTTAAATTTTCGGCGGTAGACTTTACAGCACCTATTGCCCTGAGCTGAGCGGCTGCATGAATGGCCTCGGCTTCGGACGCAGCTCTGAATAATTTTGCCACTGCCGGGTAACCTTCTTCATCCGCCTTTTTGGCAAAAGCGGCGTACTTGCGGTTTGCTTGTGACTCGCCGGCAATTGAAGTCTTTAAATTCTTTTCTGTATCCATGTTTTCCCTCCCGTGTTTTTGTATTTAATTATACCAATTATTTTATTAATAAATGCAATATATTTCCTTAAGATTTTATTAATTGTTGTTTTTCCGCGCACTACTGTTGCCCTGATAGATATGAGTTCAGCTTCCCCAGCCTTTTTAAAGCCTAAACAATCCCGCGGCTGCCTTTACATAATATTTCGACCACATGACACTCGTAATCAACCACTTTAAAAAGGTTCCTTTCTTATCCATTATATGCTATGTATGTTCACAGATGGCAAAACAATAAATTAAAGGTACAATTAAGTAATCGTACCTTTTTATGAGATGTTTTAGGGATTAAAAAAATTTAGAAAACAAAAAAAGGGGAAAATAATTTAATAAAGAAAATAAATATATTAAAACGGCTCTTTCATAACATTTAAAAAAGAAAGGGTGGTGTTTTATGTACCTGAACAATCTTTTTGTGTACGGCACTCTGCTGCCCGGCCTGAAAAACTACAAACGTTTTATTGAACCTCACAAGCCCAAAGTTTATGAGGCCAGGGCCAAAGGTGTCATGTATCTTGTCCCGGGCGACGGGTATCCTGTTATTCTGGACGGCGAAGGAGAGATCAAAGGCGTCCTGTA
>Ga0116191_1004154_pt1 | contig 10367 bp, 10 predicted proteins | sample AD_UKC111_MetaG_FD_89897 | JGI IMG/M metagenome (GOLD analysis project Ga0116191, IMG submission 89897) | Active sludge microbial communities of municipal wastewater-treating anaerobic digesters from Hong Kong - AD_UKC111_MetaG | ecosystem: Engineered > Bioreactor > Anaerobic > Digestate...
AACATCAAGCTGAACAGCAAGCGCAGCTCGCGCGACCTGAACCGCGGCACCGAGCACCTCGACATCGTCTAGCGCGGCGGGGCGGGCCGCCGTGCCGAACCGGCCACCATCTCGAACCTGAACAGCCGGCACTCGAGCGCGCCGTTGTACAGCGGCGTGCGCTTCGAGGGCTTGAGCCGCAGCCGCCCCGGCAGCTCGAGGTCGCTGGTGAACAGGCACGCGGTCCAGCCCGCGAAGCGCTGCTTGAGCAGGGTCGCGAACGCCGGCCAGAACCGGTCGGCCTGCGCGAGCGACTGCCGCCCCTTGACGTCGAGCCGCTCGCCGTAGGGCGGGTTCGCGAGGAGCAGCCCGTCGGGCGCGGGCGCACGGTCCAGGTGGAGCACGTCGAGCTGGCGCAGCGCGACCCACGCCGGGTCCGCGCCGCAGTGCGCGAGGTTCGCCCGGGTCGCGGCGAGCGCCGCCTCCGACACGTCCGAACCGAAGATCGACGCCGTCCCCGGCGCCGGGCGCGGCGCGACCCGGCGCATCGTGTCCCACGCGGCGCGGTCGAAGCCGAGCATCCGCTCGAACGCGAACGGCCGCGTCGCGCCGGGCGGCACGCCGGCCGCGATCATCGCCGCCTCGACGACGATCGTGCCCGAGCCGCAGAACGGGTCGAGCAGCGGCGTGCCCGGCGTCCAGCCCGAGAGCGCGAGCAGGCCGGCCGCGAGGTTCTCCTTCATCGGCGCGTCGACGCCGTCGCGTCGCCAGCCGCGCTTGAACAGCGACTCGCCCGACCAGTCGAGGTACAGCGTGCAGCGACCGGCGTCCAGGAACGCGAACACGCGCCGGTCGGGGCGCTGGCGCTCGATCGAGGGGCGCTCGCCGACCCGCTCGCGCAGCCGGTCGACGATGCCGTCCTTGATGCGCAGCGTCGCGAACTGCAGGCTGCGCACCGGCGCGCCGATCGCGGTGGTGTCGACGCGCAGCGAGGCGAGCGGCGCGTGCCAGCGCTCCCACGCGGTGTCGCGTGCGAGCCGGTACAGGTCGTCCTCGCTGCGGTACGGCGCGTGCGCGACCTGCTGCAGCACGCGGCTGGCGATCCGCGAGTGCAGGTTCGCGGCCATGCCGGTGCGCACGTCGCCCTCGAATCGCACGCCGCCCGGCGGGGTCGCCGTGACGCCGGCGCCGAGCGCGCGCAGCTCGTCGGCGAGCGCGCCCTCGAGGCCGCGCGGGCAGGGCGCGAAGAACGCGGTCGGCGAGGGGTCGGACATGCGCGGCGGGATCGTGTTCGGCGAGGGCGTGCTCAGGGCTTCGCGAGCGCGCGCTCGACGAACTCGAGGCGGTCCTGGCCCCAGAACGGCTCGTCGCCGATCACGTAGAACGGCGCGCCGAACACCTGGCGCTCGATCGCCTCGTCGGTGTAGGCGTCGTACAGGCGCGCCGCCTCGTCGGCCTTCGCGCCGAGCGCGCCGGCGTCGAGACCCTGCTCGCCGACGATCGCGGCGACGGTCGCGGCGTCGGCGATGTCGCGGTCCTCGGCCCAGCACGCGCGCATCAGCGCGCCCGCGAGGCGCAGCGCCGCATCGGTCCCGGCGGCGAGGTCCGCGGCGACGATCGTGCGCGCCGCGTGGTCGGCCGGCACGGGGAAGTGCTTCGGGTGGATGTTCAGCGGCACGCCGAGGTGCTCGCGCCAGCGGGCGAGCTCGTGCAGCCGGTAGGCCTGGCGCTGCGGCGCCCGCTTGGGCAGCGGCAGGCCCCCCGAGACCGGGAACACGCGACCGAGGTCGCAAGGACGCAGCAGCACCCGGGCCCCGTGGCGCTTCGCCATCGCGACGAACCGGTCGTGGCCGAGGTAGGTCCAGGGCGAGGACGGGGTGAAGAAGTAGCGGACTGTCTTCATGGAGCGGTCTCCTCGGACGGGCCGGCGGCCCGGGGCGCTGCGCCGCGGCGGGCGCGTGACGGAGGCGGATCGCCGCGTGGCGCGGGCGACGCGTCCGCGATCAGAACGGCTTGACGACCACGAGGATCACCACCGCCACCAGCAGCAGCACGGGGGCCTCGTTGAACCAGCGGTACCAGACGTGCGAACGCGCGTTCTCGCCGCGCTCGAAGCGCTTCACCATCGCGCCGCACACGTGGTGGTAGCCGAGCAGCACCACCACCAGCGCGAGCTTCGCGTGCAGCCATCCGCCGCCGAATCCCCAGCCGAGCCACAGCCAGAGGCCGAAGCCGATCGCGAGCAGCATCAGCGGCCCCATGAACCGGTAGAGCTTTCGCGCCATCAGCAGCAGCCTGGCGCGCTCCGCGTCGGAGCCGGCCGGCACCATCGCGAGGTTGACCAGGATCCGCGGCAGGTAGAACAGGCCGGCGAACCAGCTGGTCACGAAGACGATGTGCAGCGACTTGACCCAGAGCATCGCCGGATTGTAGCGGCTCGACCGCCGCGCCGCGCCGCGGCCGCCGCGGGCCGGCGCTAGAATCGCCGGGTTGCGCAACGAGGACCACGAGACACGATGGCCGATTCCCTGTACGACGCCGCGGTGCCGGTGTTCGAGTCGATGCTGAAGAACCTGTCGAGCCTGCTCGACAAGGGGGCCGCGCACGCGGCCGCGAAGGGCTACGAGCCCGCGGTGCTGCTGCAGTCGCGGCTGTCGCCGGACATGTTCCCGCTGGTGCGCCAGGTGCAGATCGCGACCGACCAGGCGAAGTTCGGCGTCGCGCGCCTCACCGGCGTCGAGGCGGCGAAGTTCGCCGACGACGAGACCACCTTCGAGCAGCTGAAGGCGCGCATCGAGCGCACGCGCGCGTTCGTCGCGGGCGTGCCGCGCGAGGCCTTCGAGGGGGCCGCGACCCGGCGCGTCGAGGTGCCGACCCGCGCGACCACCTACGCGTTCGACGGACGGACCTTCCTGCTGCAGTGGGCGATGCCGAACTTCTACTTCCACGTGGTGACCGCGTACGACATCCTGCGGCACAACGGCGTGGAGATCGGCAAGCGCGACTACCTCGGGACGGTGCCGACGCTGCCCTGAGGGCCGCGGGCGCACGCGGCGCCGCGCGGGTTCAGCGCGCCGGCGCGTCCTCGCGCGCGGCGAAGCACGCGACGACGTGGCCGCCGGGCCCCGCCGGCCGCATCGCGGGCGCCTCCCGCGCGCACGCGTCGGTGGCGAGCGCGCACCGCGTGCGGAAGTGGCAGCCGCTCGGCGGCGCGTGCAGCGACGGCAGCTCGCCCGACAGCACCTCGCGATCGGGCAGGCCGCGCCCCGGCGCGAGCACCGAATCGAGCAGCGCCCGCGTGTACGGGTGCCGGGGCCGCTCGAACAGCGCGTCGGTCGGGCCGGTCTCCACGATCCGGCCGAGGTACATGACCGCGACGCGGTCGCAGACGTTGCGGATCACCGCGAGGTCGTGGCTGATGAACACCATCGCCAGCGCCCGGCGCGCGCGGGTGTCGACCAGCAGGTTCAGGATCTGCGCCTGCACCGACACGTCGAGCGCCGACACGGGCTCGTCGAGCACCAGCACCGCGGGCTCGAGCATCAGCGCGCGCGCGATCGCGATCCGCTGGCACTGCCCGCCGGACAGCTCGTGCGGGCGTCGCGTCCAGACCGCCTCGGGGTCGAAGCCGACCTCCGCGAGGGCGGCGGCGATCCGGTCGCGGTGATCCTCGGTGCGCCCGCCGTGCCAGATGACCAGCGGCTCGGCGAGGATGTCCGCGACGCGCCGGCGCGGGTTCAGCGACGAGCCCGGGTCCTGGAACACCATCTGCACGCGGCGGCGGCGCGCGCGCAGCCGCTCGGGGGTCGCGGCGACCAGGTCCTCGCCCTCGACGCGCACGACGCCCGCCTCCGGCGGGGGCAACTGCATCACCGCCCGCGCGAGCGAGGACTTGCCGCAGCCCGACTCGCCCACCAGCCCGAGCGTCTCGCCGGTCGCCACCGAGAAGCCCGCCCGGTCCACGGCGGTCACCTCGCGTCCGTCGGCACGGCGGTAGCGGCGCACCAGGTCCCGCACCTCGAGCGCGGGCACGGCGTCGGGCGCCTCGCCGCGCACGTCGTCGGACGGTGCGGCGCTCATCCGGCGAGGGCCCCGGCGGCGGGCCCGGCGATCGGATGCAGGCACGCGTAGCGGCGCGCGCCCTCGGCGACGAGGTCCGGGCGCCGCGTCCGGCAGTCCGCGGCCGCGCGCGTGCAGCGGGGCGCGAACGCGCAGCCGGGGGGCAGCGCGGCGAGATCGGGCGGGCGTCCGCCGATCGCCTCGAGCCGGGTGCCGCGCGGTGCGTCGATGCCGGGCCGGGCGCGCAGCAGCGCCTCGCTGTAGGGCATCCGGCGGGCGTCGAAGAACGCGTCGACCGGGGCCTGCTCGACGATCCGCCCCCCGTACATCACCGCCACCTCGTCGGCGACGCCACCGACCGCACCGAGGTCGTGGCTGATGAACAGCATCGCCATCCCGGTCTCGCGCTGCCGCCGCTTGAGCAGCACCAGGATCTGCATCTGGATCGTCACGTCGAGCGCCGTCGTCGGCTCGTCCGCGATCAGCAGCCGGGGCCGGCAGGCGAGCGCCATCGCGATCATCACCCGCTGCCGCATGCCGCCCGACAGCTGGTGCGGGTACTCGCGCAGGCGCTGCGCGGCACCGGCGATCCCCACCTCGTCGAGCAGCGACACCGTGCGCTCGCGCCGCGCCGCGCCGCGCAGGCCGAGGTGGCGCTCGAGCACCTCGCCGATCTGCCGCTCGACGGTGAGGACCGGATTCAGCGACGACATCGGGTCCTGGAACACCATCGCCACCTCGCGGCCGCGCACGCCGCGCAGCGCGGCCTCGTCGAGCGTCGACAGCTCGCGCCCGCCGAGGCGCACCGAGCCGGCCTGCGTGGCCACCGACGCCGCGTGCAGCCGCAGCAGCGATCGCGCGAGCACGCTCTTGCCCGATCCCGACTCGCCCACCACCGCCAGCGTGCGCCCGGCGTCCAGGTCGAGGTCGACGTCGCTCACCGCGTGCACCGTGCCGCGCGGCGTCGCGAACCGCACGGACAGGCCGCGCACGCGCAGCAGCGGCCCGTCGGCCGGCGCGCCTGCGGCGCCGTTCGGCGCGTGCGCTACGGTCGCGCTCACAGCGCCTGCGCCTTCACGTCGAACAGCCGGCGGGCCGACTCGCCGATGCGGTTGATCGCGAGCACCGTGCCGGTCATCCACGCGGCGGGCACGAACACCGCGTGCGCCGCGTCGGTCAGGTTCGAGCGCTCGGCCGCGATCATGCCGCCCCAGCTCGGCTGCGGCGGCCTCACCGACAGGCCGAGGAAGCCGAGCGCCGCCTCCGCGAGGATCGCGACGCCGAGCATCACCACCGCGTAGGACAGCAGCGCCGGCATCGTGTTCGGCAGCACCTCGCGCAGCAGGATCCGGGGCGCCCGCGCGCCGAGCACGCGCGCCGCCAGCACGAACTCGCGGTGCCGCAGGCTCAGCGTGTTGGCGCGCGCGATCCGCGCGAACGCGGGCACGAAGATCACGCCGATCGCGATCGTCACGTGGGCGAGGTCGGGGCCGAGGCTGGACACCAGCGCGATCGCGAGCACGATGCCCGGGAAGCACAGCATCACCGTCATCGCGCCGGTGATCAGGCGGTCGGTCCAGGCGCCGAAGAAGCCGGCCACCAGCCCGAGCGCGCCGCCGGCCAGCAGGCCGATCGCGACGCTGCCGACCGCCACCGTGAGCGACACGCTGCCGCCGTGGACGAGGCGCGACAGCGTGTCGCGCCCGAGCGAGTCGGTGCCGAGCCACGCGCCGGGCCCGGGCCACGCGAGCGTGTTGAGCAGGTCCTGCTCGTCGGGCGCCGGCAGCGGCAGCCAGCGTGCGGTCAGCGCCAGCACGACCAGCAGCGCGAGCCAGGCGACCGAGAGCACGAGGCCCGGTTCGCGCCACCGGGCGCGGCGCGCGTCGCGCGGGGCGGGCGTCGTCGTCGGCGCGCCGGCGCGGCCCGCGGTCGGGGTCTCACTCACCGATGCGCACCCTGGGGTCGAGCGCGGCGTAGGCCAGGTCCACCGCGAGGTTGATCAGCACGAACCCCGTGGCGATCACCAGCACGACGCCCTGCACGACGAAGTGATCGTGCTGGTAGACCGCGCTGACGAGCATCTGGCCGATGCCGGGAAGGGCGAACAGCGTCTCGATGATCACCGCGCCGCCGACCAGCCGCCCGAGGTTGATGCCGACGACGGTCACCAGCGACAGCGACGAGGGCCGCAGCGCGTGGCGCAGCAGGATCTCGCGCACCCCCAGCCCCTTGGCCCGCGCGACCAGCCCGTAGTCCTGCTGCAGGGTCGCGATCATGTCCGCCCGCAGCAGCCGCATGTAGACCGGGAACTCGGCGAGCGCCAGCGCGAGCGCCGGCAGCAGCAGGCTGCCCAGGTTCGCCCACAGGCCCTCGGACAGCGGCACGAAGCCCGAGGCCGGCAGCCAGCCCAGGCCCACCGAGAACACGTAGATCAGCACGATGCCCTTGACGAACGCGGGGGTCGACAGCAGGCCGATCGACAGCGCGCCGAGCGCCGCGTCGGTGCGCGAGCGGCTGCGGTAGGCGGCGAGGATGCCGGCCGGCACGGCCATCGCCAGGGCCAGCGCCTGCGCGAGCAGGATCAGCTCGAGCGTCACCGGCAGCCGGTCGGCGATCATCGTCGCGATGCGCTCGCGCGTGCGGTACGACGTGCCGAGGTCGCCGCGGACCGCCTGCAGCAGCCACTCGCCGTAGCGCACGGCCACCGGCCGCTCCAGGCCGAGCTCCCGGCGCAGCGCGGCGACGTCCTCCTGCGAGGCGGTCTCGCCGAGGATCGCGACCGCGGCGTCGCCCGGGAGCACCGCCGTGATCGCGAAGGTGAGCGCGGTGGCGGCCAGCAGCACCGCGAGCAGCGTCGCGACCTGCGTGCGCAGCCGGCGCCGCCAGCGTGCGTCCATCACCGTCGGGCGGTCGGCGCGCTCAGCGGTCCTTCCAGACCTCGCCGACGCGGATCAGGCCGTCGGGGATCGCCGCGACGCCCTTCACCGACGGCTGGGCGAGGCTGAAGTTGTTGAAGTACGAGAGGAACAGGTACGGCGTCTCGCGCGCGAGCAGGTTGTTGATCGCGGTGTAGACCTCGAGCCGCTTCGCCGGATCCGTCGTCGCGCGACCGGCCTCGAGCAGGCGGTCCATCTCGGGGTTCGAGAAGGCGGTCCGGTTCGCCGAGCCCTTCGAGTGGAAGAAGATGTACACGTTGCGGTCCGGATCGACGCCGCCCTGCCAGCGGTACAGCATCACCTGGTAGTCGCGCGTGTTCGCGGCGCGGATCAGCGCGGTCTGCTCGAACGGCACGATCTCCGCCTCGATGCCGACCTTCTTCCACATCTGCTGCAGCGCCTGCGCGGTCAGCATCGACAGCGGCGCGTTCTGGACCGACACCCGCAGCTTCACCGGCTTGCCGTACTCCGCGAGCAGCTTGCGCGAGGCCGCGGGATCGAACTTCGGATAGCCCTCGACGCGCTCGTGCGGCGCCAGCCCGGTGCCGAACGGCGTGCTCGCCACCTTCATCAGCCCCTTGTTCACCACCTTGTTGATCGCGTCGCGGTCGATCGCGTGCGCCATCGCCCGACGCACCTTCACGTCGGACACGTCGGGCTTCTCGACGTTCAGCATCACGAAGGTGCTGCCGAGGCTGCCCGGATCCAGCACGGTGAACTTGCGCGCGCCGCGCGCCTCGATCACGTCCTTGCCGGGCGCGTTCATCGCGACGTCGAGGTTGCCGGCCTTCAGGCTCGCGATCCGCGTGTCGGTGTCGGGCATCGGGCGGTAGACGACCTCGTCGAGGTGGACCGGACCCTTCCACCACGCGGGATTGCGCACGAACGACACCTGCGCGCCGCGGCGCCACTCCTTCAGCACGAAGGGTCCCGTGCCGACCGGGTTCGAGGCGTAGGCGTCGCCGTGCTTCTGCACGGCCGCGGGCGAGACCACCATGCCGGAGACGTCGGCGAGCACCGCCAGGAAGTGCGCGGACGGCGCCTTCATCCTGAACGTGACCTCGTGGCTCCCGGTGGCCTCGACGCTCGCGACGCCGGCGAGGTCCGACACGAAGCGGTAGCGGCTGCGCGGGTCCATCAGGCGCTTGAAGTGCGCGACGACCGCCTGCGCGTCGAACGGCGTGTCGTCGTGGAACTTCACGTTGCGCCGCAGCTCGAGCCGGAACGAGGTCGCGTCCGGCGAGGCCTCGAAGCGCTCGGCGAGGTTGGGACGCAGCCCGCCCTTCGGGTCGATGTCGAGCAGCGTGTCGTAGACCGTGATCCCGACCTGCTTGTCGTTGTACGACGAGAAGCTCAGCGGATCGATGCCGACGACGTCGGCCTCGAGCGCGATGCTCAGCGAGCCGCCGCGGCGCGGGCCGTCGGCACGGGCTTCGGGGGCGGGGACCGTGGCGACGATCGCGGCCGCGATCGCGGCGACGGACAGGAAGGCGCGTCGTGTACGGGGCACGCGAAGTCTCCTCGATGGGTCGGGGCCTCTGGCGGGCCCGCGGCCGGGTCAGTCTCCGACAGCGCCGGCGCGGTGTCAAACCGGCCGCGTCGCCTCAGGTCCGGACCTGGCCGGATCCCAGCACGATCCACTTCAGCGAGGTCAGCCCGTCGAGCCCGACCGGACCGCGCGCGTGCAGCTTGTCGGTCGAGATGCCGATCTCGGCACCCAGCCCGTACTCGAAGCCGTCGGCGAAGCGCGTCGACGCGTTGACCATCACGCTCGAGGAGTCGACCTCGCGCACGAAGCGCATCGCGCGCGTGAAGTCCTCGGTGACGATCGCGTCGGTGTGGCGCGATCCCCAGCGCTCGATGTGGTCGATCGCCGCGTCGAGCCCGTCGACGATGCGGATCGACAGGATCGGCGCCAGGTACTCGGTCGCCCAGTCGGCGTCGGTCGCCGGCACGCTGGCCACGCCCGCCTCGGCCAGGATCGCGCGGGTCGCGTCGCAGCCGCGCAGCTCGACGCCCTTGGCCGCGTAGATCGCACCGAGCGGCGGCAGCAGCCGCGCCGCGATCGGCCGGTCGACCAGCAGCGTCTCCATCGTGTTGCACGGCGAGTACCGCTGGGTCTTCGCGTTGTCGCAGATGCGGATCGCCGACTCGAGGTCGGCGGCCGCGTCGACGAACACGTGGCAGATGCCGTCGAGGTGCTTGATCACCGGCACGCGCGCCTCGGCCGAGATCCGCTCGATCAGCGACTTGCCGCCGCGCGGCACGATCACGTCGACCCACTCGGGGCTCGAGATCAGCGCGCCGACCGCGGCGCGGTCGGTGGTGTCGATCAGCTGCACCGCGTCGGCCGGCAGCCCGGCGGCCTCCAGCCCCTCGCGGACCAGCGCGGCCAGCGCGCGGTTGCTGTGGATCGCCTCCGAACCGCCGCGCAGGATGGTCGCGTTGCCGGACTTCACGCACAGGCCCGCGGCGTCGATCGTCACGTTCGGACGCGACTCGTAGACGATGCCGATCACGCCGAGCGGCACGCGCATCCGGCCCACCTGGATCCCGGACGGCCGGAAGCGCATGTCCGAGATCTCGCCGACCGGATCGGGCAGGGCGGCGATCTGCTCGAGCCCGACCGCCATCGACTCGATCACCTTCGGGGTCAGCGCGAGACGGTCGACGAACGCGGCGTCGTGCCCCGCGGCGCGCGCGGCCTCCAGATCCTTCGCGTTCGCGGCCGCCAGCGCGGAAGCCTGCCGGCGGATCGCGGCGGCCGCGGCGATCAGCGCGGCGTCCTTCGCGGCGGTGGCGGCGCGGGCCGTGTGGCGCGCCGCGGCGCGTGCGCGGCGTCCGACCTCGGCGACGTAGACCGGAATGTCGATGGGATTCATGGTCGCGGCTCCGTGCGGACGATTCGGGGGCGGGCAGCGCGCGGACTCACGACCCGGCCTCGGCCTCGAGCCCGGCCGCGAGCGCCAGCGGCGCGACGCCGGCCAGGCCGAGCACGACCGCCTCGAGCGAGAGCCAGTCGTCGCCGTCGAGCACCCCCTTGGCGATTCTATCGGTGCGGGCGCAGGCCCGCAGCAGTCGGCGCAGCAGGGGCACGTCGAGCCGGCGCAGCGCCGACGCGTACGCACGCTCGCGTTCGCCCCAGACGCGCGCCTCGCGCAGCGCCTGGCCGACCGGACGGCCGGCGTCGCGCGCGCCGGCGGCGCGCAGCAGCGTGCGGACCGCCTCGGCGATCGCCCACAGCACCACCGGCACGGCGGTGCCCTCGGCGCGCAGGCCGGCGAGGCAGCGCAGCGCACGCGGCGCGTCGCCGGCGAGGGCCGCGTCGACCAGGTCGAACGCGTCCCAGCGGGCGACGTCGAGCACGGCGGCGCGGACCGCCTCGGGGTCGAG
>Ga0116191_1004155_pt1 | contig 10367 bp, 7 predicted proteins | sample AD_UKC111_MetaG_FD_89897 | JGI IMG/M metagenome (GOLD analysis project Ga0116191, IMG submission 89897) | Active sludge microbial communities of municipal wastewater-treating anaerobic digesters from Hong Kong - AD_UKC111_MetaG | ecosystem: Engineered > Bioreactor > Anaerobic > Digestate | place...
AACGAGAAGAGAAGGATTCGACGCAGTAGAATTCTTGTTCGATAGTATTGTGAACAGTTTCAACATCCGCTTGCCACCGGTGAGCGCCGGGAGGAATCGTGTGATGTGTAAGTCCTTTGACGGACTGGACAGTTTTTGTAAAGGAGCTTTCCCGGCGAGCATTCCAGGCGCCTATAAATTCAGTTCCATTGTCAGTTTGGAATCGGCAGTTGCGGAACTAGACGGCTGCAATTGTTGCGTTGAGTCAGCTGGAGAAATTGCTGTTCTCATGATGTGAAGACCTTTCCCTTTTCTATAACTCACGGGTTCACACGTGGGTAAAAAAAACAGAAGAGCCTGCTGTCTCGATGCGCGCTTTGAGCACCTTGGCAACCGATTCTCTGAGGGTGGCTGAGTAGTGTTTTGCAGGGGATTTTTTGTGTGCTAACGGATAGAGCTTATACTCGTTTTGCCGAGAGGAAAATGATGGGAAGCTTTGCGCCGCAGGCACGAGGTATAAGCTCAAGTTAAACGATGTTTTGCAAATTATAATTCTATAAATTGACTCTTTGAAAAATACAAATGCCCCAGCCTAATGTTTCTCTTCCCCATTTTAAATAACTATCTCGACTTTTTATTACTCGATCATACAATTCTTGATTGTCTTTATCATCCGGGTTAGCATTTATATATTTAATGCTGGAATACCAATTTAATCCTTCATAATGATCCCAATCGTCTTTGCTACTGACAACCGAGTAAAGTAATTCTAATCCTAACTCATTTCCAATGAGCATATTTTCGTAATGAGTTCCATAATTATTTTTCTTAAGTTCAAGCGCTTGCAAATATTCTTCAGTTGGTTCATTTTGCCAAAACGGACACCCGGCAATAACTAATCCATCCCGTTTGACATTTTGAATCAAATATTTCAAAGTATTCCTGAACCCATTAAAAACCCATTCCGCTCCAATACACATTGCAAGATCAAAGTAATTTTCTTCGGGATGTTTATATTCAGCTCCATCCATTTCAATAAATTTTATTTTCGCATTGGGACATCGCTTTTTTAACTTTTCTTTGGCTTCGATTATACAAAATGGCGAAATATCTATTCCTAATCCCTGTATATTATAAGTTTCTGCAAGTCTAATAAGAAATTCAGCTTTCCCACAAGCAATTTCTAACACGTTTGCGTTTTCATTCAACCGCAATAATTCTACCAATTTGTTAAGTTTTTCATCACTCATAGGATTACAGATTGTATGTTCCCTATGAGTAATATCAAAATATTTCCATATATCCATAATTTACCTCTTTATTTTTATCGCGAAATATCGGCTAACGGCTTGATACACGCCATTATGGCGTAATTCCATTTTCTTAACTTGTCCCACGCAGTGATAGCATTTCCCAAGATTATTCCCTCTGTAGTTTGCTTGTAATCATTGGTAAAAATATATGTCATTTCAAAAATAATGTCAACACGTTAATTCCAATTTGTAATAACAAAATGCATCTATGCAAATTATGCAGCTAAAGGCAATGAGAGAACAGTGTGTGTTTTTTCTCTTGAGGACTATCTGCGGGAATCTCCGGTATCTGTGCGAAAAACTTCTACAAGATAATCCGTTGCCTTGATACTCCTTCGGCATAGCTGCAACCAATTTCCTGACGGTGGCTGAATGATGTTTTGCAGGGGATTTTTTATGTGCTAACGGTGGCGGTATGGTTAGTTGCGTAGTTTGAAACATGAAACTATCAGTTCACTAAGCCATTGAATAAGCGTTATTTCGTTTAAATTTAACACTATCAACACAATGTTTTATTACCGCGTGTTGTGTGTTCGTGAATTATAAACTGTTCATTTTTGAATTATGGCCTTCTACTTACCTTTAAAGGCATCTAATATCTCACAGTAGAATGAATCAAATGTTGGATAGTTTTCCCTGTTGGATTGGTATTTTTCAATTTTTTTTAGCAATTCATCTAAATTAGATACACCACTCGATTTTTCTTTTTCATATGCCCATGTCCCCGTCTGGGCTGATTCATTAAAGGCTAAATGCGTTGTAATTGCTCTGATAACAAACTCATTTATGCATTCCTCACAATCTCCACACATGCGTTTTCGTGCTGCCGCTGTTATGGAATCACAATTATCTGAGTAACCTTTTATATAATCCCAATACTTTGTCGTTAATGGATTTATAAATGGATGACTGAATTCATGCCGAATCATATATTTTAAATAATTTTCATTTCCAAAAAATGGTATATTTTCATCAACCTTGATAGATCCCATTATATTATAGATTTCAGCTTGTTTATTTGGATAATGGATTGAATTTCCAAATCCAACACCACTATAGAGCGAGACTAATACAATGTTATAGGATTTCTGGTTTTTCCCATAAAATTCCTCAAGTTCAAAGACATAATCACCATTTCCAAGATTTTTTATCGTTTTTTCTACAATTTCAGAATAGTATTTTTGGTGTTCATTATAAAATTCATTGAATGAAGATTGAATTGCAAAATCACGTAGTAACCCCAAAAAGACCATTAAAGAATCTTTGCCTTCAATTCTATTAATTACAAAACTGTCTAATTCAATATCTTCCCTCAAACAAAGATTGCTATTTGTATAAAGCATTATGTTTGAAGGTGCACTAAAATTCAACATTTTGGGTTGAGAACTAAGTCTGTCAAACATTTTAACTGCAGGGTGATCTTGATAGAGCGAGAAATAGTTTAATACATCCGATTTGTATTCAGAAGAATCTTGAGACATCAAAAATCCTAAAACTGAAGGATATTTGCCAATTGTCTGGATAATTGATATTAGTTCAATCTGAGGTTTGACACATACAATTATCTGATTCTTTGTTTTTGCTATGTCTTTAGGTAAAAGATATGCTTGCTGAGCAACTGCATTAATAGTGGTAGTTAACATTAAGACCATCATTTTAATGGTAAAAAGCGTTTTTCTCATATGTACAAATTATTGGTTTTGTTTGGTAAGCTTGGGGATTAATTTTTTATTGATAATCACGACCTTAATGACGCACAACGGCCGGCGGTATGAAACGTGCCGGATTGCAGGGTTGCGCCCATATCCTCTTTGGCAAAAGCATGAGGCGGGACGAAACGATCTAAAAGCTACTGAAGCCGGCATATTTTATGAATGCGTATTGTGCGTAGGTTTTCATTCCAATTTTATCAAATATTCATTTCCATTTCTCATCAAACTGACTATTCTCCAGTCTATATCCAGAGTTCCGTTGTTACACATAAATCTGTTTTCGCTGAACTTGATATCATTTTCCTGCACAAAAAAAGATACTTGTTTTACGAACCATATTTGATTTGTAATTGTGGACAATGCCATATCATTGGTTAAATTAAAGTGATTATTGTCTTTCCCTAATCTTAATAATGTATAATGCATAATCAGGCTATCATTTATTGCTTCTGCATGCATAGGGTCGAATCCTCGGAAGTCAGGGATTTCATTAAACATCAGTGTAATTTTAATGCCGTTTTGATTGTTAAATTTATCCAGATTAACTATATGCTTAGTTCGTTCAAGCGCCGTAAAATATTTTGTCTTGGCTTTATAATAACCTAAATCTGGCAAGTCCGTAATTTGGGGATTAAACTTTGATAGGAAGTAATCATAAAGATAAAGTCCTGATGTATAATATTCCTGTTGCCAATTTTTAAAATACTTCGATAATAAAAGGCATTGTACCATCCCTGTCAACAAATGTTTCCCACGCAATCCATCTCTACCATAGTGCGGCTCGGTTAATGAATAATAAAAGCGATGGTTTATATATTGCTGTTCCACAATATTGGAAGCAAACTGCTGCATATATTCAAATTCGCAATAAGTTGCTGGTCCTTCCACCGATTCTACTGCTTTTTCATAGTCTAAGTACTTTGCGCCAATAATCTGCATCCTTAAATTCCTACATGTAAATACCTTATTGATATTTTCTGTAAAATTATCATTTGAGCCTAATAACATATTAAGCCATACTTCGTTTTCATATTGTTTAATTGCGTCATTTCTATAATCTTCCGGATAAGTCAACAAATCGGCAGGATTATCGAATTTTAAATTCTTTACATAATTACGCTGATAAACATGATGTAACTCATGAAACAATTCAGCATAGAACTGATTGACTGAAGCAAAAGAAATAAAAGAATAATCATTATGTGCTGTTAAATAATTATTAATTTCTGTTTGTGTCGCCCCGAACAATCCATAATCGGATGCATTCAATATGAAGATGCTATCATTAAAATGGCGAGAATTTTGAGGCGGGGCAGGATGATTCAGCAAAAAAGCCGGACCGTTTAACCTAAAAATACAATATGGACCTATCTTCATCCCTTGCCATACTTTTTCTGTTATTGTATTGATATTTTTAGAAAAATCAGCCACAGTGCTTATATATGCACTATCTATCGGTGTAATTACTTGAGCATATACACTGTAATTAGCGTAAAGGAATAACAATAACGTAAAGTATCTTTTCATGTTTATCAGAGTTTGAATTTTTTTACGTATACGAAATATACCTAACATTTGTTACACGATTTTTACGACGGTTTAAATTACGCCCAATGGTTGGCAGTATGGCGCCGTGTGGAATTACGAAACGAAAACTTATCACTTTACACAGGCTCTTTTTATGAGCCACAAATGCCTGTAAACCGCTAATGACTCTAACGACTAATCAATAGGTTTGATGAAATTCATCAATTCCCTATCGTGGTTATAAACAATTCTACACTCATTATCAAAATACATCGTTGCACCATTTTCCTTTGTATATGTTTTCCAATCTGGTAGTTTGCCATTTACGTTAGGATTGCCTGTTTTTGCGAAGTTTATCCATGCAGAGCTCATTTTATCCGCTAATTTCCAGGCTGCCTCTGTATTGCCTGTCCAGTCTGGCCTCAGGTCAACATTGTTGAATACCATTGGAATGTCTAAACCATGAAAAGCACCTTTTGAGGCATTATCTACTTGACTTTTCCATGCAAAAAAATAAACATACAAGGGGGAGCTTGATTCTATAGCCCTTGCATCAGCGGTTCGTATAGTATAAGGCCTGAAGACCTTATCTATAGAAAGAAGATCTTGTGGCGTATAATCAGGATATGCCTTTGCGAATAGCTTAATGTATTGGTCGGTTTTGTCTCCATATTCTTTTGCTAAGCTATCTTTTGCTTGTTCTAATGTCATGTCTTTTTCGCTATAATATGTTTTCATTAGTTCATTTAGTGTTGTTCCTATTATCAGGGGTATATCTTTAGAAATATTTGCAAATCCGGGACTGAAGGGTTGCTGTAACAAAACAACACCATCTGCAGAAGGTACGAAACCAAACATAGTTTGCATTCCGGGTTCTCTTGGGCCCGACATCTTAATTATAGCATTATTTCCTGCTTTTACCAGATCCATATAAGGGATTGTATCAAGTTTTTCAATCTCGTTTGGCGAAACTCCTAAATTTTCAAGTACAGCTAAACCCAGCGCTTGTGATTTCTCTTTTGTCATTGTATTTAACAAGGTGCCACTTTGGATAATTGCCTTATGGAACAGCCCTTTTGCCGATGGCATACACATTAGTGTACCGACTTTGCCGCCGCCTCCTGATTCACCAAAAATGGTTACATTGGAAGGGTCGCCCCCAAAATTTTCAATGTTTTTGTTGATCCACTCCAGAGCTTTTACAATGTCGAGCATGCCTACATTTGCCGATTGTGTATACTTCTCGCCACATGCTGATAAATCAAGAAAACCAAGAATGTTCAAACGGTGATTTACGGATACTATAACAACATCTCCTTTCTTTGCCAATGCTTTACCATAAGTCATCGGATCGTTGCTGCTGCCAACATGGAAACCACCTCCATGCAACCAGAGCATTACCGGGCGTTTTTTCCCATCGTTGATCCCTTGTGTCCAGACGTTAACACTAAACAATTTTTTTTCGTCCTGTGTAGAATCCGGAATCCACGGCACAATTTGTTTGGCTACCGGGCCAAATTCAGTGCATTCAAGAATTCCTTTCCATGCATCAGGATCCTGTGGAGGCATAAACCTTTCAGCTTTGGCATAAGGAATACCTTTGAAAGTAAATATGCCATCGTCAATACTACCGGATACATTACCTGATGTGGTTTTAACAATTGGATTTTGATTTGTTTTTGGGTTAAACCCCAATAAACAAAATAGGATTGTAATTAAAAAAATGAAAAAAAAGTTTGTAAAATGTTTCATAGAGTTACCTTCAAAATGTGGGTAATTATTGTAATATGGTAAACAAAGGAGCGCATTCGTACCTTTGTATTATAATTAGTTTATGTATTAAAAAAAATAAAAACTCACTTCATCCTACTTTAACTGATTCGTAAAAGCTTTTTGCATGCGGCACAACATTTGGCTCTATATTTAGCAGGCTAACGAGATTGTGATTCAGGTTACACACTATCCTATCCGTTTGTCAGGGTTTTGTGAGTTATTTATCAATCAGTTCTTGAATTTCATTAAGGTGTAAATCAATATGGCAAAGATAATCCTCTATCATTTGCTTTAACGTTACTTTTGTTCCTTCAAAGTCGTGCCAGTAATTATCAAGTTTAGATTGATCAACCGATTTAATAACTTGTATCATATGCAAGTTAAAGTACTTCCAAAGTTGTATCAAAATATTCCAATCTTCATTTTGAAAATCTTGCAGAGCAATCCACAAATCGTTGTCCTGTCTGTAGTCTGGGAAAATTAAATCAGAATTATATTGTAATCGTATCATACGCTGGTGATTGTTTGAAGCTGAATCAATCAAATGACCAAGTATTTGTTTTATTGTTCGGTTTTGGTTATTCCTTTTTTGTGAAATAGTATCGATCGGCAAATTTGTAAGTTTTGGTTCCCATATCTCAATCACTTTTGAGATTTCATTTGTAATATTTGAAAAATCCATATCAATTATAGTTTAATGTTTATTTTTTTGTTTTTCAGCATGAAGCCTAACGGTTTGGCAATCTGGCCAGTAAGGGATTGCGGGTTGCTCACTTTTCAGGTTATACTGAGTTTGAAGCGGGTTGCTGTCTCTCGCACACCACCGAGCCCCTTATTGGCTATGACCGCTTGTTGTGGGTAATTTTTATTCGACATTCACATAATTACTTTCAACTGGACCTAAATAACTCGGTTTTAATCCTCCCGCATCAATTACAAATCTCTGGAAAACAATCCCCGGGTCAATTGCCCATATCTTTAAAACGTGTTTTCCCGGTGCATCAACTTTATGCGAAGAACTCTTGATTTTAATGTGGTCTCCAACCGATTTCATCCACCAATCGGCATATTTATAGTCAGGTACTATTTCACCCTCGTTCATATTAATAATTTGAGGCTTCTCATTATCGATGGCAATGGCATATTTTAATCCTCCTTGTTTTTTGAAATCCTGGGTTGGCGAAAGGTAAGCTTCTACTTTAAAATTTCCCGAACTGAAAGTTGTGAATACATATTCAACTCTGGGATTATTCTCCAATGTAAGTTGTGACTTAGCGGTTACCGGTTCAACAATGAGAGACGAACTTGTTCGTCCAAGGTTTGGGACAACTGTCCAATACATATCTTTCGTGTCAATTTTTCTTGTAAAATGACAGGCTTCAAATGCTATTACCCCTTCATTTTCGATAAAGCCAGCAACAGCAAACAGCGTATTACGAATTGGTACTTGTACTTTATATTCTTTCCCTGCGCCGGAAATTAGTATTTCTCCTTCCATATCTCCTTTAGGGGCTTTGTTCCAATCAATGCTAACGTACACTTTTTCATTATACTGAATGGTGCCTGATTCTGAAGAGAGTGTTATCCAATCTTCTTTTCCTTTGATGGTGTAGTGTAATTCTTCCTGGCCACGGTTAATTATATCTATATAATAATTCTGATCATTGAAAGGGTCAAACACCGGCATTTCCTGACTGAAAGACCAATCTGCTTCAACATCCAGCCAGCCCCATCTTGGTGTGGCTCCATATTCTATGAAGTAACCTAATTCGGCAGATTTAGGAACCTGAACATACGAAACAGCAGGCATCATATTTAATGGCGGGTGATTCCAATACGTATAACCAATGTGTGTTTGTGACATCATGTGGTTCCATTTACCACCTTCTAGTTCATGGTATTTTTTTGTAAGCTGTATGTCTTTTTCAAACAACTCTTTTACCTTATCAGCATAGTAATTTGCCGATGCTGCACCTCGAACGCCATAATATCTGTTTTTACCCGCTGCTACATACATTTCGTTCAGGTTTGTGCACATTTCAATTGGGGATTGAACAAGCTGATAGTATGCCGTTTTATATCGTTCGGAAAGCTGTTCATACACTGAAGTACTTTTTTTCAATAATTGGGTCCACTCATCAACAATCCTGTCGGCTTCGCGGTAATTTTCAACACTGTATGTGTTTGCCGTTATCATTTCGGGAGTGCGGCGTGCATTATATTTTGTGTACAGCGAAAGCATTTCGGCAATTTCCTTTGAATGTTCGTTCCCAAATTGTTGCGTTGCCCATTTCACGTAATAGTTTGGTAAATCCGCAGCCTGAATAGCATCGGGATTCCAAGCATAATCAAAAAAGAAACTAATAGGTAACTCCATCGGCTTGATGTCGCCTACGTTGGCAATCCAAATCTCATGAACCCCATGCTCATAGGTAAGTTTCAATTGTTCCCAGACTCTTTCTATTTGTGTTACATTCAACCATTTGTATGATACAGGAGCACCCACATAATCGAAATGATAATACATTCCATATTTAGAGGATGGACTTAGTTCAGTTTTCTTGGGTAGGTATCGGATATTTCCCCAGTTATCGTCACTAAAAAGTACGGTAATATCATCTTCCACTCGCATACCTTTGTCGTAATAGTCCTGAACTTCTTTATAAATTGCCCAAAGTTGTGGCGTTTCTTTAGCTGGTCTTCCGGTTATATCTGAAATAATTTTACGCTGGTCATTTATAATGGTCCTTAAAAGGTCAACTGCTGTTTCCTCGGTCATGGCATCATCGCCATCACCACGCATACCTATTGTGACCATAGTCTCGTAGTTACCTACCCGTTCAAATCCACCTCGCCAAAACTCCTGTAATTTATCTTTGTTTGTTTTGTAATTCCATTCACCTCCATTGAACAATTCCCATTCGTTATGTGCACGTGTCATAGGTTCGTGGTGCGATGTTCCCATTACAATTCCATATTCATCAGCAGTTTTTGGATTTAACGGATCATCAACATAAAACATGGTTGGGAGCCACATTGCAGGCCACATATAATTTGCTTTCAGGCGTAGCAGCAATTCAAATACTTTTTCATAACATTTGTGATTTATTTCGCCGAATTTCTCTTTAGCCCAATATCTGAATGCCGGTGATTCATCGTTTATGAAAATGCCCCGGTATGTCACTGCTGGGCTTTTCGAAATATAATTGCATTTTCCCAGATATATCTCATCGTGTTTTTCAACGGGAACATCAGCCCACCAATACCAGGGTGATACACCCATTTTTTCTGTAAGGGTAAAAACACCGTATGCAACTCCACGCCTGTCGCTTCCAATAATGACAATCGCCTGATTCACGCCCGGAAATGGCTTTTCCATTGTTTTTATAATGAATCGTTCCCACTGACCTCTGAGTTCATCAACGTTTAGCTTTTTTTCAGTTATTAATTTGTTAACCAAAGGATTTTTATCTACTGTGGCAACGATTATTATATTGCTACCTTGAAAATTTTCTACAGTTGAAACTAGAGGTCTTTTTCCCGAAACCCTTTCAATGTCATCTGAAAGAAACTTTGCAGACTTTTTCACTAATATGTTTTCTGACATATCATATACAATATTAGCTGCTTCAGTCTTGGTTACTATTGTATAATTGTTTTCTTTGTCAAATCTAAAATTCACGTTTATTTGTGAGTACGACAGATGCGGCAATAATAACAAGAGTAATAATAGTTTCTTCATTTTTTAAAATTTGTATTAGTTTATTAAGTAAAAGTAATATGAATCTATTTTGCTATGAGGTATCTCCTTAAAATTCCCCACAACGGTTGAGTGTATAAAACGTTGGGGATTGCGGGTGATTCCCTATCAAGGTACACGAAAAGTTGAAGCGGGTTACAAACCTTCGCATACCTCTGAAACCCTTATTGGCTATACCGTGTGTTACCTGCTGGCTATTTTTCATTTATATAATATTTGTCAAGTTTGTCTAAATACCTTTCGTCTGACATACCTGTCCGATTAAACATAATTACACTTCCAATTCCAAGGTCTGGGTAAATT
>Ga0116191_1004168_pt1 | contig 10341 bp, 10 predicted proteins | sample AD_UKC111_MetaG_FD_89897 | JGI IMG/M metagenome (GOLD analysis project Ga0116191, IMG submission 89897) | Active sludge microbial communities of municipal wastewater-treating anaerobic digesters from Hong Kong - AD_UKC111_MetaG | ecosystem: Engineered > Bioreactor > Anaerobic > Digestate...
TAATTCTTTGCCAACCGCAGCAGGAGAATTATTTTTTGCTCCTTTTGATTGGACATCCCATAAACTTTCGGCAAATCTGTCCATACCGGTTAGATCATTAAAAAAGTCAACAACAAAGTAATGAATCTCATTGCTATCGCTTCTAAGATTCATTAAATATAGTAGAGCTTTGGTTTCGTATTCCGCTCCGGAACTTCTGGTTCGTTCACTTGATCTAACTGTATAAGACATATTAAAATCTCCTCATTTTTTGTTAATGGGATAATTACTTATTCGCTTTGGGTGGCACGTTGATCTTCTAAATATTTATTAATCACATTCATATCAGAAGTGTGTCTGCCACGATTTGTGCATTGAGAATTTCTTTTGTATATCTTCAAAATTTCTTCTATAGCATCAACTGTCATTTCTCCAAGGTGCTCCATAAAGCAATTCATAAAAACATCAGCATCATGAAAAGCATTGAATGTGGGGATTTCAGATACAATTTCTTTCATGAACTGAACGAGCTCAAAATCATGACACTCACTGAGTGTTCTGTACAATGTACCGGTATAGCAGGGTTGTTTTAACTGGTTATTTTCAAGGAAAAATGTATACATTGTCTTTTCCGATCTTGGATTAAATACTTTATACATACACAATCCTTTGGGATTAAGAATGACACAGTCGCTTATGTAATTAAAAACAGATGAATTATTTGTTCGTATACAGTCCATAACAACTGGATAGTTTACCATTATGGAAATCAATGCGTTTCTACGAACTTCATTTCCTTTAAAAGTATCAATTTCTACTTTTGTTAAAACAGCCTGTATGTCAGTTTCGTGGAAAAATTGAGCATAACCGTTTTTTATAATATAATCGGTTAGAGCATAAGTAAATGTGTACAATCCATATGCATTCTTTATACATTCTTCATCGTCAGAAACCAAAAGAAGTCTAACAAAAGTTTTATACGATTTTTTGATCGAATCATAAGTCATTCGCTTAAAATATTTATTTTTTAATTCGAAAATCACAGCTTCATCAACACCATTGTCAGGAATATGAAAAAGCTGCGCTGAATATTTTTCAACATCGGGTTGGGCGAAAGAAAACAAGTCCATAATGAAAGGTGCTTTTACCGAAAGAATGTTGTCAAACATTGAGCAAATTAACATACGTGCATGATAATCACTTGGAACGTACAAAGAATTATCATTTACTTTTAGATGCGCACACTTATTTCTGCAATTCTTTAAATAATCAATATCTTCTACGAATCGATTGAAATACAAGGAGCAATTATCTTTAAAAAAATCGATTATTGCATTTTCAACCAGTGAATATTTTTTATCGTCTGCAATCATTGCGTTGATTTCATTTAGTTTGTTGGTTGCTTTTCTATCGCCCTCATTTGCCATTGTTTGAAGTTTTATAAATAAATCATAAATGACAAAGGAGTACAACAAAACTATTGTTGCACGATAGTTTTGACTATAATATGACTGTAGAATTTCTTTGAAATAAGTTCGTGATTCATTATTGTCAAAAACGTTTAATTCCTTTTCATCAAACAACATAATAAACATACCTCTATTTTTATTCTGTATCGCAACCATACTTTCATATTGTGGCAATCTATTTCGTTAATATCTCTGACTTCCCGAAATAAGTACATCTGTTATGCGTTCCCAATTAAACTTGTATCCTTCACCGGGGAAGAAATATGAGCGTTTGTTATACGCATACAGCAACTCGAATTTGTTCCACAGTTTCATTTCATCACGCATATAACTGTTTTTTGCACCAGTTTTGATTGCGGTAGGCTTACGCTTTCCGATGCAGCCGTTATCACTTAAGAATGTTTCTAACGCAACGGTGTGTGCTTCACTTGTTGGAGAAACATCGGTCAGTTTTTGGAACTTGTCTACTAAGTTAATCAAGTCAAGATGACGTCCATTAACTAGAACTAAATAAGCCAGTTTGTCAATAAATCTTTTACTATCTGGACCAAATTTTTTACCAATTTCCAAAAGTTCAAATCCAAGATCTGTTAAGCGACCTTCACTCCTTGACCATAATTCTAATTGTACAAGTGGAATTTTATAATTCTGCTTCTCTGATTTCATAGATGCTTCAGATCCACCTTTGTTACGTGGAGTTCCATCCCATTGTTTGGTTTGCTTATCAACCATCATTTTGTAAAATGTGGGATATATATGCTCAGTGTATATATCTCCCTCATAATCGTTGAATAGAAAACTTAAATTCAAAAGATCATATAACTCATAATGGCTAAGATCACGCCACCAACACCAAAAGGTTTTATCTTCTACAGCTTTTGTCTTTATTGCTGAAGCACTTCTTAATGCTGTAATAGGACGCAGAATATTGATATCAGAAGTGTTGTAATCATATGCATAAAGTGATGTTGCAACATTGTTGAATTCCGGTGCTTTTAATGTATCTGCAATAAAATCGGCTATGTGAAATCCATCATCGGCAACGAAAGGAACTATAAGTCCAGAATACATATGCTTTTGAAGATATGCCAACGACTGACCTAAACCAGTCAAATATTCACGTTTGCTTTGGAATGGTGGTTTAAATTCTAAAGCGTATGTAACTTTTAAATCTTCATCATAACAAACATAATCAGGGCGAGGCCAATCCCAGTCACCAGTTCGGACTATTGATGTTGAAAAGATTTGTTTGAAATCACAATCTGCGTTTCTAATTTTCGTTAGTATGGCATCACCATACATTGTTGCGGAAGCATCGTGTAACTCACCCATTATGAGAACCTCCTTTTAGAATTTTTTCTATATGTTTGGCTAATTGATATGCCAATTTAACAGGAACCGCATTTCCGACTTGTATGCATTGATTTTGTCGGGTTCCGCAGAAAACGACATCATCGGGGAATGTTTGAATTCTTGCGGCTTCACGAACCGTAAGACTTCTATTTTCTATAGGATGTAAAGGAAATGCGTTGTGCCCCGGTACCATTGTAGTTGCGGGTTTAAAGCGACTTAAACGTCTATATACATGGCTAAAGTTTTTCAATTCATTTTTTGCATAGTCGCTACGAGAACCATATGCAATATCTGACGGAAGTCCGTCTTTGGGGATACCTTCACCTTCTTTAATGTATTTGATTCTTTCTGTCACTGTAGGATTGTGCTTCATTGGAACATGATTGGGAATCACATTTTCTTTACCAACAAGATCATTTATTGCTTCTCCTACAGTGACATAGGTTTCTTTTGTGTGCGTTTTTTCTGGGAATGTTGCAACAATATTAAGGTCATTACGGAATCCCAAGAAAAACACTCTGTTACGAACTTGAGGCACACCATAATCTGCTGCACATAAAACACGAGACACTACTGTGTATCCCACTCGTCTAAACTCTTCTTCTATTGCACTTTTTGTTTTGCCACCGTCAGAAGAAAGCAAACCACGCACATTTTCCATTAAAAAGGCTTTCGGCTTTATTGTATCGACAAAACGAATGAATTCAAAAACCAGTTCGTTGCGAGGATCCTTAACCAAGCGTTTACCTATAGTTGAAAAGCCTTGACAGGGAGGACCGCCAACAATAACATCTATTTTATCTTTATATTTTGCTAATTCATCGTTGCTAATTGTTCGTATATCTGCATTTATGAGAGGGACAAAAGGATAATTTTTATTGTGCGTTTCAATTGCTGGTTCCCACATTTCAACAGAAAACGATGGTTCAAAACCAGCATCGATAAATCCTCTTAGCAAACCGCCCGCACCGCTAAATAAATCTATGAATGTTAGTTCATTTTTTGCTTTTTGTTGATTCATAATACGCATCTAACTCCTTTTTGATCTGCTCGGCCCACGCTTTCGCCATCATCGGAGGAACAGCGTTTCCAACCTGCATGCATTGTTTATCCCTAGGTCCCATAAAAATGTAGTCATCAGGGAAAGTTTGAATTCTTGCAGCTTCTCTAACAGTTAAACTTCTGTCCAACCAAGGATGAATAGGAAATGCATTGTGTCCTGGTACCATTGTAAGCGACGGCTTGTTTCGATGAAGCCTTTTGAAAGTATTACCAAAATTCTTTCTATACAATTCTGGCGGAAGATCATTTTCGGGAAGTCTACCGCCTTCTGGTATTAATTTATATCTTCTTATGTTAATTTCTCCGTGTTTTAGAGGCACATGGTTGTTAGCTTGGCTTTGATCTTTATCTGCCAAATCGCTAATAGCAGAGCCTACAGTAGTCCAAGGAGTTTCTCCGTTTTCAGAATGTGTTGGTATTGGCGGAGTCATTTTAACTCCAACACGATTGCCATAAAAGAAGATTCTGTTTCTTATTTGCGGAACACCATAATCAGCGGCATTAAGCACTACATAATTAAATTCATATCCTGTAGCAGCAAAGGTCTTTTTTATTTCCTCAAAAATTGTGCCTTTATCCCTTGTCAATAAGCCTTCAACATTTTCCATAAGAAAAAATTTCGGTTTGAGATAAGTGAGTATTCTGATATATTCTTTGAACAATGTGTTTCTAGGATCTTTTTGATAACGTTTATTAGGGTCTGAAGATATTCTTTTTCCTATGGTAGAAAAGCCTTGGCAAGGAGGACCGCCAACTAAAACGTCGATTTCTTCAGTGACATATTTGTCTAATGTTTTTTCATCCAGGTCGTGAATATCAGTTTTTAAAAAAGGAATATTGGGACGATTGGCTAAGTGCACTTTTTCGCAATATTCATCAAAATCAGTTGAAAACACGATATCGTAACCGGCCTGTTCAAAGCCGAGTTCCAATCCTCCTGCACCACTAAATAGGTCTACAATTTTATACTTATTTGGTTTGCTCATAATAAAGTCTCCGTTTTTGTTATTGTTCCTCAAGTATCAACAAATTTCGCACTGGTAACGCCAATGAATTGTGACTTGAGGAAAAGATATATGCGAGATAATTTGTATTATAAAATTACCACTTGTACATTTCGAGAAGTATTTTTACAATCTTGTCTGTTCTCTTAGTTATGTTATCAACAGTCCATTTGGTTTCGGTTGCAACATCCTCATTTAAGAACAAGCCGTTTCTGTAACCGATATCTTTTGTCTTGTCCTTTGATTTTCTTTCCTTCTTATGTTCAAAAGACATATTTGAAAGGTTCTGATTATATCCGGTGATTGTTAAGTTGCCAAGGGTATGTACATAATCGGCTCTGATTTGGATTGCCTTTGCCTTATCACCGTTAGCAATCATATCAACCCATTCTTTGGGGATATTTTCACCTTCGGGGAAGATATGCTCAATAGTCCAAACATATTTATTGCTTGTATCTCTTGACCACAAATCAGAATAAATTTCCTTTGTCTGATGTTGTGCTTCTATATTGCACAAGACAAAACGAGTAGCTTCGGGATTTTCGTCGTAAATAGGTCCACGAAGTTTTTCTTCAAAGGTTTCATCAGTTGCAGAAACAGACTTGAGCATATCTTTGATACTTTCAACGATTTTGTTTCCACTCTCAAATTTAATCTTTGCAATAATATCAATAAACAGTTGAGTAAGTTTGCGAGTGTTCGGAACATCGGTTAAGTTTCTTCTTACAAAGAAAACGATAAGTATATCAACGATAGCTTTTATGTTCTCATCTGAAAGGCGGAGCTTTTCTTGGTTAGTCAATAAATACATCAGCAACAAATATGAAGGAGCGCCGGAGATTCTTGCTAAGTTTTGCAAGCTTGTTGTGTAAACATACTCATCATCGGTATTGTTAACAATGATAGAGTATTTGTTTGCTTTTTCTGAAAGGCTTTCCAAAAGGGCACAATAATCGCTCTTAATCATTTTTTCGTAGATATCAATCAAAGTTGTTCTTGTTGCCAAATAGCCAAGATAATACTTCTTGTCAGCAGATTTGTAGGGCGCATTCAATTCATCTCTAAATGCATTATAGAATTGTCTGAAGAAGCGTTCCTGAACAGAGTAGTCATCTTGTCCAACGGCTTTTAATATCTGTTTCCATTGTTCATAAGCATTATCTGCGTCAGCAGAGTTTTCAGCCTGTGCAATAAGAGAGTTTTTAATCAGATCAAGAGCAGAAAGCGGAACACCTCTGTGATTGAGAGATTCAAAGAGCATATATGCATCTTTATTGGTATCGACTTCAATTCCTACCAGTACTGCTGCTTCAAATTTTCTTATAATCTGGAATAACGCTCCTATGTCAGTAATGTTTGGATTATCGTCTTTGATTTCCTGTACTTCATCATCAATCAATTTTTGAAAATGACGATAAGCCTTTGCAATTCTTCTGTTACCGAAATTGGAAGGCTTAGAAAGTTTAAGCGTAATAATGCCATTATCAGAAAGGATGAAAGAATAGTCCTCGTCGTTTGAGTTTTGTTTCTGAAGCAAAAGTCGCTGGTTATATTCCGTGACTTTACCACCCGAAGTAGTAAATTTCTGCTTTTTGTTCGCAAGCTCGTTTCTCAAATTAGAAAGCTCGCTCAGGTCATCTTCGTCCATTTCGGTTTTATGTTTAGCAAGTTCGGAGTAAAGAGCTGCCAGTAATAAGGTGATTGTTGAAAAACGCTGTTGACCATCAATTACCTCTAATACTGTTCCATTTATCGTGCTGCTATTCACACAAATATAGGAGCCGAGGAAGTAACCAAAATCATTTTCGGTCACATCATTAAAGAGTGCATCCCATTCTTTGATTCCCCAAGTATATTCACGTTGGTATTTCGGAATCTTATATATTTTATCGCTGGTTATAGAAAACACATCAGCGATCGTTGTTTGTGATACGGTTTTTATCATTTCGAGCACCTCGTAATAATACTTTTAGTTCTTCCGTTTGAACGAAAACAATTGCAATCGTTAAACCAATATGTCCCATTTGCCGTAGCGTTTGCCGTCAACTCTACGGATATATTGTTTCTCTTTCAGAGAGTCTATAATGCGCTTTATACTTCTGACGGACTTTCCTGTTTGTTCTGCAAGTTCGGTTTGTTTAACAGACGGGTTCTTTTTTATTAAGTCTAACACCGCAAGTTCTTCAAAAGTGCATTTCAAAGTGTCAATTTGGCACTTTGGCGTTTCGCTTTTGGCACTTTGGAAAGTGTTTTCATCCACAAAATCAACGTGCATATAACGATTTTTTAATTCGTAGTTTGTACCGAGCAGAAGATTCGAGAAAAACAATTCCAAAAACTTTGTGGTGGAGTGAATACCTTTTTGCAAATCGTTATAGTTTGCGCGAACCAGTGCGTTGCGGAAATACCAAGAGTTCTCACGGAACGCATCGTTATTGACACGGAACCCAAAGGTTTTCATATACTTAATCATAAACACGGCGGTGGCTCTTGTGTTACCCTCGCCGAAGGGATGAATCTGCCAAATATCCGATGCAAATTTTGCAAAGTGTTTCACCGATGCTTCAACCGACAGTCCCTCATAAGAAAACTGCTTTTCGGTGGCAAAATCATAATCCAAAGTGTCTTTTATACTGTTAAAATCGGCGTAGATAACCGTTTCGCCGTTCAGTATCCATTCCTTTTTGGAAATGTTATACTGACGGATTTGTCCTGCGTGATCAAATACGCCTTCAAACAATCTGCGGTGGATGGTAATCCACTCGGCAGGAGAAAACTGAAATGCCTTTTCGCCCAAAAGCTTTGTGATTCTTGCGGAAACGATGTCGGCTTCCTTTGTTTCGTTTTCCGTTTCGGTGCGGGTGGATCTCTGCTCGTAATAGCTGTGAATACGTTTCTGAGCTTCATCAATGGTAATTTTACCCTCGATGTGGTCCTTTGCGGTATCCAACAAATATTCGGAGGTTTTCAGTCCGTCAACAGCCTGCAAGCCGATAGCGGTTTGCCAAGCTTCGCTTTTTTCGGCTCGTTCAGGCTCGCCCTGTCTGATATATTCTTCAAGTTCAAATTGCCAATTCTTGTCGGGCATATTTGCACCTCATTTCGTTTTATAATTCTCTTCCCAAAATTTTTCTTCATACGTGCCTGCACCTTCTGGAGTTTGAAACTCGCATTGTCCAATACTTTGATAGTGAACAATTTGTTGAAGTTCCGCCAATGCTAATCTATGTGCTGCTTTTGAAAAAGAAGTGTCGCTATAATCTATTTCTTCTATCTCAACTTGAATTGTATAATCATCGTTTAAGTATTCCGCTATCTTCGATGGTACCAATTTTGAATAATCATTATTTAAAAACATATGGATATGACCTTGGCTCGATCCAAACAATCTAAAGGCTATACTTGTGGATTTTCCAATGTAAAAACAATGTTTTTCAGCACCTTTGATTCTGAAAAACTTATAAATGCCAACAATGTTATCTTTATTCAGTAAATCATATAATACAAAAATTTTCTTTTCTGCTGCTTTTTGAATTTTTTCCTCGTAGGTCATAATTACCTCTTTTATAAGTTTGCATTGATCGGCTTGGTTTTAACTTTAAATAAAAAATTTATAATTCTTCTGTCTTAAAGGTTGTATAACCCTCGTAGTAGTAGCTGTGGTCGATGCCTTTCATATAGACCTCACGGCTGTTTATTTCGTCTGTAAGCGCACCTTTTAGTAACACTTTGATTTCCACATCTTTAATTGGGCTTCGCTCCATTGCCAGCAGATAATCTTCTTTATCCACCTTGCTCCAATCGACAACCTTGCCGATTTCGTTTTTCAAGACGTGGTCGAGCCAAATGCGGGTGCTGCGACCGTTACCCTCACGGAAAGGGTGGGCAATGTTCATCTCAACATACTTTTCAACTATCTCATCAAAGTTTGACTGCGGCATTTTGTCAATGTTATCAAGTGCCGCTTGCAAGTACATTAAAGGTGCAAAACGGAAATTGCCCTTTGCAATATTGACGGCTCTGAGTTCGCCTGCAAAGTCGTAAATATCCTCAAAGAGGTATTTATGGATTGCTTGCAATGTAGAAAACTTGCCGGCGGGAAGATTATCTAAAATACCTTTTTCAAAAAGTTCAACAGCCTTTTTCTTGCTGATTCGTTCTTCTTCACGGGCAAGGTCGGTAGAGCTTGTCAGCCCTAATTTATTTTCAAGTGCCATTTCGCACCTCCAAAATCAATTATAGTATTTTTGACATTAAAACGATTGCAACAACAATAATTAAAACACCTACTAAAAATGTCATACAACCGGCAGCTTGTGGGGATGATTTTCTATGATTAGAAGTCGGCTGAGAATATGTGTATGTAGGGGATTCCGGCATATGATTTTGTGCCGATTTTTGAGCCGGGCGAGGCTTGGTGGCTTTAAAATATAAGGCGAGAGGGTCGGTTTGATTCATTATACGTGAATAAAAATCGTCAAGCCACACAGTATCACACGGTTCACACATGTTTTGTTCGGTGCAATCAGGTTCATGTGCTATTTGGTTTCTAACCCAACGGTAGTGTTTAAGTTGTTTTAGGTCATCATCCCAACCACTTACAAGATAAGAACCACGGGGAGTATTTATCATTTCATCAATATAAGCGGATATACGCCTATCGTCATTTAATACTTCGCCGCATAGTTTTTCAAGATGTTTATACGATTCAATAAAACCCATATTGTACATCTCCGAAACTTAATTATCTGCTGCAACGCCGGATTTCATCCAAGCGTCTACTTCGCTGATCTTGAATTTCCAAAGGCGACCGATCTTTGCGGCGGGCATATTTCTTTTTTCTATCCAAGCGAGTACGGTGTCACGACTGACACCAAGGTATTCGCAAATTTCTTTCATTGAGTACCAGCGTTCGATGTTGGAATCCATTAAATTATCCTCGCTTTCGGGTAGTTATATTTATACAATTTTAGTATAGCATATTTTAGTCTTAAAATCAAGGATTATTGCGGATTTATAAAGGAAAGACAAGAAAATATTATAAAAGCGGAACTGCTTTTGTTACAGTTCCGCTTGGAAAAATTTGTTTGTTCATTGAAAAAGGTCGCTTATTCTTTCTTCTTCCTATTCGGAAAGCTGGCTTCAAGCCATTCTTCAAACTCCGCAAGGGTGATTTTGCCGTCGGAGCATTCGTCACGCTTTGCCATCGCCTGATACTTCCACTTTTTGAAATCAGGCTCTTTAATCTGCCTTACACGCACACGGGCGGCATAGCGCTTGTAATACTTTTGATACAACCCAATGGCGGCATTGTCCGCCATTTTCTTTTTATAGTTCTCTTGTGCGGCTAAGTCCTGGCAGTTGCGGGTTTCACCCTCGGCAATGCGGTCGCAGTAATTGGTGTCGTAGTTGCCTTTCATAATAAAATACTTGCCGCAGCGTTTGCATTTACGCATTCCGATGTCGGACTTCAA
>Ga0116191_1004169_pt1 | contig 10340 bp, 9 predicted proteins | sample AD_UKC111_MetaG_FD_89897 | JGI IMG/M metagenome (GOLD analysis project Ga0116191, IMG submission 89897) | Active sludge microbial communities of municipal wastewater-treating anaerobic digesters from Hong Kong - AD_UKC111_MetaG | ecosystem: Engineered > Bioreactor > Anaerobic > Digestate | place...
ATGTTCATCTTTAGGAGTAACAAGACACAACAACTCATTGTTCTCGAGTTCATAGAACATTCCGTGAAGTCCAAAGGGATTCTTTAGTCCGCACAAAAAACATCGTTTACTATTTTTTTGTTTATTGATTACAGTGAGTTTCATAAAAGTAGCTTTGTGTTATTTAATTGGGTGAGAATAAGAATGGCCAAACAGTAATGAATCCAAAATAAAATAACAATCCGCGCAAATAGGTAATATGATGTTTTTGAAGATAACGCCATGCAAACGCGCCTGCACTCATTAGCGCAATGAGAAATAAAGTTACGATGCATGAAGCGCCAAGCGTAAGCGAGTCTTTCCAATAGTAACTCATATTGAAAGATGTATTGTAAACCCAACCGTAGAGAATTATTAGATGAGCAATGTAAACGAAGAGAGATTGCATGCCCAATGTCGTAAGCCATCGAGGCATAACCCACGAGCGATGAGGCTGTCGTAAAAAGGCATCTTCAAAATACCACAGAGCGCTCATCATTAGAAAAAGAATTCCAAATCGAATCCAGAAGTAATTGGGACTTGTATGCCAGAAGTCATAGTTGGAATAGGTAGAGTAGGGAAGAGCATCGAGTCCCCACCCTAAAAGGATCAGAGCAATTCCTGTAAAGAATAAATTTTGAATAAAAACGCTTTCCCTCAGATTTTGCGCAGCTCTGAGGAACATCCAGGAAACGATCGTCCCTCCTAAAAGATACGCTGCAAACGGAAAAAATGGGAAGTACGACTTTCCTTTAATGTGAAATGCAGGCACAAGGAAAGGTGGAAGTTGATTCGTAAAATTTTCCGAAGAAACGATTGGCGTTAAATAAACAATCGAAAGAAAGAGAATAACGATTGTTATGAGAAATGGTTTTTCTTTTTTTAGTATGAAAAGCAAAATCCGTAGGATGAGTAAACTCACGCCAATACATTGAAGCACATCGAACGCAAAGAAAGCATCCCATTCTGATTGTGTTGCCAGTGCGAGTGACTTCTGTAGAGAAAGGTACGGAACATGGAGCGCATAGCCAGTAAAAATTAAAAGAATAGCGCGCCAGCAGCGCCGTAAAAAACGCTTGTTGAATGTAATTGCCTGTTCCCATTTCCGCTGTGTTGCAATAGCAAATGCAAATCCTGAACCGAAGAGGAATCCAGGCGCGGTTACTCCGTGGAAAATTTCATGGATCCGAAACCATTCCGATACGCGAAGTTCTGGCGTTAAAAGTTCTCGAAGTACATGTCCTTCGAGCATCAATAAAACAATGAGTCCACGGTAAAGGTCGAGAAAAACGTAACGACCTTTACCTTCGCTCCAGGTATGAGACGCAGTTTTTGTCATTCTAACTTTATCGAAAAGCGGTTCAACGCAATGAGATTAAAGAGCGCCTGCCACAACGTTAATAGCAGTAACAGTAACAATGTCGTCAGCGCTACAGCCACGCGAGAGGTCGAAGAATGGTTTCTTCAATCCCTGCACAATCGGTCCGTAGGCATCCGCGCCAGCCATGCGTTGAGCTAACTTGTAGCTGATGTTACCGGCATCGAGGTCGGGAAAAATCAGTACATTCGCTTTGCCTTCAACTGGACTGCCGGGCGCTTTCCGTTGAGCGACTTCTGGAACGATTGCAGCGTCAAGCTGAAGTTCACCATCAACGATGAGGTCGGGTCTTTTCTGCTTTACGAGCGCTGTTGCCTTCTGAACTTTTTCTACTTTTGGATGCGATGCGCTTCCTTTTGTAGAGAACGAGAGCATAGCGATTCGCGGATCTTCGCCGGTTAATCTTCGATGATTTCCCGATGCTGAAATTGCAATATCTGCAAGTTGTTCTACGGTTGGATCTGGTACGACACCCGAATCGGAAAATGTGTATACTTTTTCCGGAAAAACGATGAGGAAGAAGCTCGATACCACGCTGATTTCAGGAGGCATTCCAATTATTTGAATGCCTGCGCGCAATACATCGCTCGTGGCTGAAAGAGAACCAGCAACGCTTCCGTCGGCGAGGTCTTCCCGAACCATCATTGCAGCGAAGAATAAAGAGCGCCTCATTATTTTTGAAGCTTCTTCGTACGTCATCCCTTTTGATTTCCGGAGTTCGTAGTAAATTTTAATGAATGATTCTAAATCTTTTGATTCTTCGGGATCGACAATATTTATTCCATCTAATGCAACGCCGAGATTTTTCGCCTTGGTAAGAATTTCGGTTTGAGGTCCAACTAAAGTTATAGTTGCAATTTTTTCATCTGTTATAATGCGAGCCGCTTGAATCGCACGTTCATCGGTTGCATCGGGTAACAGAATGTGTTTTTTCAATGATTTAGCTTTTTGTTTAATATCAGCAATGATTGTGTTCATATTTTTAATCTTTCAATAATGTTAAAAAATATTGATAAACCGTTTTCAAAATAACATCAAGTTGATGAATATTCAATAAGTTAGCGCAAGCGAAAGCAACCTGTCGAAATGTCAACAACGATATAGTTAAAGATAAAAAACTTTAATTTTCTAAACAATTAAATATGTTTAATGATAGTAACATGGATTGAGAATCTGTCAGAGTTTCATTATAATAATAGAGCGATGAAGAAGGTATATATCGAAACATACGGCTGTCAAATGAACCTTGCCGATACCGAAATCGTGCTCAGTATTCTTTCACAAGCAGGATATACTCAAACGACAAACATTGCGGAGAGCGATGTTGTTCTGGTGAATACCTGCGCTGTGAGAGATAATGCCGAGCAGCGTGTATTCGGAAGAATTGGAATGTTCAGGCAATACAAGAAGAAAAATTCGGGCGTTGTTGTTGGAGCGCTTGGATGTATGGCGGAGCATTTGCGGCAAGAATTGTTTGATGATGATGCGGTGGATTTTGTAGTTGGACCGGATGAATACAGAAAATTACCTTCTATTATAGAAGCGGCACAAGCAGGAGAAAAGGGAATAGCTGTTCGGCTTTCGAGAGTCGAAACTTACGAAGATATTATTCCACTCCGCACAGATGGAATTTCAGCCTGGATTGCGATTATGCGAGGATGCAATAATTTTTGTTCGTATTGCGTGGTGCCTTTTACTCGCGGTCGTGAGCGAAGCCGTTCCTTAAACGGAATCGTGCAGGAAGTCGAGCGTCTATCGCTGCAAGGATTCAAAGAAGTAACGCTGCTTGGTCAGAATGTAAATTCATACCATGATGGTACAAAAGATTTTGCAGATTTACTCGATAGGGTTGCGCGAATTGATCGCACAATGCGAATTCGGTTTACAACATCGCATCCGTACGATATGTCCGACAAGCTTATTGATACAATTGCTCTGCACTCAAATATTTGCAATTTCATTCACTTACCTCTTCAGTCTGGTTCGAACAGAATTTTGAAATTGATGAACCGTGCGTATACAATTGAACACTATCAACGCCTTGTATCGAAAATACGAGAACACATTCCCTCTGTAGCTTTATCGACGGATATCATTGCAGGCTTTCCAATGGAGACCGAAGATGATCATCGGAGAACACTCGAAGCTCTGGAAGAAATTCAATTCGATGGCGCTTTTACATTTAAGTACTCTCCGCGCAAACGGACAAAAGCATGTTCATTGAATGATGATGTTCCTGAAGAAGAAAAAATTCGCCGTTTGAATGAAATCATCGAACTTCAACGTGCAATTTCTCTGAGACTCAATGAAGCGATGATTGGAAAAACAGTAGAAGTATTGGTCGAGGGAACGAGTAAAAAATCCGAGAACGAATACTGCGGCAGAACTGATACGAATAAAATGGTTGTATTTCCGCACTCGACAGAAAAACCGGGTGACTATTTAACTCTTACAATAAATCATGTTAATGCAGCAACTTTATTTGGGACGCAGATTAATCAACAACGGGAGAAGATTTACGATAAAACATTTTCAAGGAGTATAGCATTATGAAGAAGGTCGTTGGGTTGTTTATACTCGGAGTAATTTTGGTTTTACCTGTCGGCGCTCAGACGGGAAATGAACCGGATATACGGCGTCGGCTTGAGCTCATCGAGCAGGGGAAAGAAGAAATTGTTCGTGCAGAATTACCAACGCTGATGACGCAGTATCAAAATAATCCTGGAGTTCTCTACCTTCAGGCGGTTTTAACCACTGATGGAAGTGAAGCTGCCAAGATGTATCAGAATATCGTTGATAATTTTCCTCGAAGCGAATGGGCTGACGATGCTCTTTTTAAATTGTATCAGTACTATTACTCAATCGGTCTTTATAAAACTGCAGATCAAAAATACCAGCAATTGAAGCAAGATTATCCTTTTTCTGCTTATGCAATGGAGCAAACGCCGCTTGCTGAAGAGACGCCCAAACCGCAGAAAGAGCAGAAAGAGGTAAAACAACAAAAAGAAATAGTCGAGCCAAGAGAGAATGTTCCATCATCTACGCCGAGTCAACAGCCGCAGAAATATAATGCGGGGTTTACAGTGCAGGTAGGAGCTTTTTCGACGCTCAACAATGCCGAAATTTTGAAGTCGAAATTCGAGCAGGAAGGATATACCTGCAACATCTTTACAATTATGAGCAATGGGAAAAAACTTCACAAAGTTTGGGTCGGCGAATATCGAACGTACGATGAAGCAAAGGCGGTATCGTCGGAACTCAAAGAAAAATTTGGACTTAATGCAATTGTGGTATCACGGTAATGGATCGAGCTGTATTTCAACAAACATACGGAATCATTGGTCAATCGCCTGAAATTCAGGAGATTGTGGACACGCTCCAGCAGGTTGCGCCGACGGATATTCCTGTGCTTATTACCGGTGAGAGCGGCACGGGAAAAGAAGTTATTGCAAAAGCAATTCACGGTGCAAGCAAACGCGCTCAAAAAGAAATAGTAGCCGTTAATTGCGGCGCAATACCTGAAGGATTGATCGAGAGCGAACTCTTTGGACATGAGAGAGGCGCTTTTACAAGCGCAACCGAAACACGAAAAGGTTATTTTGAAATTGCAGATGGCGGAACGATTTTTTTAGATGAAATTGGAGAGATGCCGCTTGCGACACAGGTAAAATTGCTCCGTGTGTTAGAGAGCGGAGAATATATGCGCGTTGGATCATCGATGACACGAAGAACAGATGTGCGGGTGATTGCAGCGACGAACAAAGTACTGGAGTACGAAGTTCAACAGAAGCGGTTCAGAGAAGATTTATATTTTCGGCTGCGCTCTGTCAATATTCATTTGCCGCCCTTACGCGAGCGAAAGGAAGATATTCCACTTCTCGTTGAACATTTTGTGAAAGAGGTAACAGAGAAAAATCAAATACAGTTCGACGGTTTTACGGATGATGCGACCGAGCTTCTTATGAAGTACGATTGGCCCGGAAATATTCGTGAGTTAAAAAATGTGATTGAAAGTATGCTCGTACTCGAAGGGGGAAAATTATTGACAGCGAACGAAGTGAAAAAATATTTGCAAAATCAATTTCCAAATACTCAAAGAAATTTGCCGGTATTTACAAATAAAACTGTTGAACAAGCCGAGCGTGAGCTAATTTATCGCGCTCTTATAGATTTGAAATCGAATATTATGGAAATGCGCAAACTGCTGGAAGAAAGACTTTTGCATTCGAATGGAAATAATAAAGCTTTAGCAGTTCCTGCGGCTGAAGATGTACTTTCGCTGGATGAGATGGAACGTCGAATGATTCAGGCGGCTCTCGAGCGACATAACGGAAACAGGAGATTGGCGGCAAACGATTTGAACATCAGTGAACGAACATTGTATCGAAAGATAAAAGAGTTTGGTTTGTAGATGAAGAAAAAAACTATAACATATCGTTCTTCTTTCTTAGATCGTGCATTTTTGTGCGGTGTTTGTCTTCTGGTAATGGTGGTAGGCGGATGCACATACTCTTTCAAAGGCGGTTCGGTACCATCGCATCTTAAAACGATAGCCATTCCAGTTGTTGAAGATCAAACAGGTTCTGGCGATCCAAGCTTGCGCGAACTGATGACGCGACAGCTCAATGACCTTTTCGTTGCGGATAATTCGCTGCAGTTGACGGATCGCAACTCAGCTGATGCCGTGCTCGAAGTTGTTATTACGGATTTGAGAGACGCTCCAGCAGTTCTACAAGGAGTCGAGCAGGTAACGCAGCGGCGCATTACAATTACAGTTCGAGCAACGCTTCAGGATCAGGTATTGAGAAAGAAGATGTGGGAAAAGAGTTTTTCTGGGTGGGGAGATTATCCTTCGGGAAGTTCGTTCACACAACGGAACGAAGGCATTACCGAAGCAATAAAAAAAATTACTGAAGATATTTTAAACGAAACAGTAGCAGGATGGTGAATTATGAATATTGCATTTATTTTTCTTCGACAACAAATTCTAGAAAGTCCAACCTTTACGGACTTTGTACTCTATGCGTATTTTATTTCGCTCTTAATTCTCTTTGCGTTTGGCGCGCATGGCTTTGTAATGGTTTACCATTACTTAAAACAGAAAGGACAGAAGTTCGAGACGCCGCCTTTGACAGAAACGCCAATAGTAACTATTCAGTTGCCAATCTTCAATGAATACTACGTCGTCAATCGTTTGATCGATGCTGTCTGTGCTTTGGATTATCCTAAAGATAAATTAGAAATTCAGGCGCTCGATGACTCGACCGATGAGACTGTAGAACTGTGTGCGAAAACTGTAGCGCACTATCGTTCGCTCGGTTATGATATTAAGCATATCCATCGTACCGATCGAAGCGGCTACAAAGCAGGAGCTTTGAAGTATGGGTTGGAATTAGCGCGCGGTGAGTTCATTGCAATCTTCGACGCTGATTTTGTACCAAACAGAGACTTCCTGCAAAAGACAATTCCGCACTTTTATACTGATCCAAAAATTGCTGTCGTGCAGACACGGTGGGAACACATCAACGCAGAATACTCTTTGCTTACAAAAGCGCAAGCCTTTGCCCTCGATGGGCATTTTGTAGTTGAGCAAGATGTACGATGCAAAGCTGGATATTTTATAAACTTCAATGGAACTGGAGGCGTGTGGCGTAAGACAGCGATTTACGATGCTGGCAATTGGCAATCTGATACGTTGACCGAAGATCTCGATTTGAGTTACCGAGCACAATTGCGTGGATGGAAATTTATTTATCTCACCGATGTTACATCGCCTGCAGAACTTCCAGCAGAGGTCAACGCTCTTAAGTCTCAACAATTTCGGTGGACAAAAGGAGCAATCGAAACTGCACGGAAAATGTTACCGGAAGTATGGAAAGCGAAGATGCCACTTCGTGTAAAAATTCACTCGACATTTCATCTTACGAATAATTTTGTTTTTCCGTTTATTCTTCTCGCTGGTATCTTGAATGTTCCGCTCATTTTCATCAAACAACATGGCGGACATGAAGCGTACTTTGCAATAATGTCTGTGTTTGTAATTGCTTTCATTGGGTCATTCTTATTCTATCTCGTTTCACAGAAATCGGTTCATCCCGATTGGCGCAAACGTATATTGCTCTTTCCGCTGTTTATGGCAGGAAGTATGGGATTTGCCGTTAATAATACCCGTGCTGTGTTTGAAGGACTTTTGAGACGCAGGAGCGAATTTGTTCGAACGCCAAAATATGCCATCGAAAAGAAACAAGATGCATGGCAGGTAAAGAAATACGCAATTAGAGAAAAAATTAATTGGGTGGTTGTAGTAGAAATTCTTTTGGCTCTTTATTGCTTTTTTGGAGTCATTTCATCATTATATTACTTAGAAATAGCTGCGTTGCCATTTCAGTTACTCTATTTAATAGGATTTGGAAGTATAGCGTGGCTATCAATTCAGCAAGGACTAGAGGCTCGCAAAATTCGTCAATAGACATGAGTGATTTTCTCCAACAACATATTGAAATACTAGAACGACGATTGAAAGAATCTTCGGCGTCGCCGCTTTTTGCACAGCTTGCGGCATACTACCTTGAAAGCGGAAAAGCAGAAGATGCGGTTCGTATCTGTGACGCTGGACTTGCGCGTTATCCTTTTTACTCAACCGGGCATTTAGTAAAAGGGAAAGCTCTCATCGCTTTGCAAATGCTCAAAGAAGCGCGCAGAGAATTGGAGTTTGTGGCTGATTTCTTTTCAAAGAATAATGAGATTCTACGGCTGTTAAGTTCGGTTCCATTAAGTGAGGATGAACTTCCGGTATCGTACATGCCTCAGCAGGAAGCTCAATCAATCACGGTAAATCCAGGAGAAGAAATTTCCATTCCTGAAAGCGAGCCGACTTCAAATTTTCAACAAACGATTGAGCATGCGCCTGCTGGATGGGGAGATATTTTAGAAGATATTCAACCCGCTGAAAATCAGACGCAGCAGTACAAACCATTGCTCCATGATGAATATTCGTTGCCTCTTGCAGCAGAACCATCGGTGGCGGGACTTGGGATTCAAGAACCGCCGGTGACTCCGTCGTTTGATTTTCAAATACCAGAGACTCAGCAAAATACTTGGAACAGTCCGCAGGCTCTACCAACATTTGAATTTACTCCACCGCCATCCCCTCCTGCTGCAATTCCGCCAAAACCAATCTCTCCGGATGAAATAGCATCGTTCGATGTATATGTTACGCGTATGCGGAGTGAATTGACGGGTGAAGATTCTATTTCTCTTGATGAGTTCTTTCAAAAACAAACGACAGAAGAAATTCCTGCTACCTTTAATCCGCCGTCATTCGGTCTTTCGGAATCCCCGTCCGAAGATACATTTTCTTTTCCTGGCACAACCTCTCCGATGATTGATAGTTTTGGAGCGACTCAGGAAGAGCCTTTTGCCTTCAATCCTCCGTTTGCAAGTGAAACGCCTTCTGGGGAAGAAAATACGATTGAAGATTTAGCGAAGAAACTCCAAGGCGCTGGTCGCATCGCTCCGATTATTGATTTTACTCAAAAGGAAACTCCCACCTTCTCTGAGCAAGATACAGATATTGGGAACGATTTTGTAACTCCCACATTAGCGGAGATTTATGCAAGACAGGGTTGGTACGATGATGCAATCAAAGCATACAAAACACTCTCTCGTACGAAACCGGAAGAACGCGAAAATTACGAAAAACGCATTCAAGAACTTGAAGAGTTAAAGAAGCAAGCGCCTTCCCAGCAATAAATTAGTTCACCGGAACATATTTTTCTTTAGTCAAAAAGTGATGTAAAAGAATCGTGGGGAACAAGTTGTATTATCATGCTTCAGAGGGAATTGGAATATTGACTGACAAATGGAAGTCAGGCGCGGAGTTTCAAGCGCCGATCCTCGATATAAATTTACCGGCAAAGAGCGAGATATGGAGACGGGGTTGGATTATTTTAGCGTAAGATATTACGACAGCCTCATAGGCGGATGGTTGGCAGTGGATCCGCAGGCAGAGAAGTACCTGAACTCGAGTTCATATAATACTCCTCACACAATCATAGATGGATGATAGTTCTGTAATTCCTTATCTTTTGAAAGCATATCGAAATTACTTTCTATTCCCACACGATAGAAAATAATGATTCTATTATGTCTTCTATTTTCTAAGGTATGGGAGAAAGTTGCAAAAATTGAATTCTCCCTCGGGCATTATTTAAGGAAATACATAAATAATGCAGAAGTTCGATTTGCAAATCTGCACCTGCGTGTAAAAAAAGGAAGTTATCCGCGTTCTATTTACTCAGTTACCGATGTTTTGATAATACCGTTCGATTGATTGAACTAAGCTTTCAGCAGTTGGTTGTTCGGCGCGGATTGTAACTTTGAGTCCTGCTTTCGTAGCTGCATCCGCAGTTGTATTTCCAACTGCAGCTATAACAGCATTTGAGACGGCTTCTTCTCCTACCAATTCAATACAATTGTGTACAGCCGATGGACTAAAGAACGTTACAACATCGATTTCTTTTTGTTGTAGTTTTTGTTTTATCGTTTCGGCGAAAGCGCTCTCGGGAACACGAGTCTGATAGACAACGACATCTTCAATAGAAGCGCCGAGCGCTCTAAGTTGTTCGGAAAGATCGTCTCGTGCAATATTTCCTTTAGGATAAAGAAACTTTCTTCCTTCGAGTGGTTGTGTGCGCAGCATTTCCACAATACCATTTGCAGAAGATTGCGACGGCTGAGGCATGTGAGAGAGAGGAAATCCTAACGATTCGAGCGTCGAGCGAGTTTTTTCCCCAACTGCAATGAGTGTGCGCGTTGAAAGTGTTTCTAGAGCTTTTGGACGTACAGCCCGAGCTCTTTCGACCAATTTTTTTACCGAATATTGACTTGTAAAGCACACATCGGTAAACTCGGCGAGTTTCCGCAGTACAGAATCAACTGCATC
>Ga0116191_1004173_pt1 | contig 10338 bp, 5 predicted proteins | sample AD_UKC111_MetaG_FD_89897 | JGI IMG/M metagenome (GOLD analysis project Ga0116191, IMG submission 89897) | Active sludge microbial communities of municipal wastewater-treating anaerobic digesters from Hong Kong - AD_UKC111_MetaG | ecosystem: Engineered > Bioreactor > Anaerobic > Digestate | place...
CCTGGCAGCTACGGCTTGGAACTTGAAGAAAATGATGGAAAAGTTGAAAGAAAAATTTTTATATTTTATTTTCCGATGGTTTTTCCACCAAGATAAAATATATTTTTCAGCTTAATTCGAATTTATAAGGAACGACTAATTATTTTGTTTTTTAAGAATGTTCGAATACTTTTACCAAATAAACTTTAACGTTAAAGTTTAGGTGAGCTGGTCTTAAGTTTAATGATCTTGATCCACTGTCGCTGCTTTTCGAATAGACGAAAAAGAATCGACCCGATAGCAACCCTAAAGTTTCAGAACGCACTTAATGGATGTCATGAATAAAACATTGTTTAATTTTGGGAAAATAGTATTATTAATCGTTTTACTGCACGGAAACATGAGTTGTGCAGACAAAACGTCATCGCTTCGCCACGAAAGCGGTGATCTGCAGAAGGAGTATCTCGACCGGGGTTTGATAGCCCTTACGCGCAGTGATACTTCGATCTATATCGGATGGCGCTTGCTGGAGGATGATCCATCAGATGTTGCCTTCAATCTGTACCGTAAAATGGTTGGATCAGTTGAACCCAACGATTACGTAAAAGTCAACGATCAACCTATTACCCACTCAACAAACTATATAGACAGGGGATGCGAATATCACGGACCAGCTGCGGAGATGCCTAAATTATTTGAAGCACACCTGTACAAACTTACCAGGATTATAAATGGAAAAGAAGAAGAGATTCCAGGAGGGGAAGTATATGTTTTCTTCAATCAGGGCAACAACAACTCGCGTTCAATCCTTCTGGAGAATCCGAACGTTGGGGTTATAAAAATTGGCATCGGTGATCTGGACGGTGACGGGGCGTACGATTTTGTGGTGCTTCGTGATGCCATGGTACATGTTGATCCGGGAACATGTATCGGGTGTTGGCAAAGAAGCCGGGATACCTACAAACTGGAAGCATACAGTTCAAAGGGAGAGTTTATGTGGCGATATGATATGGGTTGGGCCATAGAGACAGGCGTATGGTTTGCTCCATTCATGGTATTCGACCTCGACGGTGATGGAAAAGCGGAAGTGTATACGAAGGCGGGAGAAGAAGACCCTCGTGAACCTGATGGTCGGGTCATTTCTGGCCCGGAATACCTGGTCAAGCTTGATGGCGAGACGGGGAAAATAGTGAAAAAAAGAGAGTGGTTACCACGAAATATTGAAATCGGAAGAAGTTACGACTGGACAAGTCGAAATTTTCTGGGTTTGGCTTACCTGGATGGGAAAAAACCCAGCCTGCTGATGCAACGGGGAACTTACGGTCACATCAGGGTAGAAGCGATGGATATGGAGCTGAAAACGGAATGGTACTGGGAAAGCTCGGAGATGAACAGGCGATACTGGGGACAGGGTGGTCATCGAATGGCCATAGCAGATATTGATGAAGACGGAAAAGACGAAGTAGTGCCCGGTACTTTTGCACTCGATCATGACGGTACAGCCCTATGGGGAATTGGATTGAACCATAACGACTGTGCAGTGATTGCCGATATCGACCCCGAACGTCTCGGTCTGGAGATCTTCTTCAATATCGAGACAGGTGCCGAGAAAAATGGTGTCTGCCTAGTGGATGCTGCCACTGGCGAAATTATCTGGGGCTATGATCAACCTACCAATCACATTCATGACCGTGCAACCGTGGGAGATTATGACCCCACGAAGGTTGGAATGGAATGCTATACCCAACCCGACCGCGGGGATACCCGACCCTTCTTTTACTCAAGTAAAGGTGAACGGTTGCCCGATCCTGCAAGAATGGATAATGCATTGCCTCTATGGTGGGATGCCGATGAAACAAAGGAATTATGGCATAACGGGAGACTCTTCAAGTTTAATGGAGATACACTTGAAAGGGATATTCAAGGCGGACTGATAGCCGACATATATGGTGACTGGAGGGAAGAGATTATCGTTGGACTACCAGGTGAAATACGCATATACTCAACTACGATCCCCGCCAGCACTAAAAAGGTCTGCCTGATGCAAAACCACCAATATCGAATGGATGTAGCATCCTTCTCCGTGGGGTATCCAGTCTATCCTCAACTGGGACTGGATGGGAATTCCAAAAGCAGAACCTTCGCTTTAAACCGGCAGGAGATTCCCGAGTGGGGCGATAAGCTCATGGATTATGCAATCAAGCAGTATCACCCGGCAGAGACATATCACTGGGACTGGTCTCAAGCAACCCTTTTGCGGTCGATTGTCGACCGTTGGGAAAACAACATCCAAAAAGAGACCATGCTGGCTTATATCCGTAAGGCAATGGATGTCAATATGGAGAGAGCCTCCGGCATCCACCCCAATGCGCTTGCCTCGGGATTCGGGATAGCCTTTTTGGCACGTGTTACAGGGGAAGATCAATATAGGGAGAAAGCATTCGACCTGTACAATCAATACCTCAAAATCCCAAGATCGTCTAACGGTGGCGTTTCGCACAGAGATAACGTGATTGAGCTGTGGGACGACACGGTCTACATGATCGGCCTTTTTCTTATAGAGATGTACCGTTTGACGGGAGATGAGAACTTTTTAAGAGAGGTAGCCTTGCAATTGAGAACACACGCCGAAAAACTTGAGGATCCCTCTACCGGATTATGGTACCATGGATGGGACAATGACGATATTGCTTTCGACGACAAATGCTGCATGCCAGGATGGGCAGATAATCCCAAAAGGCGGAACAATGAATTCTGGGGTCGGGGCAACGGATGGGTAGCCATGACCTTGGCCAATACCTTGCGGGTAATGCCGGAGAGCATGCCGGAGAAGAGAGAGCTTAAAGCTAAATTTGACAAGATGATGCAGACGCTCTCCAAACTTCAGGATGAAAAAACTGGCCATTGGTACCAATTACCCATCTATCCAGGTGAAAAAGGCAATTTTATCGAAAGCTCTTCCACAGTAATGTTTGCCTATGCAATGGCTTTAGGAGTTACAGAAGGAATTCTGGACGCCGATAGATACTTCCCCCTAATTGAAAACACATTCAGGGGGATAGAGAAATACAGTTTAAAAGATACAGGAGCATTCCTGACCGTTACGAACGTTTGTTATGGTACATGTATAGGTGACAAGAGTTATTACTATGCGCGGAAAGTGATAGATGGGACGGAATATGCACTGGGTTCCGCAGTCATGTTCTACGATCAATATACCAAATTGAAGAATGAATTTCTAACAAAAAGAAAATGAAGCATCCATCTCTTGGCATTGTGATCTGTTGCTTACTGATATCATCCTGCATACATAAGAACACCTCACACACTGAATTGGGCCCCCTGACCAGCCATGTAGACCCTTATATCGGAACTGCCGGATTTGGGAATGTCTTCCTGGCAGCAAATGTGCCTTTCGGCCATGTGCAGGTTGGACCTACACAACACTCACGTCCTCCACGTGGCGGAGAGTGGTGTTCCGGATACAATTACTCCGATTCGATAGTGATAGGTTTCGGACATTTACATTTGAGCGGAACGGGAATTGGAGATTTGGGAGATATATCGCTCATGCCGGTATTGGATGAAAGAGAGCGTGAAGTGCTTTTCTCTCACGACGATGAGTTGGTCAAGCCAGGCTACTATTCTGTCGTTTTAGGGAAGAGCGGTATCCGGGCAGAGATGACGGCAACAATGCGTACCGGTTTTCATCGTTATACCTTCCCGACAGGTGTGGATACCGGCAAAGTAGTCTTGAATTTACGACAAGGGATCGGTTTTGATAGAATGACAGATTGTTGCCTGTTGCAGGAGAACGATACGGTAGTTTCCGGCTACCGGTTCTCGACAGGATGGGCTCAAGATCAAAAGGTATTCTATTCTGCCCTGTTTTCACTGCCCATCCTTAATAAAAAGATGGTAAACGACACCATTTGCATTCTCTCTTTTGACCTCCAAGATCATCAGAGCCTGCAAATTAAAGTTGGGCTATCTGCAGTAAGCGTGGAAAACGCCAAATTGAACATGGAGCGGGAAAATCGTGGTTGGGATTTCAATGGAGTTGTTGCTGAGGCAGATCAGCTGTGGGAAAAAGAGCTAAGCAAAATAAGAATCACCACCAATGATGAAAAGGCAAGTACGATATTCTATTCATCCCTCTTCCATACCATGGTCGCCCCTGCGGTATTCTGCGACGTGAATGGAGATTACCGGGGGGCTGACGGTCAAATCTACCGGAATGCAGATTTCGTGAACTATTCGGTACTCTCTCTTTGGGACACGTACCGGGCTGTTCATCCCCTGGCAACATTGATACATCCTGAGCGACAAAAAGATTTTGCTGTCACGATGTTGAAAATCTTCGAACAAACCGGCAGGTTACCCTTATGGCACCTTATGGGTAATGAGACATTCTGCATGTCCGGGAATCCCTCTTTTCCAGTAATTACCGATATTGCATTGAAAGGCTTTGATGTGGACAAGGAGGCAATCTATAATGCAATCAAGGCTTCGGCATTACTCCAGGAACGAGGACAACCTCTCCTGGATGAATATGGTTTTATTCCTTACGATAAAGAGAGTATTCATTCTGTTGCCCAATGTCTGGATTTCGCCGTGACCGATGCCAGTGGTGCACAACTGGCCAACCTACTTGGGAAAGAAGAAGATTACACCTTTTTTCTTAAGAGGAGCCTCTCTTATCAAAAGCATTTCGACCCGGCCACCGGCTTTATGAGAGCCATAACAACCGAGGGGAAATTCAGGGAACCCTTCGATCCTTGCCTGGCTCCGCAGGGGGCAGGCAGCGACTATACCGAAGGCAACGCCTGGCAGTGGACATGGCATGTACAGCACGATGCGCATGGATTGATCGAACTATTTGGCGGTGAACAGCAGTTTGTGAAAAAACTGGATTCAATCTTTATCATCGAAGGGGGGTTCGGAGTACCGAATACCATCAATGAAGGGGGTGTCATCGGACAATATTATCACGGTAACGAACCGAGTCATCATATCATCTACCTCTATAATTACGCTGGGGAGCCCTGGAAGGCAGCGCATCACCTGCGTGAAGTCATGGCTAAGCTGTATGCAGCCACTCCCCGGGGGATCTGTGGCAACGAGGATGCAGGACAGTTATCGGCCTGGTATGTGTTATCATCCATCGGCCTTTACCAGGTCGAGCCGTCGGGAGGAAAATTCATCATCGGCACACCACTTTTTGACAAAGTAACCATGAATGTGGGAGGGGGAAAGGAGTTCAGGCTGATTGCTCATAATAACAGCAGTGAGAACATCTATATCCAATCGGCCCGATTAAACGGCAAGCCCTATACAAAATCTTATATCCATTTCAAGGATATCAATCAAGGGGGGACATTGGAATTGGAGATGGGCAACATTCCGTCGCGTACATTTGGAACAGCAAAAGAAGATCGGCCATAAACAAGGTGACAGATCATCGAAATCCACTGAAACTACTGTTAATAATAAGATATTAGATTGTATAAATAGATGAAAGTATTTGCTAAATCCATCGCAGCAAGAAGCGCACTGTGCAGCCTTCTTTTATTTGTCGTAACAGTCGGCACTACAAGAGCCGACAACACCCCCGAATACACCATGAAGTGTGGTGGGCTGGAACGCACTTATCGGTTGCATATTCCCGATAATCTACCGGAGAATGCTCCGCTGGTTATTGTGTTGCACGGTTACGGGGGACCGGACCCGGGAATTTTTAACAAGACGGCAGACCGTCACCAGTTTGCCGTCTGTTATCCTCAGGGAGAGAAAGACGGTAGAGGCAAAATGTGCTGGAACGTTGGTTACCCTTTCCAGCACGACATGACGATTGATGACGTGGAATTCTTGACCCAACTGGTACGTCATTTACAACACAAACATGGTTTCAGTCGCCACAATGCATTTTGTGTAGGCATGTCAAACGGTGGAGAGATGTGTTATCAGTTGGCAGCACAACGCCCTGAACTGTTTGCAGCCGTAGCACCTGTCGCAGGTCTCATGCTAAACTGGCTCTACAAATCCGACACCTCCACTCACCCTGTTTCACTTATTGAGATCCATGGTACTGAAGACAGGACTTCAGAATGGCTGGGCGATCCAGAAAATAAAGGGGGATGGGGCGAATATCTTCCCGTGCCGCTTGCCGTACACTTTTGTGCGGCAAAGAATCGCTGCACAGTCATGCAAACCGACACCATAACCGGAAAAGCACCAAACAACCGGAAGATTATCAAACACCGGTTTTCCGGCGGCACTAACGGCAGTGAAGTGTGGCTGTATGAGATTGTCGGAGGCGGACATACATGGGGCAGGGATGACATGGACACCAACGAAGAGATATGGAAATTCTTCAGCCGGTTTATCAAGCCATAAGACTTTTATGGCCTGATTTATTGAAAAGATGACATTTATACATATTAAAAGAGGAATGTATGAAAAATTTTCTTGTCGCATTGCTTGTTATCAGCTTAAGCCATAGCGTAAAGGCCCAGGTGGAGTATAGTTCTCACAGGGGATCATCACTCCATGCCCCGGAAAACACGAAGGCATCAGTAAAACTTGCCTGGGACCAGGGAGCTGATGCAGTTGAAATTGATGTGCGCCTGTCGAAAGACAATCGTCTCATGGTTATCCATGACTCCAATACAAAAAGGACCTCCGGAAAAGAGTACATTGTTGAAGAGACTATCTCCGATACATTGAGACTATTGGATGTTGGCAGTTTCAAAGGCGAACAGTACAGGAATGAACATATTCCGTTCTTTGAAGAGATTGTTGAAATGGTGCCCCCATCAAAAACATTATATATTGAACTGAAATGTGGCGTGGAGGGGTTACCCTTTTTGAAACGGGTGATTGAAAAGAGTTCCACGGAAGGTCAACTGGCAATCATCTGTTTTGATTTTGATGTGATAGTTGCAGCAAAGAAAATGTTCCCGAACCACAGCTGTCATTACCTAATCGGCAAAGAGGATAACTTGAAGGAGAATATTAAAAGAGCCGCAGAGAGCAATATTGACGCCATTGACATGAAATACTCCCTGATCAATCGGGAGATTGTTGACTTTGTTCACAGCCTGGCAATGGGAATCTATGCCTGGACAGTTGATAACCCTGATGATGCAAAAAAATTGCTCGATCTTAAAGTGGACGGTATTGAAACAAACTGTGTCCCTTGTCTGAAAGAGGCGTTGAAAAAACTGTAGAAACTGAAACGATATCGATCATCCGGCCATAGGTTTGAAACAATGCGTCTCTTCAATCACCTATACAACGAAAAAAGTTTTAATCATATGAGTAGAAAACTTAGCAGACGGAACTTTATAAAAAAAACAGCAATTATGGCAGGCACTCTTGGGCTTGCACCCTCTGCTGCACCTTCCAAAATCTTATCCCCATGTATTATGGTTGGAGAACAAAATGAGTTCAATGCAACTGGTAGAAAATTATCCTTCAACAGAGAGGGAAAGTTTAAAATTGTCCAGTTTACAGATATACACGCTATCGAGAAAAAAGGGGAAACCGATCATGCTTACGATATCATGAACCGGATACTGGACATCGAAATGCCCGACTTGGTAATCTATACCGGTGATGTTGTCACAACCGATCAAAATCCAAAGGCAATATGGGAGAAGGTTGCCAATATTCCCACTTCCCGAGGCATTCCCTTTGCTGTCGCATTGGGAAATCACGATTCGGATGGTAGAGTGCCCCGAGATAAGATTTATGAAATTGTAACCGGATTAAAGGGTTGTCTCAATACACCCAAAAAAGAATCAATAGAAGAGGTATACGGATATTCAAACCAGGTAATCCCGATCTACAAATCAGTCAATCCAGATGAAAAGGCAAATATTATCTATCTTTTCGATTCGAACGACTATCACAATTTGCCTGATATTGCTGTCAAGGATGATTGGATCAGGAGCAACCAGATAGAATGGTATCTCAACCAAAGTAAAGCGCTAACAAAGGAAAACATGGGGAAACCATACCCGGCTCTCGCTTTTTTTCATATTCCACTGCATGAATACAGGTTTGCGGCAACTGCTCCGGGCGCAAAGATTATGGGTTGGCGATTAGATAACGGTGAGGGTGTAGGTGCCTACAACTCAGGACTTTTCTCCGCCTTCCTCGAATGTGGAGACGTAAAGGGGGTCTTTGTCGGGCATGACCACGACAACTCCTATGTGGTCCATCATCAGGGAATTGCTCTTGCCTATGGTCACTTTTCAGGAGGGCTGAACACCTATCACGCCCTATGTCGAGGAGCACGTGTGATCGAATTAACAGAATCCGAGGAGGTATTCGACACCTGGGTGCGACTGGAAACTGGAAGATATCTCTACAGGATAACTGTCCCGCACACATTTACATCAAACGATCCAAAGTACCGCCCATATCCTTAAGCATTCAGGCGTAAACCGATCAAAATATCATTACTGAAAAATTAACAATATATCGATATGAGGAACCCTATCTATCACGTAAAACATCTGGCAATAGCCATTCTGATGGGTCTAAACATCACTGCAACCGCGCAACAGATCAACCATCCGTCACTGCTTTTCACGGCCGACCGGATCATGTCGGCAAAGCAACGGATTGAGTCTGAGCCTCCCTTTGCCCAGGCATGGGAGCAAATCAAAAAGGGTGCCGAAACCGAGCTCGGTAGCGACAATTTACACAGCATGGAGAGGCTTGCTTTTGTCTATACTATGACGAACGACTCCCGTTACGCCAGGAAGATCAAGAAACTTCTCTTTTCAATTGCCAACGGAGAGCCATGGACCGATCATGAACAATTTACAAGGATCCCTTCCTGGCGAAGCGAATTGAATATGGCTCATGCTGCATACCAGATTGCCATGGGTTATGATGCAATCTACAATTATCTCACCCCAAAAGAGCGTCAAGAAATAACAGACGGCATCTACAGGTTAATAATTGAACCCTTGTTGGGTGACTGGGTAACAGGAACAACCCGAATCCATTCCTTGAACTCGATGGGACATAACTGGTGGGCAGTCTGTGCTTGCAATGGAGGATTGTTGGCATTGGCGATGAGCAACGAATCTGAAGAGGCCCGCAAGGGAGCAGAAGCCGTTTTGGAAGCGTTACCTGAATGGTTTGAATTTGCAGGGAGTGAGCTGCAAATCAGACCCAGTAACTTCGACCGAAAAGCAGGTGGCCTCTACGAAAGTGTAACATATGCAGAGTTTGGAATATCCAATGCATTGCTCTTTCGTTTGGCCTGGATGAACGTTCATCCTGATTCGGAGTTGGAAGAAATACCGCAGATCAATAAACTTGCCAACTTTTTCTGTCATGTTGCCTACCCTGGCAACAATGATTTCAGAAGCGTTAACTTCGGTGACCATGGCATATATGATACCGGGAAAAGGACATTGCTACTGGCCTACGCCATGGGATATGAATCAGCTGAAATTTTGTGGTATCTCAACCAGATGTCTCCCAGACAACATGCTGCAGCGTACGGTCTCAACACCCCAATCGGCTTTCTCTACGCCATTGATGCCAGCGAGTATACCTCCCCCATCCCGAATCTTCCTAAATCTCAACTATGGGCTGATTTTGGGTGGGCCACCATGAGAAATTCATGGGAGAAGGATGCAACCCTCCTTGCTGTGAAATCTGGTTTTTCATGGAACCATGCCCATGCCGACGCCAACTCTTTTATAATTTTTCATAATGGTGTTGATATACTGAAAGATGCCGGCACCTGTAACTACGGCAAACCAGAATACCGCGATTATTTCTTTCAAAGTGATGCTCACAACGTGGTTAAGTTCAACGGACAGGGACAACCGCACGAACAACAGGACTTTGCATCGACGTTGCCAGGCTATCTGTGTACGATGCTGGACGGAGACAACATCAAATATATTCTGGCCAACGGTACTGGTCCCACTTCAAATCTTTTTAGTCGCAATTACAGACATTTCCTTTGGATTGACAACATAATATATATTATTGACGACATAAAAAGTCATCAGGCTGGCCATTTCGAATGGCTCTGGCACCCAGGTGGAAACGTTAAGATGAAAGAGATGGAGATGACCATAACCAATGGCAATTCGTCTGTTGTTGTCCGCCCGCTATATCCGCGGACGTTATCGCCTGTCGATTCAGAAAGGGAATCCCTCTATTGGGAAAAAATTGTTGCACCTAAGGATCATCTGGAAGGTACCGAGGAGTATTACTCGTTCCATCTCCCTTCCAAGGTTAACAAAGTGATGAGCATGTCTGCAATCATACTTAAAGAGAGTGCAGGTCAGGGAGAACTACCTGTAATTGAACGCCGGCAAGGAG
>Ga0116191_1004175_pt1 | contig 10337 bp, 12 predicted proteins | sample AD_UKC111_MetaG_FD_89897 | JGI IMG/M metagenome (GOLD analysis project Ga0116191, IMG submission 89897) | Active sludge microbial communities of municipal wastewater-treating anaerobic digesters from Hong Kong - AD_UKC111_MetaG | ecosystem: Engineered > Bioreactor > Anaerobic > Digestate...
CTTTCTTGCGCACCCGCTTCATGAAATTCCGGATATATTCGATGGCCGTCGGGTTGGTAAGAAACAAATACAACTCGTCAATGCTGGCCACCGTGCCGCCATGGGTCAAAAGCTCGTTGGACATGTACGACAGCACGTTGAACAGCAGGGCGTTGCGGATGTTCTTCGACGCCTGCAAAAGTCCCTTGACGCCGAAGGTCACAAAGCTGCTGCCGGTAATGTTGGTGTGGCCGTTGAAAAAACTGGACTCCGCGCCCTTGCACAAGGAGTGCAGCCCCAGGCAGATTTCCCGCAGCGTATCGGCGGTGTAAAGCTGGCGGCTGTTCTCGTCGAAGTCTCTATACTCGGCCTCCATCAGTTCGTACAGGTCGGACAGGATGGGGTAATCGTCCGGTTTTAACCGGTCAAAATTGCTCCGGTCGGTGATGCCCCATTTGCCGTAGAGCTTGCCCAGCATGATCTCGATGGTGTCGATCTGCCGGTCGTCGAAGTCCTTGTAGGTTCGGAAAAAATCTTTTAGAAACGAGATGTGCTGGCTGAGTTTGGAGGTCTGCCGGAACGCCTGGGGCGCATCGGCATCCCTAGGATCGCCCGCTTCATCCCAGGTCTTGGGTTCCAGCACATTGATGATGTATTCGCCGGACATGAGGTCGATGAAGCAGCCGCCGAGGTTTTCCGTCAGTTCCTCATACTCCATTTCCGGATCAAGGGCCAGCACATGCATGCCGCTTTGCCGCAGATTGGTGAGAATGAGCTTCAATAAATAGGACTTGCCTTGGCCGCTGTTGCCCAGGATGAGGATGTTGGCGTTGGTCTTGTCGTCGGCCCGCTTGTTGAAATCCACGAGGATGTTGCTGCCGAATTTGTCCCTGCCGAGGTAGAAACCATTGGCGTCGGTCTTGCCGCTATAGTTGAAGGGGTACAGGTTGGCCACGCTGCTGGCCGGCAGCACCCGTTCAAACTGGTCGCCGAACACATTCCAGCCGCTTGGCATCACACTGATAAAGCCCTGTTGCTGGCGGAGCATCAGCCGGTCGACGTTTAGCTTGGAGCGGATCAACTCGGTCAGCACCTCGGTCTGCAGGAGCTTCAACTGTTCGGGACCGTGGGCGGACAGCTCAATATACACGGCGGCGTGAAGCAGCGGCTCCTTGTTCCGGTGCATGGCCGCCACGATATCGGCCACATCCTGCAGGTTGCTTTGAGCGGTGACAGTCTGCTGCAGGTCGTTGGTGCTGCTCTGCTTCATGCGGTTCTTGTTGGCGGCGTTGGATATGATTTTCCTTTCCTCCACCGGCGTGACATGACGGGTGTAGATGTGCAGGGTGATGCCGTCCTTCTCACCCAGGTGGCACAGGATGGCCTGTTCATCGGTGGCTGTGGGGTATTCCCTCAATGCCCAAACGCAACGGTAAGTGCTGCCGCAGATGAAGTGGTCGGTGTTGAATTTGATGACGGATGGCGCGATCATGTCGAGAAACTCCTGGATGCGGATATCTTCCTGCGTAGTTGGGTGGGCATTGATTTTTCTTGCCATAGGGTTCATTCCTTTCGGTACTGGATTTGAATATATTAAAAAAAACCGACAACTTTTGTGGCGGTCTTGGGTGCAAGTGATTCACTTTTACAGAGATATTTTGTGGATTATTTTTTGGGTATTCGGATTATCGTGTTGATCCGACTGATTTAATTTCCAGTTGGTTTGTGTATTAAATCTTTGTGATACGACAAAATATTGACTATTTTAAAATTACATTGTACTTTAATTATGTTGAAGGATCATTAGTTAAAAATCTTACCTAATGCTCAATTATTAGGAGGCTTTTAAGTGGGTAATATACAAGAGCAATTATTAGACATAATGAAGTGTAAAAATTGCAATAGCGCTGTTATAGATCATGCATACCCACCTAGAGGTTGGGCTGGCAATTATAGCTCAGAAAAGGTGCAATATCTTTTGATTACCTTATACCCTGCTTCTCCAAAAGATAAGGAAGAAAAATACTTTAAAAATCATCATGATTATTGTATTAAAGACTTAGACTTTCTCATTGATGATGTAGCTAATTTTTACTTAATAGATCCTAATAATGAGAAAAACCCTAATAAGAGGTATCACAAAAATCTAAACTTTGCCATAAAGAAGCTTCTTAGGCGAACTACAAATTTAAAAGAAGATGATATTTGCAGTAGCTTTTTAGATTATGTGTGGGTAACGGATCTTTTTAAGTGCAGCCTGAATAATGAGGTTATTAATTCATTTCTTGAGGAAAAAAATTCTCAGGGGAAAAAGAAAAAATCTAATGAATTTGGTTATGCTATGAAACAGTTAGAAAATGATCTTAACACAAAATACCCCTTAGAACATTGCATTGGCCATTTATATCAGGAATTAAGCTACTTTAACCCAAAATACATTTTTGCTATGAGCAGATTGGTAGAATATGAGCTAAAAAGAAAACAATATAATTATCTTAAAGAATGGAGGGATAAAGTTTTCTACCTGCCGCACCCGTCATACCCACGTCATCGAGATCCAGAACAAAAGAAATACAAAGAGAAATTTGAGGAATATCTTTCAGACTTCATTCAAAATGAACTTAAAAGTATACCGATTGATGTAACAAAAAAATGAATTCGCATTATTAACAGATTTCGCCACATATAGGAACAGGTTGTGTGGTGAATTTTAACGGATGTACTAACTAATATTTACAGTTCTGGGTACCCTAATTATGGTATCAACACGATAATCCGGATACCCTATTTTTTACAGATATGATCGAGAACATTTTTGTTAAATCTACCTATTCGGGTATTTAACAGGTTTATAAAGAAGCCTTAGACGAACTGCTCCGTCTAAGGCTTCGGCTACTTGTCTTTCTTCCAAGATGTTCATAATACAATGAGTATTAAATAGAATCGCAAGGTTTACTAAATCGCTTATTCTAAGGAGTACTCAGTGCCAAAAAACGTTAGCGAAACAACATCATTAACTGTGACAGGCGCATTAAAAGTCAACACCACCGTAAAACCTTCTTCTCCTCCGGAGCCTCTTTTCTCGAATTGATTACTGCTTAATATTGTGCCGTCTGCAAGTGTTATGGAGCAATCCTCAGTACCTTCGGTAAAAGCCTTAAGGATTTCATCTAAGTGTTCATTAAAATATTTACGATCCTGATTGCATTCTAACCTGATAGTGCATGCCAAAGGCGTGATATTTACACTATTGAAGATAAAACTGCAGCCTCCGATGGTGATTTCCTTATTGACAAATACGCTTTTGCTGGTGTCCGAACCGGGGTCAAATGCAATGTCAAACTGCCAGCTTTTATCATACATTGACACAAAGTCCGTGCCTGCGCCGTCACCAAAGGTAAAATAACCGAAATTGCTTAATTCCATTGTGTGTTTTCCTTTTTCAAAGTTGTCCTTGCCGATCAGCGTATACATTATTTTAAATTGATTGGGGGCAAGGCTTTCATCTTCATCGCTGTAATAATGTCTGATAGATGCAGTTTCAAAATCCTTAAACAAGCTTCCCCCCATATCATCATTGAATCTGTAGTTTTTAAGCGGCTCTATTCCGGTATCATAAAGTACGCTGTCCAGTTTATTGGCCGTAATTTTCAACATGATTTCCGCAGTATTCCCGCTTATGATCACACCCATAACATCAATGGTGAGCTCATCCGTATTCACAACCGTGCCAACCGTGCTTGATGCCATATCGTCAATTTGTTCAGTATTCATATAACTGTAATCGTTTTCTGCATCGCTATTTGCTTTATCAGCAAAAAACTGTTTAAAGAAGTCCCCTCCCGACAGGGTATATGCAGCAGAGCAAACTCCTGCAAGCAATAAAACAATTAAGAGCGCTATAGCTGATGATTTAAAGTAAAAGACGGGAAATTTTTTGTTTTTTTTCAAAGTTCTCGAATGAGCATCAAGCTCCATGATAAGGATATCGTTGCGTTCTTCAAATCCTTCGGGGGGGACTATCAGCTCCGATTTTGCTTTTGCTCTGATGATATCATCAAAATTATTCATTTATGCGGCCTCCGTTACTTTTAAGAATTGATCTGAGTTTTTCTCTGGAGCGGTTAAGCCTTGAATTGACGGTCCCCTGTGGCAGATTTAGAATCTTACTGATTTCCTTGATACTTATATCCTCGTAGTAGAATAAAATTGTTACTGTTCTGAATTCAAGACTCAGATGTTGAACGGCATCCCACAGCTCATGTGATTCGATTGCCTCTGAATTGTTGTCCTCAACTGCTATGTCATCCAGCGGCTCAGTTCTTTTCCGTTTATTTGCCATGGTATATGCCTCATTTACAAGGATTTTCATAACCCAGGGTTTAAAGCTTTCAAAGTTTCTCAGTTTATCAAGATTTGCAAATGCTTTGCAGGTTGTTTCACTTACGGCATCCTCAGCATCGGTATCATTTCTCAAGATTCCCTTTGCAACGCGAAATAATCCTAATCGGTATTCCCTTATTAAACTGCAAAATTTTTTCTGTCGTTCTATCATTAACATCACATCACAATACATAACGTTTTGTCCTGATACTAATTAAGATGTTTTGGAGAGTCAAAAACTTCCCGAAAAAATAAAAATTTTTATTACTTCTATCATATTATAAAATTCAATTTATAAAAGTAAGCCTAAACTGCGGTAAGTGGTTCTTTGACTGTATCGCATTGGTTACGAGTAGACATCATTCTCATCAGTCATCGGCAAAGGCTTGCCCAGACAACTGAATAACCGCTTTCCCTGTCCCGATAGGTCAGCGAGTACAGAAGCTGAATGGCCGTCTTTAACATCTGGTCGGCTACTCACACAATTTTCACACATAGCGGTAGGTGTTGCCGCAAATAAAATAGTCGGTGAAAAATTGAATCACCGACGGAGAAATCATATCGAGAAATTCCTGGATGCGGATGCCATCTTGCTGTGCCGCGGCAGGAGTTCCTTTTCTTTTTGGCATAAGGCATCATCTCCTTATCAGTTAAAAATGAATAGAAAAAAAGACCTGCCTTGTTGGGGCAAGCATTTGACGGGTATCCGGTCAGGAGCTATATGAGTTCCAGCATTTTAACCAGCTTAAAACCATCCTTGATCCCTTTCAGATAGAGGTAGTCAAGCTGGCAGCTAACAAGGCCGCTTGTTTTGTCCATGTAGTCCTCAATGATCCGCCGTTTTTCCTTGCTGAGTTCTTTGAGAATATTGTTTAATTTCATGCTTAATTCACGGTTCTCATTGTATCGGTCTTGAACTTGCTGATCGCTATGCCGAAAATCTAAAAGTGCTTTTTCCCGCAACTCCGTGACAAACATGCTTAGAATTTCATCTTGAGCAACCGTCACCTTTATCACCTCCTGTGCGAACTACCTATTTGCGTCACACACGACAATAAACGAAGAGCGGCCACAAGTCCATACGGGAAAAAGGGTAAAGAGAATGTTTTTCAGTCGCCCAAAACAATCCATCGCTCCCCGTCGAAGTCCTCGAACCGCTCCGTGGTCACGTTCTGCTCGAAATAGACCGCCAGCAGCCGTTTGATGTCCTCCTTATCAGCCCGCTTAACGGAGAAACCCTGGTCCCGCAGGGTTTTCTCAATACGGTTCAGATAGGGAAACACCTCGCTCTCTTTTTCATTGCGCAGCCGGATAATGATAAGAAATTCACGGGCGGTGGCCATCTGCACCTGGATGCGGTCCAGAAAGGTCAGGTCGGCTTCCAGCAGCTTGCGGACGGCGGGCTGCTCCTCCCGCTCCATGCGGCTTCGCAGGAACCGTTTGTTGTCCTCGAAGTTTTCACGGGAATTCAGGCAGCACATTTCGATCTCCGCCATGCCTTTCAGCACGGTCATGAGGGCGTAAATTCGGGCGGCGACGCTTGCCTCGGACAGTACGGAGATATTAGTGGGCTTGATGATAAAATATACAAGCTCGCCGTGGCCGTAAGTCTGCAGACTGTGGTCGGTGACGGCTTTGGTATTGATGAGCTGCCGCGTGGCCAGCTTTTGTTTCTGTTGTTTTTTCTCTTTTCCGCTCATTTGTTCACCTGCTTTCTATCCAATTCCCAGTGGTCGGCGGATTGCAGCCTCCATTCGTAGAACTGCTGCCTGGTGATAAAAAAAGCGCAGGCATATTTTATAAAGTCGAGAATGCTGGTGTCCTCGAAGCGGATAGTTAAAAAGGCGTAGAGGGCGGTGGCCACGATGGGAAGCAAAATACCAAGCTGCGCCAGCGCGAAAACAGAGATAAGACAGCCGACGCCGATGACGCCGATGTCCCGAAGCTGCCATAGCCACAGCACGGCTTGGGATTTTAAATTGTCAGGGTAAATATACATGTCTCAGCCCTCCCTACAGCTTCATGCTCAGGCCGGGCACGGGCGCTTCCTCCGGCTCCCGCCGCATCTCCTTCGGATAGTAGGAGACATTGGCGGTTCCGATATCTTGCATGAGCGATGCGGCCCTAGCCGCCGCTTCCTCATAACTGTCAAAGGTCAGGGGGTTTCCGTTTGATTTCAGCCAGGCTTCCGCCGCTCCGCAGACAGAGTCCGCGCCTCTTTTCACCCAAATACCCCATTGCTTCATATTCATCACTCCCTGAATTTTATTTGAATCCTGATAAACGATTTTAATACCCAGCCTTTCGGCCTCCGCAATCTCGCGGCGCATGCCAGCGGATATCCGGTCGCCGAACACCCACAGCTCGGAGCATACGCCCAGCAGCCGCAGCCCCATTTTGATGCCCTGCTCCCGCTCCCGCGGATTGGATTCAAAGAGAAATTTCGGCAGGAGCAAATGAGGAGCCAGGGGAATGACGCCGCGGCCAGCGGCATGGCGGCAGTATTCTATGGCCATCCTGGTATTGTATGCGATATCCCCGGCGTAGGGCGAGGCGATATAGACCAGCTTCATTTCCGTCATTTGGCCACCGCCCTTATCACCGTTCTGGTCATATTGACCGCTGTTTGCGCGGCGTACACGGTGCTCATGAGGTTGCCTTTGGTGGAGGTGTCCAGTCCGAATTGTCCGGCAATCCGCGGTATCTCCGAGGCTGCCAGCATCAGGCCGAGACCTAAGAGCATGTTGCTGTTAAACACCATTAAGCCGGCAACCAAAATAGTGGCCTGTAAAAAAGCGGTGAGGCATAAGCCCGCCACCTGTTTGCTCCAGCTTACAAAACCGTCGATGTAGCCACGGGGAACACTGAACATATACAGGCTCCCCACGGCGATCTGGATCAGCAGGATGCCGCCGCGCTTCAAATTGGCGAAGAATACCTTGATCACCGCGTAGCCCATGAGGATGACACAGAATATACTCATGATGGGGTTGAGCCCGAAGCCGCCGAGATTGGTAAGGGCGGCTATGAACATGGTGCTGATGCCGCTGTCTGCCGCCGTAAGGCCGGTAATGCCCGATGTGAAGCTGCTCTGCAAGGTGATGGCCAGCTTGTATAGCTCCACCGGCGCTAGGGAAAACAGGTTCACGGCCATAAAGCCTTTGATGGCGTTTAAGGCGGTATCCTTGACGCTGGCTTTGCCTGACTGGGCCTCAATGCCGCATTCAAAGACGGCTACCACCAGCCCTGTCCCGTAAAGCGCCCAGGCCAGGTAGGAGAAGAACAGCACGATGGCCTGCACCCAGCTCATATCGAACAGCTCGGCTCCCATGTTGCCCATCATGGCAAAGAATTCGCCAAGGAAGCCGATGATCTGTCCATAGATCCAGTCCATGATCTGCCCCAACACAAGGCCGGTGGTAAAATCCCATATAAACATTTGGGCCTGTCACTCCTTTCATAAAAAAACGGAAAGCCTGCTTTTACCCAGGCTTCCGCGCATAATGATTGTACAGGAGAGGTGAAGAGATATTCTAAATACAGGCAATAAAAAAACACGCTTCCTATTTCAGATAAGCGTGTTCCAATTGCTTTTTTTAGTTGGTTTTGTTTAATCCATGGAAATGCCGGGAATCTTTTGCTCATCCTCCGGATCGTTGGCGCTCTCCTGCGTGAGGACATCAAATTGTTGGATGATGTCGGAGCAATAGTCTTTCAACTTTGGAATGTCGATGGTTATGGTTTCCCATAAGCTTTCCACGTCAATTTTACCATAGCTGTGAGCAACCACATTACGCAACGCCTTAATCTGCGTCCAAGGCATTCCAGTGTAGGTTTGTTTAAAATCATTGGTGAGACGCGTGGTCAATTCTCCAATTTGCATTACACAAAGAGCTGTGGCATTCCTATATACGGAATCTTGCGCGAATACCGTGTAATCTTTTCCAAACCGCCGAATGGTTTCTTCTATCTCACGGCAATAGGAAATGATACGGCGGAGTACGTCGGCGTTCCGGTTATCCGCCATATAGAAGCACCTCTTCTTTCCGTATCTTATGGAGAAAGTCATCTTCCAGGCTTCCTGTTGTCAGAACGTCCACTTTCGTCTGTAGAGCTTCTTCAATTTCCGTATATAACCCGCACAGAGCAAACATCCCTTTAAGGGACCCTTTATCCACGCGTAAATCTATATCACTGTTTTCAGTAACATCTCCACGGGCATAAGAGCCAAACAGATACACGCGTTCCACCCCATATTTTCGGGCGATTGGTTCTACAACAGTTTTGATTTCTTCTATCGTATACTTTTTCGCTGTCATGCTCTCGCCTCCTTGAAATATGTTTAAAATACTTTTTGATCTATTATACCACAGCAGTTTTTATAATCTACTTGAATTTGGAAATAAAAAGGTCCGCGGTTCCATAAATCTGCAGACTCACTGTTTGGACTACATGCCAAGTATCTGCCAGATATATAGCGGAGCAGTTAGGGCAAAGAGCAGGCAAGCGAAGAGAATGGCCGGAGCCTCCCACTCAAACTGCCCGTGTTTGCGGTAGTCGAAGTACGCCATGCCCAGCTTGGCGAAGAAAAACACGGCCAGAATCAGGTCGATGGCGGGGAACACCACCTTGTTGACCACGGTTTTGATCTGATCGGACGCGTCGTTCCAGGTGCCCTCGATGGCTCCCGCCACGTCGCCGCTAGGCGCGGCATGGGCGGCCACGCAGAATATGCTTGCAAGGACAAGGGCTGCGCCCAAGACAAGCAGGAGCTTCTTGGTTTTTTTCATGGCTTTTCCACCTTTCATGTTTTATTGCTGAAAAAAGACCGCAAAGCTGTTTTGGCCTTGCGGTCCGCTTCTTTTCCCGATGATAAGGTCAGGGTTTGACCGGCGCGATATGCCAGTCGCTCCAAAGATTCCCGCTGATGGTCACCGAGTCGGTGAGATTCATGCTGAGCATCCCCTGGGGCGTCCAGCAATCCATCAGGTAGGTGTAGGGCGTATAGCTTCCGTCCGGCAGCCAGATGGGGGTGAAGTGGGTGCGCCGGTTATACGTGCTGTACTGGTTCGGGGCAAACTCAAATTTGGCGCTGTAACCGCCGCCGGTTCTGTCCAGCAGACGCCAGTAGGACTGATATTGGAATTCAGGAAAATAGGTCACGGCGGTCTGCGCGCCTGTCACCGCCGAGGATTGACTGGTGCTGACCTGGGCGGCGACGGTCTGGTTGATGCCGTATCCGCTTTTCATGGTCTTGCCTGCCGCGGTCGGGTCCTTGTCATCCGGCTTGACGCTCATGGACGCCAAAAGGCTTGCCGAGTAGGAATTCCAGTCGAACTCCCACCAGCCATGGTCGCACCAACAGCCCGAACCATCGCCGGTGGAGTGCCACACCCAATACTCTTGCCACCAGGGACGCCACACGCCCCATGTTGCGGAGGTTTTCTGCGCATTGCTCGGAACGCCCGGTTTGGAGTAGGCGTCGTTGCGGTCGTCGGCAACGGGATTGGGCGGATCATGGCCCGACAGATCCACAATGTTTGCGGTGATGGTGCCCTGGCTGGCTCTGCCTCTGCCTGCGACGGACACATTAATGGTCATGGTCTGCGGCGTGGCGGGTGTCGTCCAGCGCACCCACGCAAGCTGGCTGTCGCCTTCGGGATAATAGACGTTGTTCACCATGTAGGTTTGACCGCCGATGGTAAAGCGCACCGTCACTGGATGGTCGGGATCGGCCTGGCCGCCGCTGACCGTGACCGAGGTGATGACCTGAGTGTTGACCCGATAGGTGTAGTCATAGCCGCTCACCTGGGGAGGCTCCGCCTCGCTGAACCGCACGATGCCAAGGCCAAGGGAGCTGATGATGTCCGTGTTGGAGGCTGCGCTGGTTCGGGAGCCGGACCAGGCCGGATAGCCGAGATCGGGCGTTTCCAGGAACATCGCCAGCGGCAGGTTCTTGTGCGAAAGTGAAACCA